>ERZ506896.3-NODE-3-length-297928-cov-26.001198_pt1 | contig 297928 bp, 225 predicted proteins | sample MGYA00513176_ERZ506896 | MGnify/ENA metagenome assembly ERZ506896
CCAAGCGGCGCAAGCCGCCCCACTATAAGGGCGGAACAAAAATCAGGCCATATCAAAGCGTCAAGAAATGACTATGAGAGCCGGACGGACTTGGGCCTTATGACCCTAGTCGTGAGTCTAGGTTCAGCGGTGGGGGATGAAAATAGCCGCAAATCTGCCATATATAAGGCAGGTGTGAAATTGCTCCATGAACTATGCAACCTTGCCGGTATTCTGAAATTGTGAGTAATGAGATTTTCAAGCCGCGCAACATCATCGTGACCGGCGGATGCGGGTTCATCGGCGCGAATTTCGTACGGTACGTGGCGCGCAATCATCCGGACGTGCACATCACCGTGCTTGACAAGCTGACGTATGCGGGCAATCCGGCGAACATCGACGGGCTGCCGCAATCGCAAGTCGAACTTGTCATCGGCGATATCTGCGATGCGTCGCTGCTGGAACGCATTGTGCCCGGCTGCGACGCCATCGTGCATTTCGCGGCGGAATCACATAACGACAATTCCATCTTCGACCCGGAACCGTTCATCCGCACGAACGTGGAGGGCACGATGCGGCTGTTGGAGGCCGCGTGTAAATACGACGTGCGATTCCACCACATCAGCACCGACGAAGTATACGGCGACCTGGCGTTGGACGATCCGGCGCGATTCGACGAAAACTCGCCGTACCGCCCGTCAAGTCCGTATAGTGTGTCAAAGGCCGCGTCCGACCATCTGGTGCGCGCGTGGACGCGCACATACGGCCTGCGCGCCACGATTTCCAACTGTTCCAACAATTACGGGCCGTACCAGCATGTGGAAAAATTCATTCCACGCCAGATCACTTCCATCATGGCGGGCGTGCGTCCGAAACTATATGGCACAGGCGAGAACGTGCGCGACTGGATCCATACGGAAGACCACTCTTCTGCGGTGTGGAAGATTCTTACACGCGGGCGGATCGGCGAAACATACCTGATCGGCGCGGATGGTGAAATGAGCAATATTGCCGTGATGCGTATGATCCTGCGGCTTATGGGATGTGCCGAAGATGCGTTCGACTGGGTGCGTGACCGTCCCGGGCATGATCGGCGTTACGCGATTGACTCCAGCAAGCTGCGTGCCGAACTTGGATGGCGGCCCGTGCATACGAACTTCGAAGCCGGTTTGCAAGCGACCATCGCTTGGTATGCTGCCAACCGCGCCTGGTGGGAGCCCGCCAAAGCCGCCACCGAAGCCCGCTACCGTGCCCAAGGCCAGTAAGTGGGGGGTTGGCTTGCATGGCGTGGCTTGGTGTGTGGACGAAATCTTCTTCTGTTGTACCAAATTTTAGGGTGTTTGTTTGATTTGCAATAGGTGTTCTGCTTGAAAAGCCAATGATTATGCGGGCTTTACACTAAATCAATGGTTACGAAAGGCACCTTTATACACCAAATCAAGGGTAACTGAAGTGCTATTCATACACCAAATCAAGGTTTAGAGTGCAAGAATTAATGCTGACAGGTGTATTTAGGGTGGTGTGCCTCAAGTTGTTCTCCGCGTAGCTCGCTTGAAGTCGGCCTGAAATTGCTGATCGAATTTGATGGTAACCATGGCGCTTTATCCGTTCGGCCGTTTAGCCGTGATTGTTGTGCAGCCAAGCGATGGCGTCTTGCGCGCTGTTGAAGGTGGCCGCGTCGTCTGGGAGGATACCGCGTTCCTTGGCTTCGGCTTCGAGCATGGCGCGCTTGGTCTGCTCGTTTGGTTCCGCGGCGCGCGCGGAAGTGTCGAAAGGCAGGCGCTGCTGGTTCACGAGCTGGATGCTCGCCATGGTCACGTAAGTGTTGAAATTCATGCCTATGGCGTCGAGCGTCTGGTTGACCCGAGCTTTCAGATCGTCGTTCATGCGAATGGTAATATTGCCCATCTGAATCACCTGCCCTAATCTTGCGTGCAATTAATGTGTATTCTATGTCAAATGCACGCATAATGCAAAATAAAGGAAAGTCGGCAGATGGTATCTCGCTTATGTATGGCAGATTTTGGGGTTTGTACGGAGGCATCTCGCCTATGTATGGCAGTCTGTTTTTGAAACAAGCTAGTTAGGGGGTAATTGTGTACCCTCTAACTGCGGTCTTTCCGGAATGACCTGCCATATATAAGCGAAATGTCTCCGGGCGACCTTCCGAATCTGCCATATATAAGCCCGATGTGGTGCGAAAGCGCTTGTAATGGGGGCGAAGTTGCAGACTTGGATGACTTTGGCCCCGTTAAACGTAGGGTTTGGCGCTGACGTCGGCGCTAACCGTCGGGGAGGCTTACTTGACTTACTTGGCGGACTCGAGTTTGAGTTCCTGGCTGGCGATCACCGACTTGGCGGCCGCGTCGAGTTCGTTGGTGATGTTGCGCAGGTTGTCGGCGTACGTGCGAATATCGTCTGTCGCCTTGGTGAAGTCGCTGGCATTGCCGTTCGCGGGGCATGTTGGCGCGTTTTCCACGGCTTCGGCCAGCGTGATCGCATCCTTCAGGGTTTCCAGCGTGGTGCCGTCGGCCACGTCGTCCACGGTGAGTTTTGCCGCATCTTCGGCTTCTTTCTGAGCCTCTTCGAAGTTTTGCTGATGCGTGGCGAGCGCCTTCGCGTTCAACGTGCAGGTGTCGCTGGCGGCTTGCGTCATTTCGCGCTTATTGGCGACTGCGATGATGGCAACGGCTGCGAGCGCGATGGCAACCACTGCTATCACGGCGACGATGGCGATGGTCTTGCGCTGTCTCGCATTGTTTTTCTGTGCTGTTGGTTGCATTGGGGTTCCTCTCTTCTCTGTGGCTTTCGTATTAAGCAAAACGTTGCGAGTATACAAAAACATTTCTGAGAAACGATTTACCACTGGAAATAATGTGGATTATTTTGCTATGAAAGGAATTTGTTTGTGGATGGGGGTGCTGGGCGCGTCAGGAGTGCGTGGCATTTATGCTGGAAGGAGAAACGTTTTAAGGGGTTTGAATGGCGTATCGTGCGACGTTGAAGGATGTGGCCGCTGCTGCGGGGGTGTCTGTGACGACGGTTTCGCTGGTGTTGAATAATCGGCCGGCTCGCGTGTCTGAGGAGAAGCGTAAGGCCATTGCCGACGCGGCGAAGAAGCTGAATTATGTGCCGAATCAGAGCGCGCGTAGCTTGGTGACCAAGCAGTCCCAGCTGGTTGCGCTGATCGTGCCTGATATTGAGAACCTGTTTTTCGCGGCGCTTGCCAAGTGTGTGGAGGATGAGTGCGCCGCGCAGGGGTATTCGCTGATTGTGGCCAATTCCGATGATTCGCGTGCTGCGGAGCATGAGTTGTTGCAGCGTCTTCCTGCCCGTGGGGTGGATGGGGTGATGTTGATCCCGGCGCGTGAGTCGTGTGTTGGGAGTGCTGTTGAGCAGCTGTGTGAGGATGTGGCGCTTGTGTCGTGCCCGGTGGTGCTGATCGACCGTTTGACGCAGTGCGGCTGGTGCGATGCCGTCGGTTTTGACAACTATCTTGGTGGTCGTTTGGCTGCCCAGTATCTGTTGGAAGGTGGTCATACTCGTATTGGCATTGTCACCGGCGATATTGCGGAGTCGAGTGCCGCGGAGCGTCGTCGTGGTTTTGTGGATGCCATCGAGCAGTCGGGGAAGCATTTTGATTCTTCGCTGTGTGTTGAGGGTGATTACCGTTTCGATAGCGGCTATCGTGCCGCGAATCAGATCATCGATGGCGGGGCGACGGCCGTGTTCTGCTGCAACGATGTGATGGCGCTTGGCTTCCGTCAGCGTATGGCGGAGCGTGGGTTGCATGTTACTGAGGATATGCAGGTGATTGGTTACGACAATATTCTCAAACGATTCGGTCTTGGTTGGCGTATGACCACCGTTGAGCAGAGCGTGACTGATTTGGCCGCCGCTTGTTGGGGTATGTTGCGTAAGCGGATTGATGTTGCGGTTCGTGCCAAGTCCGGTACGGAATCAGGGGATGCCCGTCCGTGGCTTTCCGATCCGCAGGTTGAAGTGCTTACGCCGAAACTGGTGCAGGCGGCCTGCGCGTAAACCGCCATTTTTAGATGCTGCAGACTGGTGCAAAACGGGTGGTGCAGATCAATCTCGGTATGTGGTGACGTAAGCATCTCCAATATGCTGTAATCGTTGGGAATACAGGCAACACGCCGTGTATAGGTGAAGAATTTGCGTTCTTGATAAAACGCTTTATCATAAATCTTGTCAACACAACACAATCGAGAATGCGCTCGATGTATAACTGACGATGCACCCGTATGGTGGCGGACCGTCGTCAGGCCGTCAAAGAGGAAAGGCACACACATGAAAAAGATGATTCTTGATCTTGATACCGGCGTTGATGACGCGCTTGCCATTTCGTATGCTCTGGGAAGCCCGGAGATTGAACTGATCGGCATCACCGGCACCTACGGCAACGTGCTCGTCGAGCAGGGTGTGCGCAACGCACTGGCCGTGACCGACCTGCTCGGCCACCCGGAAGTCAAGGTGTATCAGGGTTTGCCGCACTCCAGCACCACCGATCACTTCGAAGTACTGCCGATCTCCGCGTTCATCCACGGCGACAACGGCATCGGCGATGTGGAAATCCCCGATTCCAGCCGTTCCGTCGAAACCGAATCTGCGGTCGACTTCATCATCGACGCAGTGAAGACTTATGGCAAGGATCTCGTCTACGTGCCGACCGGCCCGATGACCAACATCGAAGCCGCACTGAAGAAAGCACCGGAAATCAAGGATGAAATCGGCCAGATCGTGCTTATGGGCGGCGCACTGACCGTACCCGGCAACTGCAACGCCTGCATGGAAGCCAACATTTCGCAGGATCCGGAAGCCGCCGACTACCTGTTCCGTTCCGGCGCTCCGACCACTATGATCGGTCTCGACGTAACCCTGCAGACCCTGCTCACCTACAAGGAAACCCAGCAGTGGCGCGACCTCGGCACCAAGGCCGGCAAGTTCCTGGCCGACATGACCGACTTCTACATCAAGGCTTACGAAACCACGTCCCCGCATCTGGGCGGCTGCGGCCTGCACGATCCGCTCGCCGTTGGCGTGGCAGTGGACCCGACCCTCGTCACCACCCTCGACATCAATATGAAGGTCGACGTGGAAGGCCCGACCCGCGGACGCACCATCGGCGACGAAACCCGCCTGAATGACCCGGCCAAGACCATGAAGGTTGCCGTCGGCGTCGACGTGCCGCGCTTCCTGAACGAATTCATGACCCGCATCTCCGGCCTCGCAGCCAAGGCTGAATAAGCGTAGCCGGCCAAGCAATCGCGTATCGCATATCGCGCAATTCGAGAGAATCAAGGATTTTTATTATGTCTAACAACACAACCGCCGTGACCGGCACCGCATCCGCCGATCCGTTCGATGATCCGGTGACCAGCAACAAGATGGCCATCCGCGCCCTGATCCCGCTGCTGATCACCTTCGTGCTCGGCACCCTGTGCCTGCAGGGCTTCAACCTGGTGTTCCAGCAGGTCGGCGCCGACGTCGGCGCACCGAACCAGGCGTCCCTGATCACCGCATTTCCGAGCATCGTGCTCGGCATCGTGTGCTTCATCTACGGTTCCCTGGGCGATTTCGTCTCCCTGCGTAAGCTTGTGACCGTCGGTCTCGTGACGCTGTTCGTCGGCTCCATCTTCGGTTTCGTGGCAAACTACTTCTTCGCCGCAAACCTGTGGACCGTGATCATCGCACGCGTGCTGCAGACCGCAGGCGAACAGGTGGCAGGTTCCGCCTTCCTGGTGGTGGCCACCAAGTACCTGCGTAACGATTTGAAGGTCATCTTCTTCGGTCTGTTCACCGCCGCATACCAGCTTTCCGCATCCATCGGCGTGTTCGCAGCCGGCATGCTCAGCTCCATCGCATGGCAGTTCCTGTTCCTGATCCCGTCCGTCACCATCCTGTTCCTGCCGATCCTGCTCAAGACCCTGCCGTCCAAGAGCGGCAACGGCCAGAAGGTTGACGCATTCGGCTTCGTGATCTTCGGCTTCGCCACCGCATTCCTCACCCTGTTCTTCTCGTACATGGCATGGTGGATGCTCGTGGTCTCCCTGCTGCTGTTCGTGGCATTCGCCTTCTACATCAACAAGGCCTCCAACCCGTTCATCACCCCGGCGTTCTTCAAGAACACCCGCTGGCTGCGCGCCATCTGCCTGATTCTCGTGTTCTACTTCGTGAACTACGCACTGAGCCCGATCTTCAACGCCATCGGCACCAACATCTACGGCATGACCACCACCCAGGTCTCCCTGCACATTGTGTGGGCCTTCGTGGTCGCCGCCGTGGTGGGCACCTGCTCCGGCATGATCATCCGCAAGATCGGAATCAAGGCCGGCATCGTGACCGCAGGCACCCTCATGTTCCTCGGCTGGACCGGTGCGGCATTCTGCGTGAACTCCGGTTTCGTGGTGCTGACCCTGTGCGCATGTGTGTTCTACGCAGGCTGCGGCCTCATGTACTCCCCGGTGGTCTCCACCGTGCTGGGCACCATTGAAAAGGACGAATCCGGCCGTGGCGTCGGCATGAACGATCTGGCCATGAACGTTTCCCCGTCCATCGGCATCGCCATCATCGGCAGCCTGCTCGGCTCCAACGCCCTCGCAGGCGGCTCCATCACCGGCGCAACCGGCACTGCCGCCAACTATGCCAACCTGCTGCTGGTCGCCGCCGGTACCGCACTGCTTGGCCTGATCGTGTTCTTCGTCTTCAAGAAAAAGATCTACGAAGGCAACCATGCGTTGGAAACCGAGGAATCGGCTAAGTAATCGCACATTACATCCTCAATATAATAAAAATGGGGATTTGCGATAATTGCGATTACTGAACAACACTATTTCGCAAATCTCCATTTTCATAAATCTTCTTTTGATGTAAGGAAGGTAAAGATGAGCGCGACTGAAGTTCTCTCCGCATTGGACCGCATCCACGGCACAGTGTCCGTAATCGGCTCGATGAACGCGGACTACACCGTCACCGCACAGCGTCTGCCAGGGCCGGGGGAGACCATCACCGGCGGTCCGCTGCAGCTGCTGCCGGGCGGAAAATCCGGCAACCAGGCGGCCGCCGCAGCGCGCATCGGTGCAACCGTGCAGATGTTCGGCGCGGTCGGCTCCGATTCCAACGCCGACTTCCTACTCGGCGCTCTGGGCGAGGCGGGCGTGAACACCACGCATGTTCGCCGCGTGCTCGGACCATCCGGCACAACCGTGATTACCGTGGACGCAACCGGCGAAAACACCATCGTGTACTCGCCTGGATCGAACGCGCAGGTCACCGTGGATTATGTGGAATCCGTGCGCGATGCGCTGGCACGGTCTTCCGTACTTGGCCTGTGCTTGGAAAGCCCGATCGAAACGGTGACGGCCGCCGCGCGCATGTGCCATGAAGCGGGCGTGAAAGTGCTGCTCAACGATTCGCCGTTCACCCCGTCGCTGCCGGCCGAACTGGTGGAAGCATCCGATATTCTGCTCGTCAACGAGCATGAGATGGTGCAGCTGCTCGGCATTGACGAGCCGGAAAACGACGATTGGGACGGTTTCGATTGGAATCATGCGCTGGAAGCAATGCGTGGATTCGGTTTCGAACAGGCGATCGTGACGCTCGGCGGCGATGGTTCCGTGGTATTGGATTCCACTTCGGCAACGCCGATCCAGCGCATTGCCCCCGTGCGTGTGAACGCGGTGGACACCACCGGCTGCGGCGACTCCTTCATGGGCACGGTGCTGGCCGGTCTTGCCTCGGGCATGGCGCTTTCCGAAGCGGCCGAGCTTGCCTCGTATGTTTCGGCATACGCCGCCACAGGGTATGGTGCGCAGGCCTCCTACGGCAATGCCGCGCAAATCCGCGAAGCATTCGCCAAATAACGGAAGCGAGGATGCCTATCGGACGCTATCCAGATTTCTCTTTTCTCTCTTGATACGCGGGGTGCCGCATCCTACCGACGTAGGATGCGGCACCCCGTTTTTGGGAAGATCTGACATTAAAAAACTCGCCGACCGGATGGGGGCGAGTTTTTGTTACGTTGAAAAGATTGCGCGAATCAGGCGTAGATATTGCGGGGACGCATGTCTTCGGGCAGACCGTTGAGCAGCGTGGAAACGGATCCGGATTCGAACACGGAACGGATGCCGGCGGCCAACAGCGGAGCCACGGACAGCACGGTCATGTTCGGCAAGCGCTTCTCTTCCGGAACGGGCACGGTGTCGGTGAGCACGATTTCCTTGGCACCGCAATTTCTCAGGCGTTCCACGGCCGGGCCGGACAGCAGGCCATGCGTGGCAACCAGCGTCACGGACTTCGCACCAGCGTTGTTCAGTGTGCGCACGGCCTCGCAGATGGTGCCCGCGGTGTCGATCATGTCGTCGACCACCACGCAGTCGTGACCTTCGACCTCGCCGATAATGCCATGCGCTTCGGCATGGTTCGGGCGGGTGGTGTCACGGGTCTTGTGAATGAACGCGAGCGGCAGATTGCCCAGCTTCGCGGCCCACTGTTCGGAAACCTTGATGCGGCCGGCATCCGGAGACACGATGGTGGTGTTCTCAAGCGGCATGTTGTTGCGCACGTAGTCAAGCAGCACCGGAGTGGCGGTGAGATGGTCGACCGGTCCATCGAAGAAACCCTGCTCCTGGGCGGCATGCAGATCGACCGTCATAATACGGTCGGCGCCGGCTGCGCGGAACAGGTCGAAAATCAGTCGGGCGGTGATGGGCTCGCGGCCCTGATGCTTCTTATCCTGGCGCGAATAGCCAAGGAACGGCGCGACCACGGTAATGGAACGGGCGGAAGCGCGCTTCATGGCGTCAACCATAATGAGCTGCTCCATAATCCACTTGTTGATCGGCTCGGTGTGCGCCTGCATCACGAACGCATCGGCGCCACGCACCGGCTCGGTGTAACGCACATACATCTCGCCGTTGGCGAAATCGTAAGCCGTGGTCTCAAGTACGTCGATTCCCAGGTATTTCGCGGTTTCATGGGCCTGCTCAGGGTACGCACGACCCGTCACCAAAGCCAATTTCTTATCCGGGGTGCCTTCGAGAATCGCCGACATGCTTCGCCTTCCACAAATCTAGAGTCGCGTAAATACGGTACCAACCGTACAAAAATAGCCGTATTCAATATAACAATGCGGGTGCCCATGACGCGCCTGCACCACAGAACGTGCGCAATTGCCGCTCGTCCAGCAGAAGGGCTATGCTGAACAGGTTGTCTGAACTGTATCTTTATACCTTTCATATATAGATGCGTGAAGGCAGTACGCATACACACTCCTGCCATGGAAGGTCCATGGCCGATAGTCCGAAGGAGGTGGGTGATGTCTGCGCATAAGTACGAACTGATGTTCATTGCCGATCCTGAGCTGGATGAGCGCGGTCTGAAGAAGTTGACCGAGCAGTATCTGGAAACTGTCACCAAGGAAGGCGGTGCTGTCGAGAACATCGACATCTGGGGCCGTCGCAAGCTTGCCTACGAGATCGCTGGCAAGACCGAAGGCAATTACGTTGTGGTCAACTACTCCGCTGAGCCGGCCACCAGCGACGAACTCGATCGTCTGCTGAACCTGAACGAATCCGTCATCCGTACGAAGATTCTTCGCAAGTAAGTAATTCCAAGCTTTTCAAGCTGCAAAACAATAAGCTGCAAAGTAAGTAGGTAACGATGGCAGGCGAAACGATTATCACTGTGGTGGGTAACCTCACGGCTGATCCCGAAATCCGTACGGTTGGCAACGGCTCGTCCGTGGCCAGCTTCACCATTGCCTCCACTCCGCGCACCTGGAACCGTAATACGGGCCAGTTTGAAGATGGTCAGGCTTTGTTCATGCGCTGCTCCGCGTGGCGCGACATGGCCGAACATTGCGCGCAGAGCCTGAGCAAGGGCATGCGTGTGATCGCGCAGGGTCGTTTGCAGCAGCGTTCCTATCAGGCGAACGATGGTTCCCAGCGCACGGTTATTGAGCTTCAGGTCGATGAGATCGGTCCGTCCCTGCGCTATGCGACCGCCCAGGTCACCCGAACCTCCAGTGCCAACGGTGGTAATTTTGCCGGCAATCGTGGCGGCAATGCTTTCGCTGGCGGCAACGGCGGGTTCAACAACGGTGGCTTCGCCGGCAATGCCGGTGGATATCAGGGCGGTGCCGGGTATTCCGGTGGCGCTGGCTATCAGGGTGGGGCTGCCGCTCCAGCCAATGCCGCGCCCGCCGTGCAGCCTGCTCCGGCATCGGATCCGTGGGGCAATTCGGATAATTCCGGTTCCTCATCGTTCGGTTCCTTTGGCTCCTCCGAATTTGGTGGAAGCAGCGACGAACCGGAATTCTGATCCGACCCGGATCGCAGCTTAAAAGAAAAGCAATTTCCAGATTGTAAGGAGAACATCAAGATGTCACGCAAGAGGCCGCAGCCGCCGGTCAAGCCGTTTAAGAAGAAGCCGAATCCACTGAAGGCCGCTAAGGTCACCGAGATCGATTACAAGGACGTTGCCCTGCTGCGCAAGTTCATCTCCGATCGCGGCAAGATTCGTTCCCGTCGTATCACCGGTGTTTCCGTGCAGGAACAGCGCGAGCTCGCCAAGGCTATCAAGAACGCCCGCGAGATGGCTCTGCTGCCGTACGCCACTTCCGGTCGCTGATCTTAGAGAGGTTTGAAAAATGGCTGAAACTAAGGTTATTCTCACCAAGTCCGTCAATCACCTGGGTCACCCGGGCGACGTCGTGTCCGTCAAGGCCGGCTACGCTCGCAACTACCTGATTCCGCAGGGTCTGGGCTTCGCATGGTCCAAGAACGCTGCCGCCCAGATCGAGGCCATGAAGCGCGCTCGTCTGGCCAAGGCCGTTGCCACCCGCGAAGAGGCTGTTGCCGCCAAGGAACTCATCGAGGGTTCCGTCGTCGAAATCGCCGCCAAGGTCTCCGAGTCCGGCAAGCTGTTCGGTGGCATCTCCGCCGACAAGATCGCCATCGCGCTGTCTTCCAAGGCTGCCGTCAACCCGAAGAACATCACCGTGGATCCGATCAAGACCACCGGCGAGTTCGCTGCAACCGTCGCTCTGCACCCGGAAATCTCCGCTTCCTTCACCGTGAAGGTTGTCGCTGAGTGATTCGGCCCCATTCGCTATGGCTGCATTCATTGCGGTTACGGCGAATGACTTCAGACTGAGATACGTCTGAGCTTAAGCATGGAAAATCCCCCTGCACCAGCTGAAAACAGCTATGCAGGGGGATTTTCATACTTTATTTAATAGCTGTAGCCACCGTCATCAAGCGTGACCGTGACCTTACCATCCTTGATAGCGAACGATCCGCTCGCATTGAACGTCGTACTATCATCATCCGGATCCCAAGAATCGCCGTCTTTCACCTCGTATGTGCACTTTGCCTTACCGGTTTTAGTATCAAAAGCGCCATAATCAAGGTCGACTTCGTCGATTTTCGGATAGATGCTGATCGACCACGCGAAATTACGGTAATTATCCTCATCCCATACGCGGAAGCCGAACGGGCAATTTTCCGGCGCATAGTCGGTGGATTCCGCGCACTTGTCGAGCGCGTTGTTCACGGCGGTGCTTAATGCATCCTTGAACTTGCTGGTGGTCGTCACCTTCAGCGTGGTCGGCGAATCACTGTCTTCGTTCGTGCGGAATACCACCGTTTCGCTGACGATATAATCCGTGCTCGTAACGGAAATGTTGTACGTGCCCGGGTATACGCGCAACTGCCATTCGCCGGAATCCGTCTTCTCCGCGTTTTTGGCTGTGACCGCAACCTTGTTGACCGTCAACGATTCCACACTGCTTGGCACGGAAACATTGATGGACTTGATCAGTGGCGTGGTGATTTGCCAGTTCGGGAAAATCAGGAATTTGTTGCCGGATTTGCGCATCGTGAGTTCCTCATCGACGGTTTCGCCGTTCAACGAGTAGCTGATTGATGCGGTGGTTGTGCCATTGCCGGATTTCACGCCATTGACATGCGCATTCGAAATGGTCGCGTTATCGGTCTTGGCGACGCTGTTGGAAAGCAGCTTGCGTTGGTTTTTACCCACTTGAGGATCGGCAATGTCGTTAGCCTTGTCGTAATCGCCGCTGGCGATTGCCGACACATAGCTTTCCGCCATGGATTTCGCGCTGAAGACGGTCGAATTGAGCACACCATAGACAATGCCCAATACGATCAGTGCACCGGCGACGATGCAGCCGATCAGGATCGTCTTCTTAGTTTTTGGGTCGAGTGGCTTTCCTTCACCCTGTGGAACGGCCGGCATCGGAATGTCGGCCGGAGATTGTGGCGTGGGAGGAACCGAAGCCGTTGGCTGCGGTACTGGTGGAACCGAAGCGGCTGGCGCTGGGATTGGCGTGGTTGGCATTGGCGTGGTTGGCATTGGAACAGCGGGCATCGCTTGCGTAGGAGCGGTCTGCGCGGCTGGTGACGTTGCTGGCGCGGACGGATTGGCGTACTGCGCGTTGTATTGCGCGTTGTATTGCGCGTTGTATTGCGCGGTCTGCGTGGTCTGCGCGGAAGCTGCGGTCCTGGCTGCCTTCGGTTGGCCGAAATGCGGATCGCAAGCCTTGACGTAATCGACGACGTTCTGCGGAGTCTGCTGTACGGTACCGCCAACAAGAATCTTCCACAATCCCGGCGTCGACGCAACCAACGTCGGACCAAACGTCATCGCAATCACTTCAACGAGGAAAGCCCAGACGCCGGCGACGATGAAATACCACATTGGCACCATCGTCGAAACCGTATTCGAGCTGTATCCGGCAAGGAAATTCGTGCACAGGAATTCCGCGACAAGCCAGAACACCATCACGGCGACAGGAGCCTTCCATGTGTTCTCCCACTTCGCATAATACGGGTCATACATGTTGCGGGCCGTCTCACGAAGCGCAATGTAAATCGTTGCAATGATGAAAAGCACAAAGCAAATCCACAGTGCCCAAGCGTATTGGGTGACGCTGGCGACATTGAACAGGGAAAGCGTGTAGGAGGATTGCCTGGAAACCGAAGCCGTGACACCACCGAACGAAGATACGGAAAACAGTACGAACGGTACGGCAGGCAACAGCAGCGGAATCAGCAGTATGCCGGCCAGTGCGCTCGCTGTGGATTTCAGTGGAACGGAGATGGACGGTTTTGCCCTCAGTGCGGCGCCGCGCAATTGCAGGATGGCCATGCGGCTGCGGGAATTCCTTCCGTGTGTCCGCAGTGAGGCGTCGCCGTCACCGCAGATATGCGATTCTGTGGTTCCTGCGGTTTTCCGTTGGGGACACAAGGTGCTCAGCCGGCTGAGACCACTCAAATCGATGTTCCGCCGGCAACGGCCGCATATCCTCCGGTTCCCATGCCCGCGCCATCAAGCCTGCAGCTAGACATGCAGTCCGGAGCGCAATCTGATCCGCAAGCCAATGATTGCAAGAACCGTAAGAAGCCAATCATCATCGCAATTATTGTAATTATTGCGGTGATAGCGTTAATCGCGGGATTTGTTGTATGGAAATCAACCAATCGTAATAGCGGTGACGATTCGGCGCAAAACGGTTCTTCGACGGCGCAAAACGCGGATGAGCAATCCAACAAAACCAAGCAGAACGATGCGGCCAAGCAAACCAAGGATTGCGCGACAACGCCCGACGCGGGCTTGGAGAGTGTCGAGAAAAATGGAACCACGATGATTGCGACCGTCGCGTTCTCTGCACACGCCTGCGGTGACACCGCGTGGAAAGGCGAGGACGTCACAATCTCCATCAAGGATTCCAGCAATGAGGTGATCGCGTCCGCGGTGTACGACTTCGCATCCGATCCGATGCAGTTCACAAGCGGCACAGCGACGCTCGAGCTGGCGTACGCGATAGGGCAGTACTGGCGTGCGTCCGACCAGATCGAAACCAAGTCGACCAGCATGGTGGTGCAGAAGGGTGCGACGCCGAACGGTAATGCGGTTGCGAGTGTGGGAGACGCAAGGGGTGGTGCGAACATTGCCGACTCCGATGCGGAACGCTATGCGCAGCTGGCGTTGAGCTGGCAGCTGTCTCATGACCGGTCGGCGGTTTCCGGACTGTACGACATTCCGACAACGCAGCTGTTCAGTCGTAAATACGGTATGGAAGTCGACGGCAAAACCCAGCAATACCGCGATATTTACGCGCAGTATCTTACATTGCGCGCTTCATGGCCGAAGGCGGTGTTGGCGTGGGCCGCGGACTACAGCTACTACACGCGGTATGGGCATGAGGCCGATTATTACGTGCTTCTTTCCGGGGAGGAGTTCGGTTCGGTGGCTGATGCGCGTGCATGGTGTTCGGACAATGGATTCGGGGAGAATGATTGCATGGCCGTGCAAATAAATTAGCGAAATGAATTGGCGGAAGTGTTTGGGGTGATTGGATTACGCGGAACGACAGTTGTGAAGAAATTGTGATTTCCTGCCTTGGCTGTGCTGTTTAGATAGGGAACATGATGGCTGGATCGCATTTTTCTGTAATTTATGCAATATGCTGAAATCGTTGAAAAATAGCGGTTCTACAATCGCGACACGCCGAGAGTTGCGTTCTTCTTGATTCTGAGTATATTTACTTCTCGTGCTCAGCGAGAACAAAACCTCGCAAGACCAACGCCCCTTTAGCTCAGTTGGTTAGAGCAGCTGACTCTTAATCAGCGTGTCCAGGGTTCGAATCCCTGAGGGGGCACAGACAAAACCTTGGAACTCCGGTTCCAAGGTTTTTTTGTTTTCTGATGCTCGCATGTCTACTCCCACATCCACTGCAGTTTGCGTAGAAACTGTTTCTCGGGCCTATCCTCCTCGTACTCCGCATCCGTACTATCGGCAAGGTTCTCCAGCGTCCTGATTCCTCCAGTCAGTGGAGGAATCTTCCCGTTTGTAAGCATCCCAGAGTCCGAAAACATCCAATCGGTGGAGGGATCTTCCCGGAAGTGGGCCTTTCAGCGGGGCGAAACATCCAGTCGGTGGGGGAAGCTTCCCGCTGGCGTACGCTTCAGCATCTTGATTCCTCCAGTGACTGGGGGAATTTACCCGGAAAGCAAGCCTTCCAGCGGGGCGAAACATCCAGTCGGTGGAGGAATCCACCCATCGACTGGCGTCTCAGCGTCCTGATTCTTCCAGCCGGTGGGGAAATCTACCCGCTGGCGCACGCTTCGGAGTCCTGATTCCTCCAGTGACTGGGGGAATCTACCCGGAAGCAAGCCTTCCAGCGGGCAAAACATCCAGCGGGTGGAGGAAATGGGATGCTAAGGAAAAGGCTTTGCGATGAATTCCCGTGGATGGACTTACGTACCGGCCCTATTGGCTTCCCGCGACGGACTCACTATGGCTCCCGCACGTCGGCCGACGCCTCATCACTCCATGAAGACACGCGTTCCAGGTTCAATCCCCCCGGCGCGTCCACCCTGGTAATAACTTCCGAGGGTATAGGCAATAACTTTGGTTCCTATATGCTCAAAGGCCCACGTGCGGTCCGATCATCGATTTGCTTCTTTGTCTGAGAATAATGACGTGTTACTCTGATTGCAGAAGACAAGATCGTGGGCACTCTTGGCAAGGGCAGGTCGACAGGCTCCAACGCGCAGTACGACATCTCTAATCTTCATTTCTACAGGGATGGCGAAGACATCGGTATTGCAGAGTTCTTCGGAGTGGATTCATCATCTATAGATAAAGCCAGCACCATGGTTGTGGCCACGCTGACCACACCGAAGAAGGCTGCGAAAGGCAATCTCATTGGCACATGGGGATTCTCTGCCAAGGCGGCAGGTCTGACGATAATGGTGGAACTGGCGAAACCGCGGTTTGCCGAATCAAACTACGAGTGCAATATCCAACATATGAAACCAGCGCTATGACGTCATACCTAGTGGCATACTGACTTCCAGTGCGGGGAGTAGTGTTGGACGCTGTTGTCCGCCGAGAGCGGAATCGACATCAATCTGATTCTTACAGAGAAGAAGCAATAGAGGAAACAGCAGTGGAATACTCGACTTTTGTCAAACTTGCGGCCGAATTCTTCGGTACCGCCATTCTGATGATCTTCGGCAACGGCGCTGTCGCGAACGTTGAACTGAAGAACACCAAGGGCCACCATGCGGGCTGGCTGAACATCGCCATGGGCTACGGCTTCGGCGTGATGATCCCGGTGCTCATGTTCGGTGCCGTCTCCGGCGCGCACATCAACCCGGCCATGACCATCGCCCAGGCTGTGAACGGCCTGTTCGACTGGAGCCTCGTGCTGCCGTACATCATCGCCCAGCTGCTTGGTGCCGCCGCAGGTCAGCTCGTGGTGTACATCACCTACTACCCGCACTATAAGGACACCGAAAACGCCAACGCCATCCTCGGCACCTTCTGCACCACCGACGCCCACAACGACCGCATCAACTACTTCGTCAACGAGTTCTTCGGCACCCTCGTGCTCGTGTTCGGCGCCCTGTGCTGCCTGTCCATGCCGTGGGGCGAAGCGGACCACGCTGCCGCTTCCATCGTGGTCGGCTTCATTGTGTGGGGTCTCGTGACTTCCATGGGCGGCCCGACCGGTCCTGGCCTGAACCCGGCCCGTGATCTCATGCCGCGACTGCTGCACGCCATCCTGCCGATCCCGTCCAAGGGCTCCTCCCGCTGGGGCGAGGCTTGGATTCCGGTTGTCGCCCCGATTCTGGGCGCTATCGTGGGTGCGTTCGTGTTCAAGTTGTTCGCCTGATCGCATTCAATCATTCGTGACTTGTTTGCCTGACCGTCGCATAAGTTGCGTTTGATATATGAGAACTGTTGCATAAAGCCTGTTTTCCTCGGAAAATTTCCGGTACGGGGGAAGCGGGCTTTTTGCATGCCTACTGTTGGCTGGTAGTGTTGCCGCGGAGGAGATATGCTGCCACCTGCGTGACGGCAGGGTTATAAGGAGGCCGGATTGAAGCGAATTCGTACCATTCTGCGTGCGCTCGATCCGAAAGCGGCCGCCACCATGAGCCGCCGGGAACGGACGGAAGCGTTCCGCATCCGCAGAAGCGTCGTGGCTTGGATTCTTGCATTATGCGTCATCGTGTCATGTACGTCGTGCAGCGTGCATGCCGTGCTGGTCAACGCGGTACTGAACGGACATGCGAAAACGGCGCAGATCGGCAATTCCGGAACACATTCAGAAAAAACGGATCAATCCGCGAAATCCGAAAAGAAATCGCAACAATCAGAGAAGAAAACCTAGGAATCGTCGGAAACGAAAGACGCAAAGGCCTCAGCGGAGGAAACGGCGGAACCGCAGGAAGACGCCGTCACCAAAGCGCTTCGCGAGCAGTCGGCCGCGCTGATGGACGATCAGAAAAGCGAAATACTTGCGAAAGCGCAGCAAACGGCGCAAAACAGCGGATATGGCATGGTGCAATATCATTACTGTGTGGTCACCAATGGTGAAGTCGGATCAGTCGAAGATTTTTCGAATGCCGTGTTTCGTATTCTGAACAGCGAACATGGATGGGCGCGCAGGCGCGATTTTCGAACCTTCTACGAACGGCAATTGCGATTTCAATATCGTGCTCGCTCAAGCGTCGACCTTGCCGACGTTTTCGTCGGTATGTTCGGAGCAATACAGCTGCCGTGTGGGCAACAATGTGATTATCAACGATGATCGTTGGAATTCCGGCACGGACGTGTGGATGTCGGGAGGCGGCGACTTGGCGCGATATCGCACGATGGTGATCAATCATGAGGTCGGGCACCGGTTGGGGCATATCGACAATGAGATGACGTGCGCGGGGGCTGGCCAAGCGGCACCGCTTATGCAGGAGCAGCCCATATTTTTGGATGGCTGTGCGATCAACGAATATCCGCTTGATTCGGAATTATGGATTGGCTGAACGCGATTGCGGAATAGAGCTGCAGAATAAAACTGCAGAATAGGGCCTACAGTCCGAAATATGCGTTGAACTCGCCTTGATCGAGCGTGCGGTCTGACGTGTTGGTGCGAACGGCATCCCAACTGAATACGCCAAGCGCTTCGTCGGCGCTCATAGGCTGCGGTTTGGTGTGTTTCAGGTTTCCCTGCAATCCGAGCAGCCATGCGCAATAGCCGATGATCTGTTGCGCGGTGGCGCCGTGTGCCGTGAGTATGCCGAGATCGAGCGAGCGCTCGCGTTTGGCAAGGCGTTGGCCGGCTGCGTTGTCGATGAGGGGCAGATGCGCGTATGAGATGGTCACATCGTCAGGTTTATTGGAACCGTCGGCAGGATGGAAGGGCTGTGTCGGTTCGGAAGGCTTGAATCCCGCGCTGATAAGGGCTTTGCGAATGTAGATTTGCAAAGCGTTGGAGCGAAGCAGATCACGGCCGCGCACAATGTCGGTGATGCCCATGTCGAGGTCGTCCACGGTGACGGCCAGCTGGTAGGAGTAGATGCCGTCCGAGCGGCGCACGATGATGTCGCCGATGTCGTGGGCGAGGTTGTATTGCTGGGTGCCGAATACTTCGTCGTGGAAGGTGATGGTGGTGTCGGCGGTGGCGATGCGCATCGAGTGGCGGTCGTTGTTGGCGAGGCGTTGTTTCGCACGCTGCGGTTCGCTGGCGATGAGGCGTCGGCATGTTCCTGGGTACACGGTGAAACGATCGCCTTCCTGTGGTGCAGAGGCGGCGCGGATGTCGGCGCGCGAGCAGAAGCAGGGGTAGATGAGCGGTGTTGCCTCAGAGGTGGCTGCTTCGTTGCCTGCTGTAGTGCTGCAGGGCTTGGAATCGTTGGAACCAGTACTGATAATATCGCTGATTTCGTCAAAGCTCAGCTTGCTGAGAAGCTCAAGCGCTTCTTGGTATAGGGCGTGTCGCGACGACTGGAATACCGGTTCGTCATCCCAACCGAGACCAAGCCATTCGAGATCGCGCATCATGGTTTCGGCGGCGCCGGGAACCACTCGTGGCTCGTCGATGTCTTCGATGCGCAGCCGTATGGAATCACCCGATTTGCGGGCGGAAAGCCATGCTCCGAGCATGGCGTAAACGTTGCCGATGTGCATGCGTCCTGATGGGGTTGGTGCGAATCGGCCGGTCATGGCTGCTCCTTTGGTGGGTTGACTGTGGCAGTACGCAACTGTACCCGTTGGGGTTTAGCTAGGTTTAGCGTAGGGCGATTCAGGTGGCGTGAGCCCCCATAGCCTTACGTTAAAGTGGTAGTATATGCCGTTCGGGTACGTTCGTTTGTGATGGTAATCTACGAGCACGAGAATGGTATTCCGTTTTGTCGGATGAATGGGGTCGATATGACGAAAAGGCAGTTTAGTAACACGGAGGTCGAGTATCTTCGTGCGTTGCCGGCGGTTGAGTCGGTTACGGAAAATCGGATCACGTATTCGCGTGATTTTCAGATCAGTTGCATGCGCCGATATTTGGATGGCGAGCGGCCGAGCACGATTTTCACGTCGGCTGGGTTGAGCCCTGCGATCATCGGGCGCAAGCGTGTGGAACGTAATATCGCACGTTGGAAAGTGGATCTGGATATTATGGCGGCCGCAAGAAGCAATTCCACGACGGGCGCCTTGTCTTCCGACACCAGGGAACGATTGGTGACTGTGCAGTTGGGGCAGATTCGATCGCTGACGTGTCAGGTGCTTGCGTTGAAGGAACGCGTTGATGCTTTGGAACGCAAATTAGACGAATCGCAAGGCTGAATTTGAGTTCGCTGAGAAAATTTTTTTTGAAGTAAAAAGTTTTTTTCGGCGCGTGTTTAGTAAATCTTGCATATAGTTGCTGTCGGACGGAGTCTTTGAAGTTCCCCCTTCTACTGCCGTCTGTTTTATTAGCCCGTACGGATATCGGTCGCTTTATCGCTTCACTTCAGACCGTCGTACGGGCTTCTTCTTACTCTGGTAGAGGTAGTTGGGATTGAACGCAAGAGGCTGAACATGACTGCATATATGGACCATAAGAATCTTGCCAATGAGGCGATCGACGGTGTGCGTGCCGTGCAGATCGCCGATGGCGTGCACCGTGTGCTGGACCGCATCGCATCGGCGGAGCAGCATGCCGGGCGTGACGCAGGTTCCGTACGCCTGCTTGCCGCCACGAAAACGCGCGACGTGGGTGAGATCATGGCTGCGATCGACGCTGGCGTGCGTATGATCGGCGAGAATCGTCCGCAGGAAGTGATGGCGAAGGCCGAAGGATTGATGGCACGTTGCGGGGAGCGCGGATTCGCGTTGGGCGTTGCCGACGATGCCGGCGCTTCCACTATTGCGGGTGAGCATATTCCGTTCCATCTGATCGGCCAGCTGCAAAGCAATAAGATCGGCAAAGTGCTGCCGGTCGTCAACACCATCGAATCGGTTGATTCCCTTGACTTGGCGGAGAAAATCTCACGCAGGGCCGTGGCGCGCGGCATCACCGTGGGCGTGCTGCTGGAAGTCAACGAATCGGGTGAGGCGTCGAAATCCGGCTGCGATCCCTCGCATGCCATCCGCATCGCGCAAAAAATCGGTACATTGGACGGACTTGAATTGCAGGGGCTGATGACCATCGGCGCGCATGTCGACGACGAAACCGCCATCCGCAAGGGATTCGAGCACCTGCGCAAAACCCGCGACCATATTCTCGAATCCGGCGAGCCGGGCACGCAATCCTGCCGCGAACTGTCGATGGGCATGACCGGCGACATGGAACTTGCGGTTGCGGAAGGATCCACCATCGTGCGCGTCGGCACCGCGATTTTCGGCGAGCGCGCTTTTATCTGACGTTTTCTTCCTGTGACGGGCCTTCGCATGATGTGATGGCCCGTTTTTTTTTTCGATGTTTTTGATTGTCGGGCGTTGCATGTCGATGATATGGACGATTCGACGATTGTTGCGGGTAGACTGGCAGACATGAGAATCGCACGTTTTTCGCATAATGATGTACCGCAATACGCTTTCGTGCAGACCGACGAAAGCGACGGCAAGGACTATCTCGTGGCGCTTGAGGGGCATCCTCTGGCCGGTGCCGGTGTGAAGCCGACCGGCGAGCGTTTTCCGGTGGATGGCGATGGCGTTCGTCTGCTTTCCCCGGTGATCCCGTCGAAGGTATACGGGCTGGCCAAGAATTACGAGGCACACGCGCAGTTCATGCATGAAGCAGGCCATTCCGACATCAAGCACGCTCCGGAAGACATGGTGATCTTCTCCAAGCCGAGCACGTCGGTGATCGGCCCGGACGATCCGATCGTGATCCCGTCGTACTCGAACGATATGAATTTCGAGCCGGAAGTGGCCGTGGTGATGGGGCGCATCGCCAAGAACGTGACGGTCGAACAGGCCATGGATTACGTGCTCGGCTTCACTTGCGTGAACGATGTGACATTGCGTGACCTGCAGGGACTTGACCCGATGTGGACGCGTGCGAAAGGCTTCGACACCTCCTGCCCGCTCGGCCCGTGGATCGTGACCCGCGACGATTTGGATTGGAAGGACGCGAAGATCTCCTTCACGCTGAACGGTGAGGATGTCGAGCTGGCTTCCGGCACCACGGCGAATCTGATTCACGGCATTCCGGAGCAGATCGCGGCGATTTCCAGCTTCACGACGCTGCTGCCGGGCGACGTGATTCTGACGGGCACGCCGAACGCTTCCGGTCATCTTGATCCGGGCGACGAGGCGATCGTGCACGTCGAAGGCATCGGCAGCCTGCGCAACGTGGTGGTGCGCGGCTGATTGCCGATTGCTGATTGACATATTGAAGATATGAAGGCCGTCACCTTTCGTGGGTGGCGGCCTTTCGTGTTTTTTGCGACGTTTCGTTCAGTGAACAAAAGTTGAGTGTTGCGGACTCAACTTTTGGGAATAGAATAGTGGTGAAGTCGGTTGAGCATATCAGACAACGACATATGCGCCGACGCAACCGTGCGAAAACGGACGTTCGACGTGAACCATGGAGGATGATATGGAACAGAAGTTCACCACAATGGCGCAGGAAGCCATTTCCGACGCCGTGCAGAACGCGTCGGCCGCAGGCAACGCGCAAGTCGAAACCCTGCACCTGCTTGACGCTCTGCTGCGTCAGGAAAACGGCGTGATTCGCGGACTGATCGAAGCCGCGGGTGGCAACGCGCAGAACATCAGCGCAGCCGTGCACCAAGCACAAGACGCGCTGCCGAGCGCCAGCGGATCGACCACCGCGCAGCCGCAGGCCAGCAGGCAACTGTCCGCCGTGCTTGCGCAAGCGGGCAAGGAAATGCAGCAGATGGGCGACGAATACGTCTCCACCGAACATCTGCTCATCGCCATCGCAGCGGCAAAACCAAACCAAAGCGCGCAAATCATGGAACAGTACGGCGTGACCGCCGAAGCGTTACGCAAAGCCGTGCCATCGATTCGAGGGGGTGCGAAAGTGACCAGCCCCGACGCTGAAGGCTCGTACAAAGCCCTCGAAAAGTACTCGACCGATCTGACCGCGGCCGCGAAAGAAGGCAAACTCGATCCGGTGATCGGCCGCGATCAGGAAATCCGCCGTGTGATCCAGATTCTGAGCCGCCGCACCAAAAACAACCCGGTGCTGATCGGCGAGCCGGGTGTGGGCAAAACCGCCGTGGTGGAAGGCCTTGCGCAGCGTATCGTCGCCGGCGATGTGCCGACCACCCTGCAAAACAAGAAGCTCATCTCGCTTGATCTGGGCTCCATGGTGGCAGGTTCGAAATACCGTGGCGAGTTCGAGGAACGCCTGAAGAGCGTGCTGCAGGAAATCAAGAACGCAGACGGGCAGATCATCACGTTCATCGATGAGATCCATACCATCGTCGGCGCGGGCGCGGCCGAAGGATCCATGGACGCGGGCAACATGCTCAAACCCATGCTCGCGCGAGGCGAACTGCGCCTGATCGGTGCCACCACACTCGACGAATACCGTGAGAACATCGAAAAGGATCCGGCATTGGAACGCCGTTTCCAGCAGGTGTTCGTAGGAGAGCCGAGCGTGGAAGACACCATCGCCATCCTGCGTGGCATCGCACCGAAATACGAAGCCCACCACAAGGTGACCATCGGAGACGATGCGCTCGTGGCCGCGGCGACGCTGTCGAACCGGTATATTTCCGGCCGTCAGCTGCCGGACAAAGCCATCGATCTGGTTGACGAGGCCGCATCGCACCTGCGCATGGAACTCGACTCCTCGCCTGAGGAAATCGATGAACTGCAGCGTCAGGTCGACCGTCTCAAGATGGAAAAATCGTACCTGCTTGGCAATCCGAAAGACGATGCCGACGCGCAGAAAGCGGAAAACGAGCTTGATGAAAGCGCCAAGGAACGTCTCGACGACCTCAACAAGGAAATCGCCGACAAAAGCGAGAAACTCAACGGTCTGAAAGCACGCTGGGACGCCGAAAAGAACGGGCACAACCGCATCGGCGACCTGCGCAAGAAGCTCGACGAACTACGCACCCAAGCCGAACGGTATGAACGCGAAGGCGATCTGGCGAAATCCTCCGCCATCAACTATGGCGAAATTCCGGCCATCCAGAAGGAGATCGCGCAAGCCGAACAAAACGAGGCGGCGGCCAAGAACAGTGCGGCAGGCGGTGCTGACGGTGGCTTGGGTGGCGATATTCCGATGGTGCCGGACCGCGTTGACGCCGACTCCGTGGCCGAAATCGTGTCCGACTGGACGGGCATTCCCGTCGGACGCCTCATGCAAGGCGAAAACGAGAAGCTGCTGACCATGGAAGACTATCTCGGCAAACGTGTGATCGGCCAGAAGGAAGCCATTCAAGCGGTTTCCGATGCGGTACGTCGTTCGCGTGCGGGCATTTCCGACCCGAACCGCCCAACCGGCTCGTTCCTGTTCCTCGGCCCGACCGGCGTGGGCAAGACCGAGCTCGCCAAGGCGCTCGCCGACTTCCTGTTCGACGATGAAAAGGCCATGGTGCGCATTGACATGAGCGAGTACATGGAGAAGGCCTCCGTGTCTCGTCTAATCGGTGCTGCGCCAGGCTACATCGGCTATGAGGAGGGTGGCCAGCTGACTGAAGCTGTGCGTCGCCGCCCATATTCGGTGGTGCTGTTCGATGAGGTTGAAAAGGCCAATCCTGAAGTATTCGACGTGCTGTTGCAGGTGCTCGACGACGGCCGTTTGACCGACGGGCAGGGCAGGACCGTGGACTTCAAGAACACGATTCTGATCATGACCTCCAACCTTGGCTCGCAGTTCCTGGTGAACACCGAACTGGATGACGAAGCCAAGAAGAAGGCCGTGATGGACGCCGTGCATATGCAGTTCAAGCCGGAATTCATCAACCGCTTGGATGAACTGGTTATGTTCCACCCGCTTACGCGCGAAGAGCTCGGCGGCATCGTGGACATTCAGGTGGCGCAGGTTTCGGCCCGCTTGGCGGATCGCCGCATCAAGCTGGATGTTACCGATTCGGCGCGCGATTGGCTCGCCAACACCGGTTACGACCCGGCGTATGGCGCTCGCCCGCTGCGTCGTTTGGTACAAACCGAAGTCGGCGACCAGTTGGCGCGCATGCTGCTGGCCGGCGAAGTGCACGACGGCGACACCGTGCTTGTGGATCAGACCGGCGGCGACCATTTGGAGCTCTCCTCGTGGGCGCCGGGGCAGATTGACGACGATTTTTCGGCAGAGGCTAAGTGACGGTCGGAGTCATTCGGCTGATCGGTTTGGCCTGACTGACTGTTGATTGGCCGAGTCACAAAACGGTCTAACCGTTGACGGTGGGCGGACTGCGCACATGCGGGTCCGCCCATTTTTCGTGCGATTGCGCGATTTTCTTTTGCGAAAACCGTTTTACCGTGACGGTTGGCGGTCATATGCCTGCAAAACCAAGCCTGCGACCGTCAAAACCGTCGCACCGATCAACACGGCGATCGCAAGCTTCGGCTGAAGCCCGAAAATCAGCCACAAAGCGAACGTCCACACCGCGATGACCATCGTCACGGTCGCGGTAATCTGCGTTACCCGCGTGCGAATCTCATATGTGATGCTGGCCTGGATAAGCGTATCCATGCTTTGCTGTGTTTCTTGCGTTTCTTGCGATTGTATTTCTTGCTTTTCTTGCGATTGTGCGGTCGGAATATCGCCTTCCGATGCTTTCTTTGCCATGGGGCGTTGCGCGATCAGCGAAATCGCAAGCGATAGCACGGCGACCATGCTTGCGAAAGCGAAATACTGATTGCGTGACCCCGCGGGGAAAATCCACGACACCACGCACGCCAGCAGACTGTAGACGTACACAATGGTCATGGCGAGCGACAGCAGCGAATCCGCGTTGGGCGTGTGGCTTTTCAGGGCGGCGATACCGCGATTGTGCATCGGCGCGGCGCAGTAGAACATGACCGGCGTGGCGATGATGGCGTGCAGCCATGGATTGGTCAGCCAGTGGGGAAGTGTGATGCCGCCGAATGTCAGCATGGTTACGGTGAATGTGGGAGCGGTCAGTATGGTTGCGATGGCGAGACTCTTGGCGATGTCGCTTCGGTGTGTTGCGCCGGCTGCCTCGTCTGGATTTTCGGTGTGATTTTCGGTGTGATTCTTGGCGGGCTTGTCATCGGTGATGCGTTGGTGGGAGGGGGCTATGTCATCGTTTTCGCTTAGGAATAGCCTGAGGATGGCCCAAGTGGCCACGGCCGCCGCAACAATCGCCGCCACCGTCATAAACAAATCGAATCCCATGTGTTTCCGAACCCCCGGATTGCCTCTTGAATGCCTCTCGAATATTCAGCGTGCTCGCGTTGCCGCATGTTCGTGAGCATGCTTTCGGCTCCAAGCATAATGCAGCTGGGCATGGATGTCTTGCGAACTTTGATCTTCCAAGATGTCTTGGTCATGCTGTTATATAGAACATATGTTCGACAATCCTGTGTTTGTGGTGATTCTTCTGGTGGTTGTGGCCGTGCTTGGAGCCGCGGCCGGCTTTTTTGCGGGCCGTTCCAAAGGGCAGGAAATGGCCCGTGATGCGAAAACCGCTGATCTTAACGAGGCGAAAGCGCAGATCGAAGCTGATCGGCAGGAAATCAGTGAATTGTCCACGGCGGTGACCCAATACCGCACGCAGGCGGAAGGGTTGGCCCAACAGTTGACCTATCTCAAATCGCAGCTCGCGCAGGCCCAGCGGGCCGAACAGGAACGTGTGGAGCGGGAGCGTGAGCGTGCCGCGGCCGAAGCGGAACGCAAGCAGGCCGAAAACGAGCGAAAACTGCAGGAGCAGAGCAAGGTATTGTCCGCGCTCGCGCCCGTGCAGAAGAATCTTGACGCCCTGCAGCAGAAGGTTTCGCAGATCGAAGAGGGTCGCAAGCGGGAAATGGGTGCGCTTGGCGAGCAGCTCAAAGGCCTTGGCGAGCAGCAGGCTCGTCTTGACCGCGAAACCAACGCCCTGTCGTCCGCGTTGCGCAACAACAAGGTGCGCGGCGCGTGGGGTGAGGCGCAGCTGAGGAACATCGTGGAATCCGCGGGACTGCTGGAACATGTGGATTTTGACACCCAGGTGGTCGTCACCGACGTGGATGGGCGTACGCAGCGTCCGGATATGATCATCCATATGCCGGGCGGCAAAACCATTCCGATCGATGCGAAAGCGCCGTATGCCGACTACCAGAAGGCGTGCGAGATTCCCGATACCGCCACGCCCGAGGAGCTGACGCGAAAGTCGGAGCTGCTGCATGCGCATGCCAAGGCAGTGCGTGAACATGTGAAGACCTTGGGCGACAAGGCCTATTGGAACGCGTTCGACGATGCCCCCGATTTTGTGATCGCCTTCATCCCCAACGAATCCCTGCTGCAGGCGGCTTTGGAAACTGACCCGACGCTGATGGATGACGCGTTTGCACGCAAGGTGGCTTTGACCTCGCCGATCACCCTATGGGCGGTGCTGAAATCCGTGGCATACGCGTGGCAGCAGCAAAGCCTGACCGATGACGCGAAAATGCTGTTCGACCTGTCCCGCGAATTGTATGAACGGTTCGCGGTGTTGGGCGATCGTGCCACCAAACTCGGGTCAGCCATCACCAAAACTGTGGGAGCCTACAATGCGTTCGCATCGTCGCTGGAGTCGCGCGTGCTCGTCACCGCACGCAAGCTGCAGCGCGTCGACCAGAGCAGAATCATCGAAGCCGTGAACATGATCGCGCCAGAAAAGGCCGATGTCCGCGAACTCACCGCTCCTGAAACCAGTGAACAGTGATATCTGACTAAATACGTGTCGGCATAAGTAAGGTTTGACGAGTAGAAACGGTAGGCTGGGAGTATGATCGAAGAGAAGACTTTCCGTAAGACCAATCCGGTTGCTGTGCCTGCCGATGTTCCTGAGCATAGCGACATCGATTTCGCCATGCTTGAGCCGCGTGACCAGCTGAAGTCGCTGTTGCAGGCAGAGATGGCCGACAAGCCGTTCTCGGAGCTTTCCTCTATATTGTTCGATCATCGTGGCGCTTCGATTGTCGGGCATATTCTGCTGGACGCGTTGGAAGAATCCGGCTATTCCGTGGATGATTTCGACGCCGTGGGCGCGTTGACCGCGGCCGCGGTTCCGCTGGTGTCCGCCATGATTCAGGCGGCCGCTTCGCGCGGTGAGAATCTCAACGGTTTTGTGATGGATTTCGTGTATCCGTCCATTAAGGGACCGTCGATCGCGGGTAAGCGCGTGGTGTTGCTGGATTCCTGGCTGTCTGAAAAGTCGTATGTACAGACGTCCTCTTTGGTTACCTTGCGCAATGGCAATGAGTTGAGCCTTGATTTCTCCGTGGTGAAGAACGAGGGCGCCGAGGTGCTTGCCATCGCTTCGCTGATCGGCGGCGTTGATATGACCGAGCCGACGATCAAGGTCATCAATCCGGTGGATGGATCTGAATCCGAGCTGCCGTTCGTTGAAGTGTTCAAGGAATCGGAGCTTCACTAGGTATCCTGTTGACCAGCCATTGGCGATACGAGGTTCGTAAGGAGGAATCGCGTGCATCAGCCTCATCCCATTGATATTGCAGCGAAAGCGTCTGGCGAGCCGGTCTTTCGCGAGGTGGGTGTAGGGCCGTGGGCCGAAACACATCCGGGTGAGCCTCGTCCGGATGATCCGCAATCTGTAAATTATGATCGCCGATTCGACTCGTCTTTGCTTGACGAGGGCGATCGTCGCAACGTGCTTGACCAGTATCGCTACTGGGCGGTCGCGGCCATCAAAGCCGATCTTGACGCTCGCGGTCGCCATGATTTCGAAGTCGCCGTGGAAAACTGGACGCACGATTTCAACATCGGATCCATGGTGCGCACGGCGAACGCGTTCCAAGCGAAACGTGTGCATATCGTCGGACCGCACAAGTGGAATCGCAAGGGGTCGCTGATGACGGAGCTGTACCAGCACGTCGAAAACCACCCTTCCATAACCGAACTTGTCGAATGCTGGAAGCTGCGCATTGCCGGAGAAATCGCGGCGGCGCAATCGCAGGCGGCCGCCATCGCATTTCGTATGCATGAAAGCGCGGGAAAAAATGTGGAAGCTGGAAACGATGCCGGCGTAAGCGATGCTTTGTTGGCTGAAGGCCGTGTTGCTGGATGCGCTCCATCTGGCATTTCGACGGATGCTTCGGATGCAAGCGGCGTTGGGAATGGATTCGAGCCTACCTGCATGGCACAATTGGCTGCGATTGATCAGCGTATTGCCGAGTTGAAGGCGGCGCGGGTTATTGCGCTTGATATTATTCCGGGTGCGGTGCCGATGGAAACGTACCGTTTTCCGAAGCGTTGCCTCATGCTGTTTGGCGCGGAAGGCCCGGGATTGTCCGAAAAAGCGCTTGAGTTGGCCGACGATGTGGTTTACATCTCCCAGTTCGGTTCGGTGCGTTCCATCAATGCCGGAGCCGCGGCCGCCGTTTCCATGCACGCATGGATCTCCCAGCACGCCGCTCCCCAGCTCTAACCTCCATCTCCTATCGTCCAAAATCCTCCAGTGACTGGAAGAATCGGGACGATTGGAGTTCTGTCAGCGGGATGATTGTCCCAGTGGGTGGAGGTTTTGGGTCTCCTGTGGGGCGTCTGGCGGGGTGAGTCCTTCAGTGACTGGAGAGGTTGGGACTTTAGTACGGTGTTCTGCGGGAAGATTCCTCCACTTACTGGAGCAATCTTTCCGCTAACAAGCCTGTCAGAGTCCTGATTCTTCCAGTCGCTGGAGGAATCTTCCCTCTGAAAGCCTCACCAGAGACCCAAAACCTCCACCCTCTGGAGGAATCTTCCCGGTGGCGAGCTTCTCAACGTTCCGATTCCTCCACTTACTGGAGGAATCTTCCCGCAGATGATTACCCTATGAAACGCAAGGAACCCCAGCACGCCGCAGTTTCGCAATCAGCGGTTTTTGCTGGACTGCATCGTCAAAAGTTAATCTGACAATTTCCGTAACTCCTGCGCGAAAAAGCGCTTGCTCGCGTTCTCGCTCGGCCTGAACGGTCTCCTGGATGCTCCTACGATCAGTCATTTTCGGATCAACGTATTTTGCTGTGCCGTCAAGTTCTCCGACAATAATACGTCCATCGGTTGTGCGCCATAAAAAATCGACCCTAAATTGTTTTCCCGTAAGCGAGTCGGCGAAGGAGACTTGCAATTGAGGAACCGCAAAACCGTTTTCAATCATGACTGCCCGAGCAAAAGATTCACCGCCATTTTCACTTCCTGCGTCGGTATATCTCAACAATTTGAAGATGCGCGAGCAATCGAGTGTCGTGCGTGCGCATTCCTGCAAGATCTGCTTTTCTTCGATTCCGTCTGCTGCTGCATCATCGAAAATCGGCAGGGAATAGATGAACTCTAACGTCCGTCCACAGTCCAATAAGGTACGAGGGGGATTAGTGACATGGATTCCGTTTGCGAGTACCGCATTTTCTCTGGGATATGGGCTGTAGATGATATTGAGTTTGTCGTGCGGCCGGTATGATCCGTGATTGGGCAATGTTATGGTCAGTCCTTGCCGGTGCAGGAATCGCGGGTGGTCGAATCCGTGGGCTGCGGCGGCTGTTATTCCTGCGAAAACCCAGTTGGGGTGGAGCCTGCTGAGGGTTCGGGCCGCGTGCAACGATTGTTCGGGCTCGTTCAGCTGATTCCAATATTCGGCACGGGCGAATAGCCCTGGGTATGGGCGCGCCAAATCTCCCGCGCGGTATCTGCGATATAGTCCCTTCTGGATGAGAGGGTCACTGCTGTGTGCGCATCGTTGCGCATTTTCTGTTTGATCGAGCAGCGCATCGATTTGAGGATATGCTTTCATGATTTGACGCTACCTTGTTGTGGCTCTGCTATGGAAGTGCGATCGGCAAATGTGGATAGAGGATGCTGTTTCGGGCGTGTCTGTGGATAACTTACGGGTTTTGTGGATAACTGGGTGGTTGTTTTGCAGATAAGTGCTTGTATCCGCTTGTTTTGTGTGAATTTTTGTTGTTTTCTTCTATTGGTTGGATATTTTTAAGTATTGGGATGCCGTTCAGAGTCCAGATTCCTCCATTGGGTGGAGGTATTGGGACTGTGGGTGGCTGGCTTGCGGGAGAATTCTTCCATTGGGTGGAGGAATAGGGGCTCTGACGAAGCGCTAGTGGGAGAATTCATCCAGTGGCTGGAGGTTTTTAGACGGTTGTATTGCTTTTAGTGTCCGTTTTGTTCCAATGACTGGGGGATTTTGGCCTCTAGTGGGGCCTTCCGCGGGAGGATCCTTCCATCTTCTGGAGGAATCCGGACTCCAGCAGAGCGTTCAGCGGGAAGATTCTTCCAGCGGGTGGACGAATCGGGACGATGAGAGGCTGGTTTGGGCCCGGATTGTTCCAGTGAGTGGAGGTTTTGGGACTGTGGATGGAGGTTTTGGGACTGTGGATGGCTTGTTGGCGGGAAGAATCCTCCAGTGTCTGGAGGGATTTGCCCGGTGAAACAGCGTTTGGCGTCCTTTTGTTCCAGTGGGTGGGGGATTTGGGACTCTGACAGAGCTGGGGTGTTGGTGCGGCGGGCTGTTGCGGTTAGCGTGTGGGGCTGCCGGGCGGCATGCAGTGTGGGGCTGCCGGGGAAATTGGGACTTTGGTGGGGTGGTAGGGCGGGAGCGTGGTGGGTTGCCGGGCGAGGCGAAATGGGCGGGCGCTCGTCACACAGACGCGTTAATGTTAGGGACATGCCTACTTTCACCAAAGAAGAAATCGTGCATCTGGGCGATTTGGCCCGAATTGCACTTACTGACGAGGAGATCACCCGTCTGCAGGGCGATCTGAACGTCATCGCAGAATCCATCAACAAGGTCCAGGAAGTCGCTACCGACGATGTGGAACCAACCGCGAACCCGATTCCGCTGGAAGCCTACCTGCGCCCGGATGTGCCGGAAACCCCGCTGACTCAGGAAGAGGCGACCGCAGGAGCCCCGGTTTCCGAGGCCGGCATGTTTGTTGCACCGCGCATTCTGGGGGAGGAGTGACATGAGCGAACTCGTCAAGCTTTCCGCCGCCGAGATGGCGGCTAAGATCAAGGCCAAGGAAGTCTCCAGCCGTGAACTGGTTGAAGCGCATCTCGAAGTCATCGAGGCCGCCGAGCCGAGCATCAAGGCTTTCCTGAAGGTGTCCGGCGATCAGGCTCTCGAACAGGCCGACGCCTTCGATGCCAAGTCCGATGAGGAAAAGGCACAGCTGCCGGAACTTGCCGGCGTGCCGATCGCCATCAAAGACATGATCGTCACCAAGGGCATCGAAACCACCGCAGCCTCCAAGATCCTCGAAGGCTGGGTGCCTCCGTACGACGCTACCGTCATCGAGAAGCTCAAGGCTGCAGGCATGCCGCTGCTGGGCAAGACCAACCTCGATGAGTTCGCTCAGGGTTCGTCCACCGAGCATTCCGCCTACCAGACCACACACAATCCGTGGGATACCGAACGTGTTCCGGGCGGTTCCGGCGGTGGTTCCGCAGCTGCAGTGGCAGCGTTCGAAGCCCCGCTCGCCCTGGGTACCGACACCGGTGGCTCCATCCGTCAGCCGGGCTCGCTGACCGGTACCGTCGGTGTCAAGCCGACCTACGGCGGTGTCTCTCGTTTCGGCGCAATCGCCATGGCTTCCTCGCTCGACCAGATCGGCCCATGCTCCCGTACTGTGCTCGACGCGGCCCTGCTGCAGGAAGTGATCGGAGGCCACGACAAGCGCGATTCCACGTCCATTCCGGAAGGTCCTCGCCCGATGGTGGCGGCCGCCCGCGAAGGCATGAAGCGTGATCTGAAGGGCCTCAAGGTCGGTCTGATCAAGGAGCTCGGCGGCGAAGGCTTCCAGCCGGGCGTTATGGCACGCTTCAACGAAGGTGTCAAGAAGCTTGAGGAGATGGGCGCTGAAGTCACTGAAGTGTCTCTGCCGCACCTGCCGTACTCCCTTGGCGCGTACTACATCATCATGCCGTCCGAGGTCAGCTCCAACCTGGCTCGTTACGATGGCATGCGTTACGGTCTGCGCGTCATGCCGCCGGCAGGCGTTCCGCAGACCGCCGCCAACATGATGGCCTACACTCGTGAAGCCGGTTTCGGCGACGAGGTCAAGCGTCGTATCATCCTTGGCACGTATGCCCTGTCCGCTGGTTATTACGATGCATGGTACGGTTCCGCACAGAAGGTGCGCACCCTGATCATCGACGATTTCAAGAAGGCTTTCGAGAAGGTCGACGTGCTTGTTGGCCCGACCAGCCCGGTCACCGCATTCAAGTTCGGTGAAAAGACCGAGGATCCGATGGCCATGTACGCCATCGATATCACCACCATTCCGGCCAACCTTGCAGGCGTTCCGGCCATGAGCATTCCTGCTGGTCTGAGCGACGACGGCTTGCCGGTTGGCTTCCAGTTCCTCGCTCCGCAGCAGCGTGACGAGGCCATGTACAAGCCTGCCGCGGCACTTGAGGCGGCTCTCGAGGAAGACTGGAACGGTCCGATCTGGCAGTCCCTGAAGACCCCGTGGCTCGACGGCTTGAACAAGTAGGAAGCATCGGAGGAAAGAAAACAAAATGGCTGAAAAGTTGATGAAGTACGCCGATGCCGTCAAGAAGTTCGATCCGGTCATCGGTCTGGAAACCCATGTTGAGCTGAGCACCACCACGAAGCTGTTCTGCCCGGCCGAAGTCTCGTTCGGTGGCGATCCGAACAGCCAGCTCACCCCTGTGAGCCTTGGTCTGCCGGGTTCTCTGCCGGTGGTCAACAAGACCGCCGTCGATTACGCCATCAAGCTGGGTCTTGCCCTGCATTGCGAAATTGCCGAGTGGAGCCAGTTCGCGCGTAAGAACTACTTCTACCCGGACATGCCGCGCGATTACCAGATCTCGCAGTATGACAAGCCGACCAACGGCAACGGCTATCTTGATGTGGAACTTGAAGACGGCACCGTGTTCCGTGTGCCGATCGAACGCGCCCACATCGAAGACGACGCAGGCAAGAACACCCACGTCGGTGGCGCTGACGGCCGTATCGAAGGCGCTGACCACTCCCTGGTCGACTACAACCGTGCAGGCGTTCCTCTGATCGAAATCGTGACCAAGCCGATCGTTGGCGCAGGCGATCGTGCTCCGGAAATCGCCGGTGCCTACATGCGCGCCATCCGCGACATCGTGCGTGCGCTTAATATTTCCCACGCTCGCATGGAGCAGGGCAACATGCGAGCCGACGTGAACGTGTCGCTGCGCAACAGCCCGTCCGATCCGTTCGGCACCCGTTCCGAAACCAAGAACGTGAACTCGTTCCGCGGTATTGAAAAGACCATTCAGTATGAGATTCGCCGTCAGGCGGCCATTCTGAGCGAAGGCGGCGAGATTCTGCAGGAAACCCGCCACTGGGATGAGGCTTCGCAGACCACCGCAGGCGGCCGCGTGAAGTCCGATGCCGACGATTACCGCTACTTCCCGGATCCGGATCTGGTGATGCTGCACATCACCAAGGAGCACATCGAAGAGATGAAGGCTCAAATGCCGGAAATGCCGCGCGAGCGCCGCAACCGCCTGAAGGGCGAGTGGGGCTTCAACGATTTGGAGATGCGTGACGTGCTCAACGCCGACGCTCTGGATCTGCTTGAGGAGACCGTCAAGGCTGGTGCCACCGCCGCAGGTGCCAAGAAGTGGTGGCTGGGCGAGCTGAGCCGTGAAGCCAACAACAAGGGCGTGAGCCTCGAAGAGCTGCCGATCGCTCCGGCCGATGTTGCTGAGGTTGAGAAGCTGATCGCCGATGGCAAGCTCAACGACAAGCTGGCCAAGCAGACCGTCGCCGGTGTGCTTGCTGGCGAAGGCACTCCGGATGAGGTCGTCAAGAAGCATGGCTTCCAGGTCGTGTCTGATGACGGCGCTCTCGAAAAGGCCGTGGATGAGGCTCTCGCAGCCAATCCTGACATCGTTGAAAAGCTCAAGAGCGGCAATATGAAGCCGATGGGCGCCATCATTGGTGCCGTCATGCGTGCCACTCGCGGTCAGGCTGACGCAAAGGCCGTCACCAAGATCGTGATGAGCAAGATCAAGTAACGTTTACAACGATTGCTGACGATTACAGCCGATTGTTGAATCGCAGGAAAACGCACGTTCCAAAAAGCTTGGGACGTGCGTTTTCTTTTCGTTATTCCGGAAAAGGGATTTCAAAGAAAGAGAATGCATAATCGCGAAGCGCATTTTCTTACGATTGCCGACATGTCCTTCAACATCAGGTTATGCTGGTAGAGGAATATGTACAGCGATTGCCGCCGCGCGGATTCACAGCTGACATACAGTCGGGTACAATACCCTCGGTATGGGTGCGGCGACGGTCGTGCCTGCAATGATGTAGGGGACAGGAATAATGCCAGAACAAGTTGAGGCTGCGACACAGGAGCAGTTGGACCAGCAGTCGCGTGAATTGCCGGATCTCATCGTCATTCCGTCTATCAAGGGCGAGATGGTGCATCTGCGTCCGTCCGTGATCGAAGATCTTGAACGTATGGACGCCATTGGGGCGTACATCGGCGCTTCCGGAATCACCGGCAAGGATCGGGTTGCCGAGCGTGGCGCGGTGCATGCGTGGGTGCGTCGTTCCGTGGCATGGTCCCAAGGCGAAACGCCGACCGAATCCGGTGTGGGGGATCCGGAGTCGCGTCGCACGATCGCATGGTCCATCATCACCGAAGCCGACCATGATGGCGATGGCGAGATCGATGCCGCGAATTCCGACAATGTGATTGGCATGATTTTCCTGATCGATATTGACGGTTGGGCTCGTTCCGCGCGCATTCAGGTGGTGCTTGGCAAGGATTACCGCGGCCGTGGCTATTCGCGTGACATCATGCCGCGCGTGATGACGTACGGACTTGCGCCGGAACCGGCAGGCCTTGGCATGCATCGCATTTGGGTTGCCGTGCCCGAGCAGAACACGCGTTCCGTGTCCGTGTACCAGTCGTTGGGATTCGTGCCGTCCGGTCGTTCGCGCGACGCCTTGTGGAACGCTTCGCAGAACCGTTACCAGGATCTGATCGTTATGGACACGCTGGTTGACGAGTTCGACCCGATCCGTTCGCTTGACGCGTTCGGCATGCATGTGATCGAAGATAATCCGGGCGTCAAGGAAGCGTTGAGCGCGCGCGAGCATTCCATTGCCATCCGACTGAATGAGAAGAATGCTTCGAAGCATGATGCGGAAGGTACGGATGTCAACGATGCCGCGGCAGCTGCGCAATCCGTGCAGAAAGCTTCTTCCGATGGTGCTGGTGACGTGGCCGAGGCTGTGCGGAAGGACGCGGAAGGCGCGGAACCTGCGCGACAAAGCGAGCATGATGATCGCAAGTCCGTTACTGGCGATGCCGATGCCGAAAACAGCTGGCCGTACACGGCGGGCGAGCGTAAGACGTCGAAGGAAGCTTGGTGGCGCACGCTTGGTCGTGGTCGCAAGCGCGATACGGAAGGTAAGTGATGAGCGCCGAGGATCTCGATAATTACGAAACCGACGCGGAACTGGCTCTGTATAAGGAGTATCGCGACGTAATCAAGCTGTTTACGTATGTTGTTGAAACGGAACGTCGCTTTTATTTGGCGAATAAAGTCGATTTCAATGTGCGTTCCGCAGGCCAGGACGTGTATTTCGACGTGCGCCTGACTGATGCTTGGGTGTGGGACGTCTATCGTTCCAGTCGTTTCGTCAAGAACGTGCGTATCGTCACGTTCAAGGATGTCAATGTTGAGGAAGTGCAGAAAACCGATATTGACATTCCTGATTCCATCTAGTTGCGCAGTTGCCGGTCACGCGGTTGCCAGTTGTGCGGTTGCTGGTCGCGTAGTTGGATCGCGTAATGTGGTTGCGCGCTTTGGCCGCGCAGTCGGGTCGTGCATCGGCCGGTTTGATGATTGCGTTTTGCATGATGCGATAGCCGTATATCCGGCTGACTTGGCTTGATTTTGTAAGCATTCGCACAAGTTGCGGTGTTCGTTTCCCTACCCTCGGGTAGACTATCAGGGATTTTTGTTTTCATAAGGAGACCTCAAAGTGACGCAAAAGCAATCCGTGGTGATTATCGGCGGTGGCCCTGCAGGCCTGACTGCCGCTTGGGAGCTCGTCAAGGACGGTGGCTCCGAGAACTACGACGTGACTGTGTTGGAAGCGACCCGCGAATTCGGCGGCATCTCCCGCACCGTCAAGCATGATGGCAACCGTATGGATATTGGCGGCCATCGTTTCTTCTCGAAGGACGAACGCATCATGGATTGGTGGAAGGGGGTCCTGCCGCTGCAGGGCGCGCCAAGCTATGATGACAAGAAGCTCGGTCGCGAGCACGATATGGAACCGGGCGGACCGGATCCGGAAGTCGAAGACAAGGTGATGCTTAAGCGTCATCGCGTGTCTCGTATTTACTGGAACCGCCACTTCTTTGACTACCCGATTTCCCTGAGCGCCAACACGTTGAAGGCCATGGGTCCGAAGCTTACGCTTGTTGCCGGCTTCAGCTACCTGAAGTCCATGGTGCACAAGCTGCCGGAAGACAATCTGGAGAACTTCTACATCAATCGTTTCGGCCGCAAGCTGTATTCCATGTTCTTCGAGGGGTACACCGAGAAGCTGTGGGGTCGCCATCCGTCCCAGATTTCCGCCGATTGGGGTGCGCAGCGCGTCAAGGGCCTGAGCATTATGGGCGTGCTGAAGAACGCGTTCCAGAAGCTCCTGCCGAAGAAGCGCAGCAATGCTGAGGTTGAAACCTCGCTGATTGAGGAATTCTGGTATCCGAAGTATGGTCCGGGCCAGCTGTGGGAAACCGTCGAGGCCAACTGCGAGGCCGCGGGCGTGAAGGTCATCACCGACGCGAACGTGGTGGAGATTCGCCAGGCCGACGGCAAGATCGCATCCGTGGTATATGAGGATTCCGAAGGCAACCGCACCGAAATGGCCGCGGACGACTTCATCTCCTCCATGCCCGTCAAGGATCTCATCAACGCCGTGGACGCTTCCAGCCAGCCCGCGCCGAAGGACATGACCGAAATCGCCAACGGCCTGCCGTACCGCGACTTCGTGACCGTTGGTCTGCTCGTCAAGCACCTACGCCTGTCGAACACCACCGACATTCCCACTCTCGGCAACCCGCCGATCGTGCCTGATTGCTGGATTTACGTGCAGGATCCGGGCTACAAGGTCGGCCGTTTGCAGATCTTCAACAACTGGAGCCCGTACCTGGTCAAGGACGTTGACAACACCGTGTGGATCGGTCTTGAATACTTCTGCGAAGAAGGCGATTCCTTCTGGAACATGTCTGACGAGGAAGCGAAGAAGTTCGCCATCCAGGAGCTTACGCGCATGCAGATCATCAACGGTCCGCAAGACGTGATCGACTCCCATCGTGAGCGCGTGAAGAAGGCGTATCCAGCATATTTCGACACCTACGATCGCATGCCTGAGCTCGTGGAATACCTCGATTCCTTCGGCAATCTGTATTGCGTCGGCCGCAACGGCCAGCATCGTTACAACAACATGGATCATTCCATGGCCACCGCAATCGAGGCCGTCGGCAATATCAAGAACGGCAAGACGTCCAAGAAGAACGTATGGTCTGTCAATACCGACAAGAGCTATCACGAGGAAAAGTAGGTTCCGGCAAGACCTGCACCTGTTGCTGTAAAGCATGTGGTAAAGCGAAAGACCCGTCATGTGATCGCATGGCGGGTCTTTCGCATTGTGATTTGCGATTTGTCATTGACTTGAATGCTTGATTGGCATGAATACGTTGGCACGCCTACGTTGCGTTGGTCTGGATGACGTTGTATGGTTAGGAAAGTTCGAAAACCGTGATATTTCGCGGCGGACTTTCAGTGGCGGAAATTTCCGTATCTCTTTTTACAGCTGTTGCAGGCGTGTGCTTGCGGAAGCTAGGGGAAAGGCAAAAACCAGTGGCAACCAGCCCGAATCTTGAAGACATGAAACTGCCTGAGCTCAAGGAGCTCGCCAAGCAGATGGGCCTTCGTGGCACCTCCACCATGCGTAAGCCGGAACTTATCGCGACGCTTCAGGCCGCTCGTTCCGGCGGTGAAGCGCCTGCCGGTGTGACCGTGCGAGCTCCGAAGTCCGCTGCACCGGCCGCTCCGGTGGCTCCTGCTGAAGCCCAAACCGCAGACGCTGAGGTCGCGGCGAACACGGCTGAGGAATCCGGCAAGTCCAACGAGGCTGCCGAAAGCAAAGCCAACGAGGCTGAGCAGTCCGAAAAGCAGACGGCCAAAACCGTTAGGAAGACCCTTGCCGGACGTGCTGATAGCGCTGAGCGTGCGGAGCGCTCCGAACAGACGGAACGTGCCGAGCGCACCGAGCGTGCTGACCGTCGCAAGCAGGCTGAGGCTCCGACGAGCGAGGAGGCGGCCGATGTCATGGCCGCGGTGAACGCCCTGGACAGCATCGATGAGGCTCCGAAGCGCCGTCGCCGCCGTGATGCGGACGCTGCCACCGATCTGCTGGCCGAACTGGGATTGGACGATGCTTCGCCGAAGCAGGATGATCGTCGTCGCCATCGTAAGGATGATGCGTCCGACGTTGAGCCGCGCCGTCGCCGTCGTGCGGTGGAAGGGCCGAAGGATGAGGACGTTGTGCGCGATCTTGATGACATTCTCGCCACGTTGCCTTCGCAGGGCAGTGATGATGACGAACGTCGTGACGAGGCTGAAGACGGTGATTTCGCGCGTCGTGGTCGCGGTCGCGTCAGCGATAGGGGTGACCGCGTGGATCGTCGTGGCCGTCGCCTGCGTGGCCGTGACCGCGATTATGACGAGCGTGACGAGCGTCGTGGCCGTACCGGCGACCGTAACAATGATCGCAACGAGCGTAACGATCGCGTCGAGCGCAACGAGCGCACGGATCGCAATGTTGAACGCGAACAGCGTCACGAGGAGCCGAAAGAGGATCTCGTGCCTGTCGCGGGCATCGTCGACGTGCTCGATTCCTACGCTTTCGTGCGTACCTCCGGCTATTTGCCGGGTCCGAACGACGTGTACGTTTCCATGGGCCAGGTCAAGAAGTATGGGCTGCGCAAGGGTGATGCCGTGCACGGTTCCATCCGTACCCCGCGTGAGGGCGACCGCCGCAACCAGCGTCAGAAGTTCGTGCCGCTGCAGTCCATCGACTCCATCAACGGCATGACCGTGGAGGCCGCACAGAACCGTCCGCAGTTCAACAAGCTCACTCCGCTGTATCCGCAGGAGCGTCTGAAGCAGGAAACCGCGCCGAACAAGCTCACCGGCCGCCTCATCGACATCGTGGCGCCGATCGGCAAGGGCCAGCGTGGCCTGATCGTGTCTCCGCCGAAGGCCGGCAAGACCATCACCCTGCAGAACATCGCCAACGCGATCGCCACCAACAATCCGGAAGTCCACCTGATGGTCGTGCTCGTGGACGAACGTCCGGAAGAGGTCACCGATATGGAACGTACGGTGCAGGGCGAGGTCATTTCCTCCACCTTCGACCGTCCGGCCTCCGACCACACCACCGTCGCCGAACTCGCCATCGAACGCGCGAAGCGTCTCGTGGAGCTTGGCCAGGACGTGGTGGTGCTGCTTGATTCCATGACCCGTCTGGCCCGTGCCTACAACATCGCCGCTCCGGCTTCCGGCCGTATTCTTTCCGGTGGTGTGGATGCCCAGGCGCTGTACCCACCGAAGAAGTTCTTCGGTGCCGCTCGTAACATCGAAAACGGCGGCTCTCTGACCATCATCTCCTCCGCACTGGTGGAAACCGGCTCCAAGATGGACGAGGTGATTTTCGAGGAGTTCAAGGGCACCGGCAACATGGAGCTGCGCCTGAGCCGCGAACTGGCAGACAAGCGCCTGTTCCCGGCCATCGACGTGAACGCTTCCGGCACCCGTCGCGAGGAACTCATCACCGATCCGCAGGAGCTGCCGATCATCTACCGTCTGCGTCGTCTGCTTGGCGGTCTGGAGCCTGAGCAGGCTTACCAGACGCTTGTGCCGCGTCTGAAGAAGACCGCGACCAACCGTGATTTCATGGCGTCGCTGATCCAGCAGAGCGGCAATACCGCGAATAACGGCAACAGCTAATCGCAGGTAATCGCAATCTGCGGTTACGCATCCAAGGGTCGTATGACAATCGCCATGCGGCCCTTTTGTTTCGTTCGGCTGTCTTTCTGTTCGGCTGTTTTTCCGTTTTGCAGTTTTCAACTACTTTCGAATGCGTTTCGATTGTTTTTCGAAAGTTCCGCACGGTTCGGCAATGTGGATGATCACGTTGTGGACATACGGTATGTAAAAATCGACGCACGAAAAAATACGAAATCGAAAGTAAAAAGACGAAAATAGTATTGCTATATAGGGGGTATATGAAAAAATAGGAGAAAAATGATTGAAAATCGAAATTCGTTGGAAATGTTACGAAAATGCAGTTGACGGATTGTGTGTTGGGGTGGGTATGGTAATGGACGGAAACGTGAGCTGCATAGGGGAGTCGGTCCTACCGGACTGATGCAGAATGCTTGTTGGAAAGGGGTATCTATGACAGGCAATGGCAACGAACCCGACACCACGCATGCGAGCGTGGGCCAATTCGACGATATCGACGAGACCATTCTCAGCATGCTGGAGAAAGACGGCCGCGCTACGCTGTCTCAGCTTTCGGACGCTACGGGACTGTCGATTTCCGCGGTGCAATCGCGCGTGCAGAAACTGGAACGTCGTAATGTGATTCTCGGCTACAAGGCCGTTATCGACGATGAAAAGCGTGGCCTCGCCGTACGTGCCTACATTGCGGTCACGCCGATCGATTATTCCAAGGAAGCCGAGATTCCCGCCAAATTGCAGGATATCGAAGGCATCATGTCGTGCGATTCCGTGGCTGGGTCACCCAGCTACATGCTGACCGTGCGCGCAGCCTCGCCAAGCAAGCTTGAGGATCTGCTGAACGTCATCCACCAAACGGTGCCGGTGAGCACGGAAACCACGATTGTGCTGCAACGGTACTTCTCCAAGTGACATGCGCGCGGTAGTCTTGTACGCATGAGCGATAGCGAACATGACTGGCTTCGGCCAGAAGAAGAGCATGAAACCGAAACCGTCATCGATGCGGGCACCGCGCAAAGCAATCCCGAGGTTGCCGATGCCGTGGCGAAAATCGCTGCATTGCGCCAGTCGATCGACAATGTCGACACGGCCATCGTTTCCCTACTGGCGGAACGCTTCAAATACACGTCCCAAGTGGGTGTGCTGAAAGCCCGCGCGGGTTTCGCGCCGGCCGATTACAAGCGTGAGGATTACCAGATCGAACGGTTGCACCGCATTGCTGTCGATGCCGGGTTGGATCCCGACATCGCCGAAATGTATCGCGAATTCGTGGTGACCGAAGCCAAGCGCAGGCATAAGCGCATCGCCGAGAACGGCGTCGATCCGGGTGTGCTCGACGTATTCGCCTGACCTGTCTGTTTTCCGCGAAATCGTTTCTTGCCGGGGCATGCCGCGCGCTACATTGATTGCTTTGGAACGTTGTTTTGATTGCGATTGAGAGGCTCGGCATGCGTCGTTCTGTTGCGTTTCGTGCATCTTGTGCCCATCATGCCGATAGCACGCGTGGTGAGCGTGATATGCGTGTGGCGAGTGTCCATCTGCGGCACATGCTGGCTGCGTCCATTGCGGTAACGCTGGTTTCGGCGGCTCCCGTATGCGCGGTCGGGGTTTCGAATGTGGTTGATGTGGTGCGTCGGAACGGCGAGTACGTCTCGGCGGTGGCCTCGCACGATGTGATGAGCGCATATGAGTCCGTTGATGAGACGGGCCGCTTGTATTTGACGAGTGACGCCGCTTCTGCAACTGATACGGACATGAATGCAGATGAGGGCGCGACGTCTTCGCAGCGCGTGCCGCAAGAGCGTGTGAAACTGCCGTGGGATATAACGGCGACCTTTACTTTGGACGGTCCGACCGTCAGCGCATCCAAGATTTCCGGTGCATCGGGCGTGGTCGGCATCCGCATCGATCTGAAATCGGAACGACCGGAGGAAACGGCTGATCTGACGCCGATCGTCGCGTTCACCATTCCCAACCGCGTCGGCAATGACGCGACCTCAGACGAAGGCGTGCTTGTGTCTGCCGGCAATTCGTCGACATTGGTCGCTGCGGTAGGCAAGCCGGGTGAGGATCTTACGATTCATACGTATGTGACTGCGAAAAACTTCACCATGAGTTCGCTGTCTGTCGCCGCTGTTGCCTGCGATTCCGAAAGAACTGGCTGCTATGGCAATCTCACCAGTTTGACCGATCGCGCATCCACATTGGTGGATGGTTTGACGAATGTCGGATCGCAACGCAACCATGAGCTCATCGCGCAGCTCGAACAACTGCGCGATCATGAAAAGGAGCTTGCCGAAACGACCATCGCCCAGCGTGAGCAGGAACATGAGCAGGCGTTCAACGGGTATATCGACGCGTACGTCGGCTCGTATACGACGCATCTTTCCGGATCGATTGGCGATACCACGCAACTTACCGCCATTCTCGGCACCGCGGCCGAACTGAATGGCGATACTGCGGTGGCGCAGTCCGTGGTCGATCTGGCCAACGCGGTCAACGATGTGAGCGCCGCATACCGACATACGGGTGCCGCCGACGCGGTGAACGAGGTGATTCGCACCATCGAACAGCGTGGCACATCCGGTTTGGTGGCGGAACTCAACAAGCGTGCGGGCGAGGAGCAGCAGCGTGGCGCCAAGGATTACAGTGCCGGCCAGTCGCAGCTTTCTTCGGCGATGATTCCGTATTCCATGGATTTCACCGACGCGTACACCGCTCGGCTTAAGGAATTGGGGGCTTCCGCAGGTTCGGCGCAAAACTTGGAATCTCAGGCGATTGCGGATGTGCGCAACAGCATTGACGGCAATGAGAAGTTGAAGTCGGCTTCAAGCAAGGTTGACGATGCGATGCAGGCGTTGGCGGATGCGAGCGAGCACACGGGTCAGGCCAGTGCGTTCCACCAGATCGTGCTTCGTTTTGCGGATCAGCTTGATGCAGGTGATGATTCGACCAGTTCCGACGATACTGTCGATGGTTCGGAAGTTACGTTGAAGGGGTCTATGGGACTTGCCTCGGCTTCGGAGACGTCGCTTGCGGGCCGTGCCGAGCGGGCGCGTATCAAGGCCCAACGCAAAGAGGAACGCGCGCAGGCGGATGCGGCCAATCAGCAGAACGCTTCCGACGGTACTGCGGCCAGCTTGGTGGACGACAAGAACGCCATCAGCATGGATGATGTGATGAGCTACGCGGGCGGCCTGCGATCGTCATTTGGCGCGGCTGCCGATACCACGTCGAAGAACGTTGCGAAAGTCGGGGGAGTGGAATCAAAGAAATTCAGCGATGGCGATTCGGTAGATTCCGCATCTGAAAATACTGGAACAACAGGAAAAACCGCATCTTCCGAAATGTTGATGACAAGTGCGTTGCCGATTGCAGCATACGGCATTGCTGGTTCCGGAAATCGCACGTTGATTGTGCCTGATAATAGCGATTTGATTGACGAGACCGTTGAAATTGCGGCCGCTGCCGAAATATTGCAGCAGGCTTTGCAGAAGCTGTATCCGGATATGCCTGTGCAATCGCAGCCTGCTAAGGCCGCGCAATCTCAATATCTGCTTGCAGTTCCCGTTTTATAAAAATGTATGAACATAGGATCCAGATACACAAAGAGGGGGCCTTCCAATCGTGGAAGATCCCCTCTTAGGCTTTTTAGCCGGCTGAGCCGTTAAGCAGACAGTCCTGTGGACTGTCTGTAGGTGAAGTGAACGGCTTTGCCACGAAGGCTGCCGGTTTCACCTACAGTTGCCATTAGTTTTTCGGCTTTTTAGCCGGCGGCTCTCCAAGTTCGCTGTCGGCCACAATCACGTCGATGGCTGCTTCGGCATCAGCCTTGGCCTCCTTGACGGCTTCCTTGGCTGCTTCGGCGGTTTCCTTGACGGCCTTCAGTGCGGCGGCCGCTCCCATGAAGGAGATGCGTCCGACCACGCGACCGGCCTCGGCGATATCGCCCAATGCGCTTTCGATGGATTCGCGCGCTTCATCGGAAACGCCCAGCTGCACGGAAAGGATCGGGGTCTTCATCGAAACCTTGGCCTTCGACTTGATGCCACGCAGCGCGGCCAGAGCTTCACCGGCATGGGTGAGCAGCTCCGGGGAGACGGCTGCTGCGGCCGCATCGTACGTTTCAGCCTTCGGCCATGCGGCGTGGTGCACGGAGCCTTCGCCCTCATGCATCCAGCTCCACACTTCTTCGGTGGCGTACGGCAGGTACGGTGCCAGCAGGCGTGCGAAGGCATCCAAGCCCAGTCCCAGCGCGGTGCGAGCGGACTTCACGGCCTTCTCGCTCGGCACATGGCCGGTGGAGTCTGCGGTGCCGTATGCACGGTTCTTGACCAGCTCGATGTAATCGTCGCAGAACTGCCAGAAGTAGTTTTCGATGACTTCCAAAGCCTTGGAATGCTCGTAGTTGTTGAGGCTTTCGGTGGCTTCGCGCACTACGAGGGCCATCTTGGCCATGGCTGCGCGGTCCAGCGGCTCGGTCACGTCGGCAGGGTTCCAGCTTGCGGTTGCCGGAGCGCCCACATGGTGGTTCTCATCCTCACGGCCGATGGCCAGTGCGAACTTGGTGGCGTTGAGCAGCTTGATGGCCAAACGGCGGCCGATCTTCATCTGGCCTTCGTCGTAGGTGGCATCCAGGCCCAAACGTGCCGCAGCGGCCCAATAACGCACCGCGTCGGCGCCGAACTGCTTGATCGGCTTGTCTGGCACAACTACGTTGCCCTTGGACTTCGACATCTTCTTGTGATCCGGATCAAGAATCCATCCAGACAGGGTGGCATTGGCCCACGGCAGACACTTGTTCTCGAGATGCGCGCGATCCACGGTGGAGAACAGCCAGGTGCGGATGATGTCCTGACCCTGCGGACGCAGGTCCATCGGGAAGGTGGCGTTGAAAATCGCCTGGTTCTCTTCGCCTGGCTCTTCCCAGCGGGTCACGATCTGCGGGGTGAGCGACGAGGTCGCCCACGTATCCATGATGTCAGGTTCGGCGGTGAAGCCACCGGGCACGTCGCGCTGGTCCTCGCTGTAGCCTTCCGGCACATCGTCGGTCGGATCGATCGGCAGGCGGTCCTCGCTCGGCACGATCGGATGATCGTAATCGGCGGTGCCATCTTCCTTCACCGGATACCACAGCGGGAACGGCACGCCGAAGAAGCGCTGACGGGAGATCAGCCAATCGCCATTCAGGCCGTTCACCCAGTTTTCGTAACGCACGCGCATGAAATCAGGATGGAAGTTCAGTTCGCGACCGCGTTCGATCAGTTCGGCGTTCAGCTTCTGATCGGTGCCGCCGTTCTTGAGGTACCACTGGCGGGAAGTGACGATTTCGAGCGGCTTGTCACCCTTCTCGTAGAAGTTCGTCATACGCTTGGTCGGAGTCGGTTCGCCGTCAAGATCGCCGGATTCGCGCAGTGCGTCGACGATGATTTTGCGTGCGGAGAATGTCGTCTTGCCGGCGGTTTCCTGGAAGATGCGCTTGCCTTCCTCGTCTTCGATCCAGTCCGGGGTGTCCATCACGATGCGTCCGTTGCGCTGGATGATGGAACGCAGCGGCAGGTTCAGATCACGCCACCACTCAACGTCGGTCACGTCACCGAACGTACAGCACATGGCGATACCTGCGCCCTTGTCCATTTCCGCGGCCTTGTGCGCCAGAATCGGCACTTTCACGTGGAACAGCGGGGAGTAGACGTACTGGCCGAAATACGGCTTGTAACGCTCGTCATCCGGGTGCGCGATCAGTGCGCCGCAGGCTGCCAGCAGTTCCGGACGGGTGGTTTCGATGTAGATCGGAGTGCCGTCTTCGAAGCGGAACGCCACCTTGTGGTAGAAGCCCGGATATTCGCGGGATTCCAGCTCGGCCTGGGCCACTGCGGTCTGGAAGGTCACATCCCACAGGCCCGGAGCGTCTTTCTGATACGCTTCGCCGCGGGCCAGATTGCGCAGGAACGCCTTCTGGGCCACGCGCTGCGGGTGCTCGCCGATGGTGTGGTAGGTCTGCGTCCAGTCGATGGACAGGCCGAGGGAACGCCACAGCGCCTCGAACTGCTTCTCATCCTGGGCGGTGAGCTTCTCGCACAGTTCGATGAAGTTCTTACGGGAGATCGGAACCTGATCCTTGGCGTCGATCTTCTTGCCATCGGTGCCTTCGAACGGCGGCACGAAATCAGGATCGTACTTGAGGGAGGTGTCCACACGCACGCCGTAATAGTTCTGCACACGGCGTTCGGTTGGCAGGCCGTTGTCATCCCAGCCCATCGGGTAGAACACGTCGTAGCCGTTCATGCGCTTGAATCGCGCGATCACATCGGTATGCGTGTACGAGAACACGTGGCCCACGTGCAGGTGGCCGGAAACGGTGGGCGGCGGGGTGTCGATGGAATACACGGCCTTGCGGTCGCGGGTGCCCTGGAACTTGTAGACTTCGCTTTCGTCCCAGACTTCGCGCCACTTGTCTTCGAGACCGTCCACGCCGACCTTGTCGGGCAGCGGCGTGAGGTTCGCGTTGATGGTAGTATCTTGGCTTTCAGTCATAAACGCTAGTCTAGAAAGCGAATGTGACAACTTACGGAACTGCAGCCGAATGCCGAAATCGCAAGAAAATCAGCGCAACACACGGATTGTCCGCAGTGTTCGGCGATTGATTGACAATCGCGGGAAAATCACTGCAACTTCACTCTGCTCAACGGCAGCAGACGGTCGGTCAGATTTTTCGGATATCCCTGCAATTGGTCGCTTACCGCCATGAAATTCTTGCGCGTGTACAGCCAGTCGCTTGCCGCGTTTTCGCTGACGGCGCGTGCATACGTGCGCATGCGTGCCTGATAATCGTCATCATTGGTGGCCGCCATCGCGTCCGCATATGCCTGCTGCACATCGCCGTTCTCATAATGGAACACGCTTTGGCCGTCGGTGAATACGCTCGCATCGTTTTCGCCGCTCATGGTGGTGAGCGCGATATTGTAGGTGCCCGCGTTCATGCGTTCCGTGACTTGCGCCGCGGAATCGAGCACTTCCAGATTGACGCCGATATTGAGCTGTTCGATCGCCGATTTCACGGTGTTGCCGATCTGCTCATATTCCTTGGGCACCAGCAGATCGATATCGGCGATATAGTATGCGCCGAAATAGCTGCGCATCTGCTGGCCCTGCTCAAGATTGTAGGGGAACAGTTCGCTCAGATCCTCATACCCGTCTTCCAGCGGGCTTATCGGGCCTCCGAGCGGCGAATAGGCGTCCGGAGCGTCTTTGGCGATGGTCTGCGCGTCGATGGCGTATCTCGTCATTTTGCGGATCTGCTCGTCGGAGAACGGGCTTTCGGTGCCGTTATTGAAGGCGAGCATCACTTTGTCGAAGCTGATGCCGCTGTCGGAGTTGATGCCGCTTTGCTGGTTGAGCTCATCGGCGGCAGACGCGCTCAACGGCAATGCCATGCTGATTTTCTTGGCTTCCATTGCGCTGACCAGCGAATCTTCGGAAGCGTAGTAATACAGCGTTATTTGCGATGCGGCGGCTTTGGTGCCCCAATACGAGTCGTTGCGCTGCAGCACGATCTGTGTTTTCGACGAGGCTTCCACGGTGAACGGTCCCGATCCCACGGCTTTCTTGCCGTAATTCGCCGTGCTTTCCTCATCGTAAACAATGCCGGCACGCCCGCTCAACGCGCGCAGAAGGCACGGATTCGGCTGATTGAGGGTGATGACCACCGTTTTTTCGTCGGGATTGGTGATTTCCTTGAGACTACCAAGTTGGTCGGATCCCACGTAATTGTTGTTGATGACGTTTTGCAGCGACCAGACCACGTCGGACGAGTCGAGTTTATGGCCGTTGGCGAAGGTCATGTTGCTGTTGAGTGTGAACGTGTAGGTCAGTCCGTCGTCGGAAATCTGCCATGATTTCGCGATTGACGGCTGCAGTTTGTTGGTTTCGCTGCGTGACACCAGGGTTTCGTACACGTTTTCGAGCAGCGCCTGCTCCAGCGCGGTGCCCTGTTCGGTGCGGATGTCGAGCGATTCCGGCGCGCTGCCCTGAATGCCGATGGCCACGGAGGAGTCGGAAACGAGCGTGGTGAAGGAGGTAATCGGATTTTTGCGGTTCGTCAGCGACCAGCCCAGCCAGGTCATGACGCTGAGCATGATGGCGACGCCGAAAAAGATCAGCCATCGCGTGATTTCGGCTTTCAGCTTGGCTTCCCGCCCGTTTTCTTCTTCCATGGTGTCTTCCATGGTGCTGAGTCTAGTTGGCACAGGCTACAGCGGGCATGCGCGTTACGCTGCGAATGCGCTCGGACAGGTGTCGTTAAGGGGGCAGTTGAGGCAGTCGGGCTTGCGCGCATGGCATATGGCACGACCATGCAATATCAGCCTGTGAGACAGGTCCGTCCACTCTTCGGGCGGGAAGCAGGCGGTGATCTCTCGTTCGATGGCTTTGGGGTCGGGGGAGCCGCTCGCCCAGTCCGAACGCCAGCGCAGCCGCCCGGTCACACGGATCACATGCGTGTCGACAGGGAATCCCGGCACGCCAAAAGCATTGCCAAGCACCACGTTCGCGGTTTTGCGCCCGACCCCGGGCAGACTTGTCAAAGCATCCATGGTTTGCGGCACCTCGCCGTCGAACCGTTCGCACAATGCGTAAGAAAGTCCGATGATGTTCTTTGCCTTCGTATGATGAAATCCGATGGAATGAATGATGCTTTCCACGTGTTCGGGATTGGCGCTCGCAAGTGCGGCCGGTCCCGGATATTCGCCGAATAATTCCGGTGTGACCATATTCACGCGTTTGTCGGTGGTTTGCGCGCTTAGCACGGTCGCCACCAGCAGCTCAAACGGGTTTGAAAAATTCAGCGCGCATTTCGGATGCGGAATCTCCTCGCACAATACGGCGTATTCCTGATGCATGCGTGACAGTCGCGCTTGTTTCGATTCCCGGGGCATGGCACCAGTCTACCGTCGCATGAATATGCAATCGCGCGTACGAAAGTGAGATAGCCGACAGTCAGATCGCAAGTATCGTGGCAATCGCAAGCATCGCAAATCGCAGGCAATGCTTGCAATGCGAATAGTGCGACAATCAGTTTTCGCTCGAAGCGTTGTGGGCTGCGGCGTCCTTGGCTGCCGCCTCGCCTTCCTCTTCTTCCGGAGGATCAAAACGATAGCCGACATTGCGCACGGTACCGATCACATGCTCGTATTCGCCGCCCAGCTTGGCGCGAAGACGACGGATATGCACGTCGACGGTGCGGGTGCCGCCGTAATAGTCATAGCCCCACACTTCCTGCAGCAGCTGCGCGCGGGTGAACACGCGTCCCGGATGCTGCACGAGGTACTTGAGAAGCTCGAACTCCTTGTATGCCAAGTCGATCGGATGCCCATGCAGACTTGCCGTATAGCCGTTGGTGTCCACCACCAGGTCGCCGGAGTGGATCATGCCGTCTTCGTTCTGCACGCCCGATTCTCCGGAACCGGAAACCGCATTGACCGGCGAGTTGCCGCGCTCGGATACCAAGCGAAGACGCCCCTCAACTTCGGCCGGGGAAGCGGACGCCACCACCACGTCGGCGATGCCCCACTGCGAATTGACCACGGTGAAGCCACCCTCGGTGAGGACGAGCACGATCGGCGTGGACAGTCCGGATGCATGAATCAGGCGGCACAATGTTTTCGCCGTGGCCAGATCATCTCGCGCATCCAGAAAAAGAATGGTGTTTTCCGGCATTTTCACCAGACTTGCCGCGTCCATTGGTAGCACGCGTACGCGGTGGGAAAGCAGCGCCAGAGAAGGAAGCACGGTAGCTGGGTCGCTAGCGAACGTCATAAGCGTCAGATCCGTCACGTTAGCTCCCTTTGTCTCTTGTACTGGTTTTGTATCGTTGCCGCGATTGTACTCTTGTTGTGTGTTGTCGGCGTTTCATTAATTTTATCTGAACTATGTGGACACTTGCGGCTACATTTAATGGTATCGCATACGTAATGACCACATTATGGAAAATCATGAAAAGGGGACGAAATGACCGCCTCTGAAAAAGTTGCCGTCAAGTCGGCTCAGAAAGCCTCGTTCGGCAAGGTGTTTGCCGTCCAAATCGCCGCATATGTGGTGCTGGTTGTGCTTGCTCTGATTCCCGGCATTTCCTATGGGAATGCGGAAGAGCCCGCAATCGTGTCGTTCACGGTTGTGGCTTCCGTGGCGATGATTGCGCTGCTTGCCGTGTTCAACCCGTTCCGCGATGGTGTTGCGGGGCATGCGATTTCCGTGATTGCGGGCTTGCTTTCCGTGGTGTGTGCCACGACGATGATGCTCGGACGTGCGATTTTCCCTGCCGGTTTGGGTGACGAAGACACGTTTTGGATGCAGGAAGGCTGGATCGCCGGCGTCGGCGGTCTGCTGATCCTGCTGATTGTGGTTTCGTTCGGGCGTCAGATGGCGCGTGAGAACCGTACGCATCTGATTCGTTCGCTGTCGCACAATGTTGTGGAAGGCGTTGCCATGATTGGCAGCGCGGGCTGGTGCTTCCTATCGACGCTGCTGCCGATTCGTTCCGGCGAAAACGCGGCTTCCACCGATTATGGCTCGACGACGGCGTGGGCTGTTGCGGTGATTGTGGCGTTGTTGCTGATTATCGCGCTTGACGCGTGTTCGTATTGGTGGAATCGTGATGCCGATCCCGATCCGCAATCCAAGAATCCGTGGATCGGCATTGCGCTGCTGCCGGTTATGATTTCCGGAATTGTGGTCGGTATCGCATCGTACGCGACCGTCATGTTCTAATAGTGTGATTCCTGCAATCGCGAGAAAACGCGAAAGCGCAGGAAAATAGTCGCAAGTATTTGCGGTAAGCGGTAATGTAAAAGCCCATAATCATGTGCGATTACGGGCTTTTACTGTAAGTTTGTATATTTATTTGTATATCTGATTTGCGATTATTATGCGAGGAATCCGAGATGTTCCAGCAATACTTTCACGCCGATCAGAATAAGCACGACGCCACCTGCGATCTGTGCGGGCTTCTGCCAGCGCGAGCCGAACGCGCGACCGATATACAGACCGGCTGCGGAGAACAGGCCGGTGGTGATGCCGATGATGATCACTGAAATCCAAATGTTCAACGACATGAATGCGAAACTGACGCCGACGGCGAATGCGTCGATGCTGCAGGCCACGGCGAGCGGAAGCATGTGCTTCCAATCGAAATCAGCGGTTTCCTTGGCGTTCTCTTCATCCTCTTCGAATGCTTCACGCACCATGTTGCCGCCGATGAGGGCGAGCAGGCCGAAAATGATCCAATGGTCGACGGCGGTCACGTATTTGCTGAACGTGGAGGCGGCGAAATAGCCGAGCAGTGGGAAAAGCGCCTGAAATCCGCCGAACCAGAGGGCGGTTTTGAACGCGTCGAGGCCGCGTAGTTTTTTGACGGTGAGACCTTTGCCGATGGAAACGGCGAATGTGTCCATCGATACGGAAACGGCAATAAGTAATGTTTGAATCAACATAGCTGGTATATAGGTTCATCCCGCCGGTTTCCCACGGGATGGGCCTCGACGGAGTCTCACGTCCGCCTACGCCTAGGGGTACCGACATAGAACTGCCGCGCCAGCCAGCGGGCTTTGAATTCTGCGAATACTGTTCGCATGCCGTGAATTACGTGTTCCACTATAGCGGCCCCGGCGAATATGCGCGTGCAGTATGAGTGTATCCCGTCTGCGGGCTGTTTCTTCCACTCGCTGGAGGAATCTGGACACTTGGAGGGTATGGTTTTGTCCGTTTTCCTCCAATCGGTGGAGGAATCTGCCCGCTGAGAAGTTGATTTGCGGGCATTTTCTTCCAGTGACTGGGGGAATTTGTCCGCTGGAAGCCGTGTTAGTGGGGTGATTGTTCCAGTGAGTGGAGGTTTTTGCCCGCTGAGGGGCTGGTTTGCGGGAGGATTCTTCCAGTGACTGGCGGAATCTGGACGTTGGAAGGTATGCAAAAGCCCGTTGACGTGTGCGAGTGCGTACGTCAACGGGCTTTCCTTGGATTGCTACCTAAAGCTATCTAGAAAGGCGTGGAAATCACTTCTCGGATTCTTCGAGGCGCTTGCGGGCGGCCACGATTTCTTCCTCGGCCTTGGCGGCACCGGTCCAGTAATCGCCCGGCAGCACTTCCTTGCCCGGCTCCAGAGCCTTGTACTGCTCGAAGAAGTGCTTGATTTCAGCCTTGTGGTACTCGGAAACGTCTTCGACATCCTTGATGTCGTCGAAACGTACGTCAGCCGGCACGCACAGTACCTTGTCATCTCCGCCAGCCTCGTCGACCATGTGGTACAGGCCAACGGCGCGGCATTCCACCACGCAGCCCGGGAACACGGAGTTCGGGATCATGACGAGCGCGTCGAGCGGATCGCCATCCTCGCCCAGAGTGCCGTCGATGTAGCCATAGTCATCCGGGTAACCCATGGAAGTGAACAGGGTGCGGTCCAGGAACACGCGGCCGGTCTCGTGGTCCACTTCGTACTTGTTCTTGGAGCCGCGCGGAATTTCCACCACGACGTTGAAGGTTTCTGCCATGTCATTTCTCCTTGAGATTGGGCAGTTTGCATTATCAGTAACCACAATACCGCTTTCCACCGAAGTGGAACCGGTATTGTGGTATGAATCGAAACGAATTTCTAGTCGAGCTGACCGAGATTAATCAGATCGATTGAGACTCAATCAGTCTTCGACTACGGTGAGCACGTGTGCCACGTCGGCCCAAGGGGCGAGCGAAACGTAGTTGTCGTAACCCCATTCGAAGTCGCGGCCGGTCAGCTCATCATGCACCTTGAGCGGCTTGTCGGTGGCGAAACCGAAGTCGCCAAGCTCGATGTGCACAATGGACTGGTGCGCGTTGTGTCCGTCGAGGTTCACGATCACGATCATCGTATCTGCCTTGCCGGTACCGGTCAGTTCGGCCGGAGTCTGACGCAGGAATGCGATCACGCCCGCGTCGTCGCTCGGCAGAATGTGCAGGTTGTGGTAGCTGCGGCAAGCCGGGTGAGTGTCACGGATCTTGTTGAGCGAGGTCAGCAGTTCGGCGATGCCGTACTTTTCGGTGCTGTCCCAATCGCGCACCTTGACTTCGTACTTCTCGTTGTCGATCTGCTCTTCGAAGCCCGGACGCTGCTTGTTTTCGATCAGCTCGTAGCCGTTGTAAATACCCCAGCTCGGGCTGCCCATAGCGGCGAGCACCGCACGCACCGCATGGCCGGCAATGCCGTTGTCGCGCACGTAGGCGGTGAGAATATCCGGAGTGGTGGGCCAGAACGTGTTGTGCTGGTAGAAGCCGCCATTGCCGTTGGTCTCTTCGAGGTACTCTTCGAGCTCTTCCTTGGTGTTACGCCACGGGAAGTAGCAGTGCGACTGCGTGAAGCCCACATAGCTCAGCGCGCGCATCATGCCCGGGCGGGTGAACGCCTCGGCAAGGAACAGCACTTCCGGATGCTTCTTCGTAACGGCGGCAATCACATCCTGCCAGAAACGCACCGGCTTGGTGTGAGGATTGTCAACGCGGAAGATCGTCACACCCGCCTTGACCCACAGATCCATAATGCGTTCGACTTCCTTTTCGATGCCTTCCATGTCGGCATTGAAGTCGATCGGGTAAATGTCCTGATACTTCTTCGGTGGATTCTCTGCGAATGCGATGGTGCCGTCCGGCTTGGTGCGGAACCAGTTCGGATGCGCCTTGACCCACGGATGGTCAGGCGAGCACTGCAAAGCGAAATCAAGCGCGATTTCCAAGCCCAGCTCGTGGGCGCGCTCGCAGAATGCTTTGAAATCGTCCATGGTGCCAAGCTGCGGGTCAACGGTGTCGTGGCCACCCAGTTCGGAGCCGATGCCGAACGGGGAGCCCGGATCGTTCGGGCCGGCTACCAGGGAATTGTTGCGTCCCTTGCGGTTGGTCACGCCAATCGGGAAGATCGGCGGCAAATACACAATGTTGAAGCCTTCGGCTGCGGCGCGTTCCAAGCCGGCGATCGACGTCTTGAGGTTGCCGGGAACGATCTTGCCGTCTTCACCGTAGTAGGCTCCTTCGGAACGTGGGAAGAACTGATACCAGGAGGCGAAGCTGGACTTCGGGCGTTCCACACGGAAACGCTGCGGATTCGACTCGGACAGGCCGTCGCGCAACGGGTTGGTTTCGTGCAGCTGCTCGATGTCGCTGCTCTGGACTGCGGCGAGACGCTCTTCGGCGCTCAGCGACTTGTTTTCCATGGTCTTGGCGGCGTCGCGCAGCACCTTCTTGTCGGCTGCGGAAAGCTTGGAATCCTTCGCGTCAGCCCAACGTGCGAGCAGCTGTGCGCCGGATTCCAGCGCATTCTCCACGTCGTCATTCACCTTAACCTTGATGGCGGCGTCGTGCAGCCAGGACTGGTAGGTGTCTTCCCAGCCTTCGACCACGATCTGCCATTCGCCCAGCTGACGCTTGACGGCGGCATAATCGGCATCCCACGGCTTCAGATCGCTGTGTTCGCCGATCTTGACCATGGCTTCCCAGCGGTCGAGGCCCGGATTGGTGCAGGTCATGGCGAAACGTTCAACCTCGCGGCCGCGTGCGTTACGCACGGACACGGTCGCTCCTGCCTTGGTGCGGCCTTCGATGAACACTTGGGCGGTGACGTTGAATGCTTCGCCGAGCTCCACGCGTGCCGGGAACAGGCCGTTCTCAACGTTCGGGGTGATGTCGAGCACGTTCACGCGGCCGAACTGTTCGGGGCTGGTGCGTTCGATGACGGGGGCTGGGGCTTCGCCGACCGTTTGCGGTGCGGCGGCCTTCGCTTTGGTGGTGCGCTTGCGAGCGGTGGATGCCGTGGACTTTTTGGCTGCGGCGGTGCGCTTGCTAGGCGTCTGAGACGTTGCCGATGCCGTTTTGGCGGCCGCGCTTTTGGCGGTCGTCTTCTTGACGGCTGGTTGCTTGGTTGCGGTGGTGCGCGGTTCCGCGCTCTTATCTTCTTCTGCCATACCGCCGATTATAGAGGAGAAAAGGTGGATTTGGGTGAACTATCTTCCGACCAGCGATTTCCACCCTTTGTGGATAACTTGTTTACCTACGATTGGTAAAACGTTTTTTGTGGATAAGTTACGTTTGCTGACAAGCGAAGTTGTCCACAAAAACGGCAAAAAGAACGTCCTCCGACCACAACCCTTGAAAAAGGCCATGTGGCAATCGCAAGTATGCAAGCCTGTTGAATTACGACAACAACGATGTGCATATCGAAAGGACGATGCGATGAATGCGATGAAACGACATACGCTTGCGATTCTGGCCGCGGTATTGGCGGCCTGCATCATAATCGTGGGAATGACCTGCCCGGCCGCGCTGGCCGCCGAACAGCTGCTGCGCGCGAACGGCAAGCATTACAACTATTTTCTCGATGGAAAACCGTATGTGATCGGGGTGAACGCGGAATCGAGATCGGGCAAATTCTATTATTGCCGGCAAATCGAAAGCATGACCGACTATAAGGTCACCGAAACCACCACCGTGGAAAATACGGAAGCGGCGCGGCGCCTCGCATGGCTGCTGTCCGAATATCAACATGACGGGGAACCGGTGCTCACGTATGCGGCGATCGGCGTGCTGGTGCACCGCAACTATGACGACCAAAAGGTGTGGGTCAGGCATGAGCAATACCTCTTCTCGGTGATGGACGGGCTGGAAAGCAAGGTCAACGAGCTTTGGGAGGAGGCCGCGAACAAGCTGCCGGTTTCTTCGAGGGTGACGCGTGATGATCGGCAGGGATTGCGGTCCGGAAGCCTGTTCGTGCAGTTGCTGGATTCGAGTGGACAGCCGATCGAGGGCGTATTCACGGCGACGATCGAAGGTCCGGCCGTGTTCGACGAGGACGACGAGCCCACGGCAGTCGGCTGGGCCGAACTGGAGGGAACCACCGTGTATTGGCATGCAACGGGTGCCGGCGAGGTCAATATCAAGGTCGGATACCAGTCCGTGGGATTGGATGAGGCCGTCACCGCGCAGAAAATGATGGTGCTGAACGATGTGGTGGAACGTGAGGATAGCCTGCTGACGTTCAATGTCGACAACCTTTATGCCCCCGAGCAGGAAATGCCGCAGACAGGAAGTCCGATGGGGCTGGTGTTGGGTTTGGCGGCTGCCGTGATGTGCTGCGGGGCGTTCATGCTGTATGCGGTACGGCGACGATGATATGCGGCGATGATGTCGTCTCGCGGAGGTGATGCTTCTCGATGAGAGTTGCGATATTTCAGCTGCAATATATTCCGCATGTGCGTGAGAATACGGCTATATCATGCTGAAAACGTTGAAATTAAGCCGCAGACGAACATATTTTTCTGCTGACGAACTCCCATTTTCACGTATCTACAATCATGGCGTCGTCGATACGAATGGAGGTTGCGATGACAGAAGAACATGCAGATGAAACGATGGTCGCGAGCATGCGTGCGGATGCCGAACGGCAGGGAGCCGATGATCGGAAGGTCACCGATGCGCCGCATTATCTGGCGCGGGTGCTGATGGCCAACGGCATACGAAACATGTATGGCGTGGTCGGCATTCCCGTCACCGATTTCGCGCGCATCGCGCAGGGCATGGGTATGCGATTCGTGGGCATGCGCCATGAGGAGGACGCTGTGAACGCGGCCGCGGCCGACGGATTCATCACCGGTCGGCCGGCTGTCACGTTGACGGTATCCGCTCCAGGATTCCTCAACGGTCTACCGGCACTGCTGGAAGCCACGGTGAACGGCTATCCGGTCATCATGATCGGCGGCTCCTCAACCCGCCATGTGGTCGACCTTGAGGAAGGCGAATACGAAGGCCTCGACCAGATGAACTACGCCAAGCAGTTCTGCAAGGCTTCGCTGCGCATCGACCGCATCGAAGATATTCCGCTCGCGGTGGCCCGTGCCATGCATATCGCCTCTTCAGGACGCCCAGGCGCGGTGTACATCGATTTCCCCGATGACACCGTGGCACAGACCCTGAGCCAAAGCGAAGCCGACCGCCTGATGTGGACGGCAACCGACCCGGCCCCCGCCATGGTACCGGCACGCAAATCCATCGACGCGGCGCTCGCATTGCTGCGGCAGGCCGAACGTCCGCTCATGGTGATCGGCAAAGGCGCCGCAATCGCCCGCGCCGAAGAGGAAATCCGCGAATTCGTCAAGAAAACGGATATTCCATTCCAGCCAATGTCCATGGCCAAAGGCGTAGTGCCCGATACCGACCCACACAGCACGGCAAGCTGCCGTTCCATCGCGCTACGCAACGCCGACGTGGTATTGCTGGTCGGCGCGCGACTCAACTGGATGCTGTCGTTCGGCCAGGGCAAAACGTGGAACGAACATGTGAAATTCATCCAAATCGACATCAATCCGGAAGAAATCGAAAACACGCGCAGTATCGACGTACCAATCGTGGGGGATATTCGTTCCGCCATGACGCTGCTCAACGGATCTCTGGAAGAATACCCGTTCAAAGCTGACGAAACCTGGCTGAACATGCTGAAGGAAGCCAGCGCGAAAAACGTGGCGAAATTTGAAACCCGCGAACAATCCGATCAGCTGCCCATGAGCCATTTCAACGCCTTGGGAGCCATCAAAAAGGTGTACAACAAACACCATGAAGATCTCATTCTCACCAATGAGGGAGCCAATTCGCTCGATGATTGCCGCAACATCATCGACATGCTCGAACCGCGCCATCGTTTGGACTGCGGCACGTGGGGTGTGATGGGCTGCGGCACCGGCTATGCGATTGGCGCGGCGCTTTCCACTGGCAAGAAAGTGCTGTACATCGGCGGCGATTCCGCATTCGGCTTCGATGGTATGGAAGTGGAGGTGGCCTGCCGCTACCAGCTGCCCATCACCTTCGTGGTGCTCAACAACGGCGGTATCTACCGCGGCGACTTCGAAAACCTTGGAGCGGACGGTGATCCGTCGCCGCTGACGCTTACTTACAACGCGCATTACGAGAAGGTCCTCGAAGCGTTCGGGGGTAAAGGTTACTATGCCAGCACTCCGGAAGAAGTCGAACGCATGGTCGGCGAGGCGGTCGAATCAGGCAAGCCAAGCTTCGTGCATGTGCAGATCGCGCAGTATGCGGGCAAGGAATCCGGCAATATCGGAGCGTTGAATCCGAAGCCGGTGGTCGGAGCCCTCGTTGATTCCGAAGTTACCATGTACGACTACGCGACCGGCGCTCGCATGTAGCGCATCGGTTGTCGGTATGACATGTGGGCGTGCGAACGGTGGAATGCGTGCGCCCACTTTTTCTGCCTGAAAACCAATGATCCGATCAACGTATCTGCAATATCAGCAATCAAACAATATTGCAGAAGATTGCAGATAGAAAAAATATAAAGAAAGAACGACAGTGATAAACATACTTGTTGACGACATCGTGCCAATTATTGTCATTATGGCATTAGGGTATATTTGTGGAAAATTCAGTTATTTTGATGACGATCAGCGGCAGGGACTTAATAAACTTGTGTTGAATATCGCGCTTCCTGCGGCGTTATTTGTGTCCATCATCAAATCGACCCGTGCAATGCTTGCGAAAGACGCAACATTGACCGCCATCAGTTTCATCGGCGTCATCGTCATGTTTATGGTGAGCTATTATCTGTGCCGGTTGCTGTTCCACCGCAGCATTCAGGAGGCGGCCGTCTGTGCTCTGATCGCAGGATCTCCGACGATTGGTTTCCTTGGATTCGCTGTGCTTGATCCGATTTACGGCAACACCGTCAGCACGAATCTCGTCATAGCCATTATTTCCATCGTGGTCAACGTGGTGACCATTCCGATCGGCATGTATCTGATCAACCTCGGCCAGGCCAAAGACCGAGCGAAGTTTAGCGTGCAGGCCGAAAACGCGGTCAATGAAAAGGCCAATGCAAAAGGCGATATCACGCTTGACCCGGCGCGAGATGCCGCAACCGACAAAACCGCCGAACTTATGGTGCATGGCACGTCGAATACGGGAAAGAACCGCAACGGCAATCTGCAGGCGTTGCTCGACGCACTGAAGCAACCGATCTGCTGGGCGTCGTTATTGGCCATTTTCCTAGTGTTGGTGGGCATTCATGTGCCAAGCCAGGTGGCGCCGACCTTCGATCTGATCGCCAAAGCGAATTCCGGTGTGGCCGTGCTTTCCGCGGGCCTCGCGCTTTCCACGGTGAAATTCTCGCTCGGTTGGGAAACCATCTGGAACACGTTCTTCCGCCTGATTCTGACGCCTGCAGTGTTCCTTGGCGTGGCGCTGTTGTGTGGCATGGGCGGTGACATGAACAAGATTTCGATGCTGGTGATGGCGGTCGCGTTGCCGCCGGCGTTCTCAGGCATCATTATTTCCAGCCGTTACAACATTTATGTAAAAGAAGGCGCCTCGACCACGGCCGTCGCCACGGTGGCATTCGCGGCCACCTGTCTGCTGTGGATCTGGCTCGTCCCCTTCTGCGTGGGCTGATTCAGTATCCTCACTGTAGCTCACGAAGCGCATATAGTAACGGAACGTTGAAATTCCAACGTTCCGTTACTGCATGCGCTTTTTGTGACGGTAAACCGTAAGACGTAAGACATGTGGTTGTGTGCGGAAGTGCGGGGCGTGGACTGCAATGGATGTGACGCATAACAAATAAGGGCGAATCTTGTGATCCGCCCTTATTCGTGCGCCAGTGCGCGCTAACGTGCGTTACTTCAAATCAGCCTGCACGCCATCGTTGCCGCCGATCACACCGGAATCACGCAGCGAAGCGATCTGATCGTCGTCATATCCCAACGCATGCAGAATCTCACGGTTATGCTCGCCCAGCTTCGGCGCACGCTGGTAATCCGGCACGAAATTACTCATCGTAAACGGCATGCCGATCGTCTTGAAATCGCCGCGCGCATCCTGCTGGTCAATGGTCACAATCGTGCCATCCCCATTCAAATCAGGATCGTTCTCCAACTCATACCAATCCAACACCGGGCCGACCGGCACGCCCTTCGCACCCAATTCCTTGGTCAGCGTGTACTTGTCGAACTGCATGGTGTACGCCTCAACACGCTGGTACACCTCGGTTTTATGCTCGTCACGCGCATTGGCGGTATTGAAACGCGGGTCGGTCAGCCAATCCTCGAATCCCATCGCATGGCAGAAATTCTCGAAGCCCTTCTTGGACTGTTGAACCACTATATATACGTAAGCGTTCGGGTCATGCTCCCAGCCTTTCGCGCGGTAGCACCAGCCAAGCACCAAACCACCCTCCGCATTCGCTGCGCGCGGAATGGCTTTGCCTTGCTTGCCCCACTCATAATTCGGGTAGCAGTCATAGTAGGAAAGCTTGCCCAAACGGTCGAGAATCAACTGGTCGCGCAGCTTGACACGGCACAAGTTCAGCACCGCATTCTGCATCGACTGGTACACATAGCAACCCTCACCGGTATGCTCGCGCTGCAACAGCGCCGAAAGAATGGCGATCAGCAGATGCATTCCGCTGTTGGAATCGCCCAATGCGGCGCCGGACTGCGTGGGCACATTGCGCTCGCCGTCATACCAGCCGGTGGTGGAAGCGGCACCGCCCGCGGACTGCGCGACCGGCTCGAACGCCTTGACATGCTCGAACCGGCTGCCCTTGTTGAAGCCCTTCAGCGACGCCATGATCAGACGCGGATTGATCGCATGTACGTCATTCCATCCGAAACCAAGCTTTTCCACGTCTCCCGGGCCGATATTCTCTACGAACACGTCGGCTTTCTTCAGGAGTTCGGCGAGGATTTTCTTGCCTTCCGGATCTCTCATGTTCAGCGTGATGGATTTCTTGTTGGCATTGAGCTGAAGGAAGTACAGGGAGTACGAGCCATCCACGTCGTTCATTTCATTACGTGTCGGATCTCCGCCCTGCACCTTCTCCACCTTGATGACGTCGGCGCCCATCCATGCGAGCATCTGCGTGCACGACGGGCCGGACTGCACCTGCGTCCAGTCAATCACGGTGATGCCTTTCAGCGGCGCGGTGTCCTGCGTTGCCTTTGTTGCCGTATCGTGCGTTGCGCTGTCTTGCATTGTGGTGTCCTGCGTCGCGTTGTGCGCGTTCGCTTGATTCATATAATGCATTGCCTTGTTCTCCTTATATCTGGTGATATGTGGTTGGCGAGGTCAACGTAGCGCGTGCAACCTTGGAGAACGTTGGATTTTCAGCCTTGAGCGGCAATCTTCGCTTTCGGCACATGCGATTGGCGGATCCGGCGCATTTTCTCCATACTTTCGGCACATGCGATTGATGAACTCGGCTGATATACCCGGTTTTTGTCGGATTTTGTCCAGATTTTGTCCGGAAATTGGTTTTGGTGAGATTTGACGGAAAACAAAAAAGCTAGGAATTGTTGCAATTCCTAGCTTTCATCAGTAGCGGGGCATGGATTTGAACCATGGACCTCTGGGTTATGAGCCCAGCGAGCTACCGAGCTGCTCCACCCCGCGTCGGCTTGTCTTTAAGACAGCTCTATTAACTTTACGATTACTTCCAAATATGTCAAATCGGCGTGTCGCATCAGTCCGGCCATGCAAAACCGCGTTGCAAATAGCGCGTTATTCATTTTTCCTATAACGGTTTCGGCTGATCGTGGGGGCAGGGAAGTGCGCCATATCCGAGCCCGCACCATAATAGAAGCATGCCTATCAAGATCCCCAGCGGCCTTCCGGCCAGAGACATTCTCGACTCCGAGCGTATTTTCGCGCTTGAAAAGCCTGAAGCGGAGCGCCAGCGCGTGCGTCCGCTCAAGCTGGTGATCTTAAATCTCATGCCGAAGAAAATCGAGACGGAAACGCAGCTGCTGCGTTTGATCTCGAAAAGTCCGCTGCAGGTGGAGATCGATTTCATGAAGACCTCCACGCACGAGGGTACGCATGTGAGCGCCGACCATCTGGTGAAGTTCTATGAGACCATTGAGGCGTTCCAAGACAACTATTACGACGGCTTCGTGGTGACGGGTGCCCCTGTTGAGCATCTTGATTTCGAACAGGTCGATTATTGGGATGAGTTCAAGCAGATTCTTGACTGGGCTTCCGCGCATGTGTTCTCCACTATGTATTTGTGCTGGGGCGCGATGGGTGCGCTCAATTATCGCTATAACGTGCGTAAAGAGAATTTGCCAGAGAAGATTTTTGGCGTGTTTCCGCAGTATTTGCAGGATGAATACTGCTTTTTGACGAACGGCTTCGATGAGATTTGCCTGCAGCCGCATTCTCGCCTTGCGGGGGTGGACGAGGGTGATATCGCGCGCAATCCGGAGTTGCAGGTGCTCACGTGGGGTCCGAAGTCCGGTCCTGGGCTGATCGCCACCCGTGATTTTTCGGAAGTGTTCGCGCTTGGCCATTGGGAGTACGGCAAGTACACCTTGGCCGAGGAGTATGAGCGTGATATGAAGAAGGGCATGACGAATGTGCCGTTCCCCGAAAACTATTTCCCGCATGATGATCCGCAGTTGGAGCCGGTGTTCGCGTGGCGCGCCCATGCCAATCTCCTGTGGCGCAATTGGCTGAATTGGGTGTATCAGACCACGCCATACGATTTGAGCGAGGTTCCGCAGCTTCGTGCGCAGAAGCGTCTTGGCACGGATCGTTCGATTCGTCATCAGCCGGGTTCGCCGCGTGTCGACGCGTTTGCGCCGTTCGTGCGTGACGGTTATGGCGTGATTCACGATTGATTTGTGGATTGATCCGCATATTGATGTGATTGACGTGCGGCCGTGATTGGCGCGTGACTTTACGGCTGTTTACTGGTGGGGGCTTGCGTATGCGGCCCCTCTTTCTTTATATACAGCACCTGTGTTATATGTGATATACTTGGTGAAACGTTTTATCAATATGCTGTTTTCGTAAAACAAACTATTGGTTGCGTCGGCTATCCGACGATTCACAAAGCTGTGTCTAGTTAGTACAGCTTGCTGCGAAACGCCGGTAAAACCAAATGGGAGTATGGAAAAGCCCAAGTGTGTGGATGTTGTCTAGACACGGGCTAATAATCCTATCCAGCCATTCGGAGTCGAATGCGTCGCACGGGACTCCGTTCGCGTCGACGCGCACTTCGAAGTACGCTTTGGTTAAGTAACCAGAACGTCACATTCGACTCGGTTGTTGGGTTAAACTAACAGCTGACACAAGAGCAGGAGGCGTGAATGATTGGTGCATTGGGAAAGGGCATGCTGACCATCGCTGATGGTCCCGAAATGCCCAGTGTCGATGACTTCCTTCCCGATCCGTTCGTTTTTCAGGGCACGCCGTTCGCCATCAACCGCATCATCCTCGTTCGCATCCTTGCGACCGTCATCATGTTGCTGGTTCTCGGAATTACGGCAAGCCGTGCAAAGCTCATCCCCAGCCGTTGGCAGGGAGCAGTCGAATGGTTGATCGAATTCGTCCGTGACAACATCGTCTATCAGGTGATGGGCGAGCTGCGCGGCAAGCGTTATGTGCCGATGATCACCACCGTGTTCTGCACGTTGTTGGTCTTCAATCTGTGTGGCATCATCCCAGGCTTCAATATCGCGGCAAGCGCAACCATTACGCTGCCGCTGGTATTCGCCATGTGGTGCTTCTGCCAATACTGGATTGCAGGCATTCGTGAAAAGGGCCTCGGCCACTTCCTGAGGGATGAGATCTTCCCGAAGGGTGTTCCGGCCCCGATCTACATTCTGCTGTCCCCGATTCAGCTGCTTGAGCTGCTGATTATCCGTCCGTTCTCGTTGACGATCCGACTGTTCGCCAACATGGTTTCGGGCCACTTGATTCTTGCGCTGTGCCTTTCGGCCACGCAGTACTTCCTCATTGATGTGGTGAACAAGGTGTTCATGCCATTCGGCGTCGTCACCTTCGCGGCTGGCATGTTCATGTTCCTGTTCGAAGCGCTGGTCGCTTGCCTGCAGGCTTACATCTTCGCCATCCTGACCACCGCATACATCAATATGAGCTATCCGGAGATCGACTGACCGCCGGCTTTTTAATTGTTGCTTCTTGTCAAGCAATAACCAGAAAGGAAACAATCATGGATATCGTTACCCTCGCTGAGGTTGCCGGCAACCTGAACGTCGTTGGCTACGGCCTCGCCGCCATCGGCCCTGGCATCGGTCTGGGCATCCTGATCGGCAAGACCATCGAAGGCACCGCTCGCCAGCCTGAGCTCGGCAGCCGTCTGCAGACCCTCATGTTCCTGGGTCTGGCATTCGTCGAGGTGCTGGCACTGCTCGGCTTCGTGCTCGCCTTCATCAAGTAAGACTTGATTCAAGGTAACACCGAAGACGCAAACGAACATGAAAGGAGGAAGACACTATGGTGACCGCAGCTAGCGAAATGGAATTGTTCCTTCCGAAAAGCTACGACATTTTCTGGTCGTTGGTCATTCTGATCATCGTCGCCGTGTTCTTCTACAAGTTCTTCCTGCCGAAGTTCCAGGCCGTGTTCGATGAGCGCGCTGCCAAGATCGAAGGTGGCATCGCCAAGGCCGAACAGGCCCAGAAAGATGCCGATGAAGCCAAGGCGAAGTATGAGGCTCAGCTGAGCAAAGCTCGCGTCGAGGCATCCAAGATCCGTGACGACGCACGTACGGAGGCATCGCATATCATCGCTGACGCGCGCACTCGTGCCGAAAACGATGCGGCGCAGATCACCGCCACCGCCCAGCGTTCCATCGAATCGCAGCAGCAGCAGGCTCTGGTGAGCCTCAAGGGTGAGGTCGGCGTGCTGGCAACGGCACTGGCCGGCAAGATCCTGGGTAGCAAGCTCGAGAATGACGATGTGCAGTCGTCGATGATCGACCAGATGATCGCCGACTTGGACAGCGACAAGAAGTGATCGAAACCTTCAAGAAAGGGAGGTGACCAATGCGAGGAGAAGCATCGCGTATCGCAGACCGCGTATCGCGTGACTCGCTGGCCCCCAAGCTGCGTGACAGCGGTGAGGACGCATGGCGTATCGGGAACGAACTGTTCACGATCACCAGCGCGCTTGACCACAATATCCAGCTTGAACGTGCCCTCACCGACCCGTCGCGCCCAGTCGAAGACAAGGTTGCGGTAGTCAAGACTCTGATCGGAGACCAGGCCCATCCGCTCGTGATGGAGATCATGTCCGATCTGGTGTCTCGCCGTTGGAGCCGCGTGTCTGATATCGCCAATGCCGTTGAGGATTTCGGCGTTGACGGCATGATGTACTACGCGGATTACACCAATACGACTTTGCAGGTCTCCATCGAGCTCGCAGAGTTGCATTCCGCACTGCTCAACCTTCCGGTCGTGCGTACCAAGCTGTATGACGCAACCGTTTCCAGTGAAGCCCGTGTCAAGCTGCTGTACAGCCTGATTGGAGACGCGGATTTCACCAAGGTGACCAAGCGTCTGGCCGAACACGCGACCTGCAATCTGCGCAATCGCCGCTACTTGCAGACCATTCAGTGGCTGATCAACAAATTCTCCCGCCATATGGGCGAATCGATGGTCACTGTTACCACGGCAACGCCGTTGAGCAAGGAGCAGGTGGAAAAGCTCATCGCCATTTACTCGGCGAAGACCGGTCATCCGGTGCACATCAACTCGGTGGTCGATCCGACCGTCATGGGTGGCATGCGCATCCAGGTGGGCGACGAGGTCACCGACAACACGGTGGTCGCACAGCTGCAGCATCTTCAGCGCACGGTGAAGGCAACCGCCTGACGGTTCGCCGCACGGTGAACAAGCCTGAAACAAGACTTGACTGAATTTATAAACAACAATAAGGAGTGATCATGGCAGAACTTACCATTGATCCCACCACGATACGCAAGGCGCTCGATGAGTTCGTCGAGTCGTACAAGCCGTCGGATACCCCGACTCAGGAAGTCGGTTATGTCGCGACTGCTGGCGACGGCATTGCGCACGTGACGGGACTGCCTGGTTGCATGGCCAATGAGCTGCTGACCTTCGAAGACGGCACGCTTGGCCTGGCGTTCAACCTTGACGCCCGCGAGATCGGCGTGGTTATTCTCGGCGACTTCGCAGGTATCGAGGAAGGCCAGGAAGTGCGTCGTACCGGCGAAGTGCTCTCCGTGCCCGTCGGCGACGGCTACCTTGGCCGCGTCGTGGACCCGCTAGGCAACCCGATTGATGGTCTTGGCGAGATCAAGACCGAAGGCCGTCGTATTCTCGAGGCCCAGGCACCTGACGTTATGCATCGTCATCCGGTTGACGAGCCAATGTCCACCGGTCTGAAGGCCATCGACGCAATGACGCCTATCGGCCGTGGCCAGCGCCAGCTTATCATTGGCGACCGCCAGACCGGTAAGACCGCTATCGCAATCGATACGATCATCAACCAGAAGCGTAATTGGGAATCCGGTGATCCGAAGAAGCAGGTCCGCTGCATCTACGTGGCCATCGGCCAGAAGGGCTCCACCATCGCATCGGTGAAGCAGTCCCTCGAAGAGTCCGGCGCCATGGAGTACACCACTATCGTGGCCTCCCCGGCTTCCGATTCCGCAGGCTTCAAGTACATCGCACCGTACACCGGTTCCGCCATCGGACAGCACTGGATGTACAACGGCAAGCACGTGCTCATCGTCTTCGACGATCTGTCGAAGCAGGCTGAAGCCTACCGTTCGATCTCCCTGCTGCTGCGCCGCCCGCCGGGACGTGAGGCATACCCGGGCGATGTGTTCTACCTGCATTCCCGTCTGCTCGAACGCTGCGCCAAGGTTTCCGATGACCTCGGCGGCGGTTCGATGACCGGCCTGCCGATCGTCGAAACCAAGGCAAACGACGTGTCCGCATACATTCCGACCAACGTGATCTCCATCACCGACGGTCAGATCTTCCTGCAGTCCGACCTGTTCAACGCGAACCAGCGTCCGGCTGTCGACGTCGGCATCTCCGTGTCCCGAGTTGGTGGCGCGGCACAGACCAAGGCGTTGAAGAAGGTCTCCGGCACGCTGAAGATCTCCTTGGCCCAGTACCGTTCCCTGGAATCCTTCGCCATGTTCGCTTCCGATCTGGATGCGGCTTCGAAGGCCCAGCTGAACCGTGGTTCCCACTTGACCGAGCTGCTCAAGCAGCCGCAGTTCTCCCCGTATTCCATGGAACAGGAAGTCGTCTCCGTGTGGGCCGGCACCCATGGCAAGATGGATGATCTGCCGCTGAACGACGTGCTGCCGTTCGAGAAGGCCATGCTGGACTACCTGGACCACAACACCGATATTCTCAAGACCATCCGCGAGACCGAAGATTTCACCGCCGACACCGAGGCTGCCCTCGACAAGGCTGTGGAAGCGTTCCGTGAGACTTTCGTGACCAGCGCGGGCAAGCCGCTGGTCGAGAAGAAGCCTAACGTCAAGAACGCCACCCCGGTCGAGCAGGAAAAGATCGTCGCAGGAGAGAAGTGATCCATGGGCTCGCAACTCGCATTGAAATCTAGGATCGCCTCCACCGCGTCGTTGGAGAAAATCTTCAACGCGCAGGAGATGATCGCGTCTTCGCATATCGCCAAGGCACGTGACGTCGCCTTGAACGCGAAGCCGTATACCGATGCGATTTTCGACGCCGTGCAAGCGCTGGTGGCCCACACCCATATCGACCATCCGATCGTGAAGAAGGACGAGGACAACCCTCGCGTGGCTGTCCTCGCCCTCACCTCGGATCGTGGTATGGCGGGTCCGTACACCTCCTCGATCATCCGCGAAACGGAATCGCTGCTGGCCCGCCTCGATGCGGCAGGCAAGCAGCCGGAACTGTATGTGTATGGTCGTCGCGGTGTGACGTACTACAAGTACCGCAATCGTGATGTTGCCGGTACTTGGGAAGGCGATACCGACCAGCCCGGCGTGGAAGTCGCAGAGTCCATCTCGAAGGCACTGATGGACGCCTACATGAAGCCGGCGAGCGAAGGTGGAGTTTCCGAACTCTACATTGTGTTCACCGAATTCGTGAATATGGTCGTTCAGAAGGTGCGCGTGCTGCGCATGCTGCCCGTTGAACTCGTGCTTCCGGAACAGCAGGACTCCGGCCCTGTGCCCGAATCCGATGCCGATGCCGCGACCCCGCTTTATGCGTTCGAGCCGAGCGTCGACGAAGTGCTTGACGCGATTCTGCCGAAGTACATCCAGTCCCGTATTCATGAATGCCTGCTCACCGCGGCGGCATCCGAGACTGCAAGCCGACAGAACGCCATGCATACGGCTACAGACAACGCCCGCAGCCTGATCGACGACCTGACCCGCAAGCTCAACGCTTCGCGACAGGCTTCGATTACCCAGGAACTTACCGAAATCATCGGCAGCGCCGACGCGCTGAATAAGAAGGAAGAGTAGGAACGCATATGGCTGAGAATCAGACCACAGCGGCTCCCGAGACGGCTGCAGAGCCGACCACTGGACGCGTCACGCGTATCCAGGGTTCGGTTATCGACGTCGAATTCCCGGTGGGCCACCTGCCCGACATTTACAACGCACTTACCGTTGAGCTGACCAACACCGCCAACGAAGAGGGCGAAACCACGAAGAAGATCACGCTTGAGGTCGAACAGCACCTTGGCGACTCTACCGTGCGTACCGTGGCGCTGAAGCCGACCGACGGCCTCGTTCGTGGCGCCACCGTGCTCGACACCGGCGGTCCGATCTCCGTTCCTGTTGGCGATGTCACCAAGGGTCACGTGTTCGACGTGTCCGGCAACATCCTCAACAAGAAGGATGACGAAACCATCACGGTCACCGAGCGTTGGCCTATCCACCGCAACCCGCCGGCATTCGATCAGCTGGAATCCAAGACCCAGATGTTCGAAACCGGTATCAAGGTCATCGATTTGCTGACCCCGTACGTGCAGGGCGGCAAGATCGGTCTGTTCGGTGGCGCAGGCGTCGGCAAGACCGTGCTTATTCAGGAAATGATCCAGCGAGTCGCCCAGAACCACGGCGGTGTGTCCGTGTTCGCAGGCGTCGGCGAGCGTACCCGTGAGGGTAACGATCTGATCGGCGAAATGGATGAGGCTGGCGTTCTTGAGAAGACCGCACTGGTCTTCGGCCAGATGGATGAGCAGCCGGGTACCCGTCTGCGCGTGCCGCTGACCGCACTGACCATGGCAGAGTACTTCCGTGACGTGCAAAATCAGGACGTGCTGCTGTTCATCGATAACATCTTCCGTTTCACCCAGGCTGGTTCCGAGGTGTCCACCCTGCTCGGCCGTATGCCGTCCGCAGTGGGCTACCAGCCGAACCTGGCTGACGAAATGGGTGCCCTGCAGGAGCGCATCACTTCGACCCGCGGTCATTCCATCACCTCGCTGCAGGCCATCTATGTGCCGGCCGATGATTACACCGACCCGGCTCCTGCAACGACCTTCGCCCACTTGGATGCAACCACCGAGCTTTCCCGTGACATCGCTTCCAAGGGTATCTATCCGGCAGTGGACCCGCTGAGCTCCACCTCGCGAATCCTTGATCCGCGTTACGTGGGCCAGGCTCACTACGATTGCGCGAACCGCGTCAAGGCGATTCTGCAGCGTAACAAGGAGCTGCAGGACATCATCGCTCTGATCGGTATCGACGAACTCGGCGAAGAAGACAAGACCACCGTGAACCGCGCTCGTAAGATCGAGCAGTTCCTCGGCCAGAACTTTTACGTCGCTGAAAAGTTCACCGGTCGTCCGGGCTCCTACGTGCCGGCCGATGAGACCATCGAAGCGTTCACCCGCATTTGCGACGGCGTGTACGACGACGTTCCGGAGCAGGCATTCTCCGGTATCGGCGGCATCGACGATCTCGAGAAGAAGTGGCACGACATGCAGAAGGAATACGGTGCGTGATGGCCGGATTGACAATGCAGGTGAACATCGTCGCCGCCGACCACCCCGTGTGGCACGGTACGGCGAAGTCCGTCACCATTCCTGCCTCTGAAGGCGGAATGGGCATCCTGCCCAACCACGAGCCTGTATTGACCGTAATCAAGGAAGGAACCATCGTTGTGGTGGATCCGGATGGCAGCCGTCGCTCCTTCGAAGTGACCGACGGTTTCATCTCCTTCGATTCGAACAAGCTCACCGTTGCGGTTGAGCGTGGACGTGACGTCAAGATGGCCGAGTAGCACTCGGTAGCATACTTCTGACGGTCCGTCTGTTGCGATTGCAGCAATTGCATATGATTGCGATTCTGTAGTTGCAGCAGACGGACTGTTTTTTTTTTAAAAAAAAAGGATTAATCAAAACAAAAATAGGATTGTACATATCGTGGGATTCATGGCTTACGACAATCATGGTAGGGTAGTGCCTCGTGCGAATTATTGTTGCTGATTGCTCTGCCGAATATTCCGGGCGTTTGAATGCGTCCTTGCCGCTCGCCAAGCGTGTGTTGCTTATCAAAGCCGATAACAGTCTGCTGATTTTCTCCGAACTTGGTTCGTACAAGCCACTCAACTGGATGGCGGCGCCCTGCACCATCAAAGACATCACTCCGGAACATGCCGACGACGACGTGACTACGGAGGTTCTGCAGAAAGTCATTCGTGCTTCGGCGGATAAATCCAATGACGTGCTCGAAGTGACATTGCAGCATATTTATTCCGACGAAACATACGATTTGGGCGAAGATCCGGGGCTGATCAAAGACGGTGTCGAAGACCATCTGCAGAAGTATCTGGCCGAACAGATCGAACGCATCGGGGAAGGTGCGACATTGGTGCGCCGCGAATACCCGACCGCCATCGGACCGGTCGACATTATGGCCATCGACGGCAGTGGCAAGCATGTTGCCATCGAAATCAAACGTAACGGCGGCATCGATGGCGTGGAGCAGCTCACCCGTTACTGCGAGCTGTTGAACCGAGACCCGCTGTTGGCCCCCGTGCGTGGCATTTTCGCCGCGCAGACCATCACGCCGCAAGCCCGCGTGCTCGCTCAGGACCGCGGCTTCGACTGCCTGATCCTCGACTATGACGAAATGAAGGGTGCCGAAGACGACTCCCTACGACTCTTCTAGCTTATAAAAAACTCCCTGTTGTTATGCAGGGAGTTTTTTATAAGCGAATCGTGATGTAGATCAGTAGGCGGCGAGGATGTCGACTACGAAGACCAACGTGGAGTTCGCTGGAATCTTGCCGGAATCCTTGTCTCCATAGCCAAGGTCCGGCGGCACGACCAGCAGCACCTGCGAGCCGACGGTATGCCCTGCCAAGCCCTGCTTCCAACCGGTGATCACCTCATCAAGCGAGAAGCTCGACGAAGCACCGCGATCCCACGAGGAATCGAACTGTGTGCCGTCAAGCAGCCAGCCGGTATAGTGCGCGATCACGGTCTGCGTATCCTTGACCTCGGCGCCTTCGCCCCTGATCAAATCCTGCGAGATCAACGTGTCGGAACCCTTGTATCCGTTCATATCGATCGACGGCTTGCCATCCTTCGCAAGCGTCACCTTCGGCAGATCGGCAGGAACGTCAAGCACCTTCGTGCCCGTTGCCTTCGTCAGATCCTTCGACTTCGACACGATCGTGAGCACCATCAAATAGGAGGTGCCAGCGGAATTCGAATCGTTCACACCGAACGCAAGCGTGGCGTTAAGCTTCTGATCCTTGAAAATGTTGTAATAATCCTCAGTCATCTGACTGGTGTCGGAGGTGACCACCGTAGAACAATCGGGGGTGTTTTTCTCCCAGGTGCTCATGAGTTCGGAACCATCCTTGACATTGATGGCGATACCCTGCGTGCATATGCGGTCGCCGTCTTCAATCTGGTCGCCATTGCCTTTCTGCAATACGACGTAGCTGTTGTCTTCCACCGTCATAGGGGTTTTGAAGGAGACAGTCGGCTTCTCACCGGGCTTGCCCGTGGCGGTCACACCGGCGATCTGATTCATCTTCGACGAGGAATCGGAAGAAGACGAAGATGAATCGGAGGAGGAATCAGACTTCGTGTCGGAACTTCCGCATGCCGCGAAACCCAAGCACATGATCGTTGTGCAGGCGGCTGCGACGGCTTTGAAAAGAGTAGATTTGCGCATAGGTTCCACTTTAGTGGCAATCATTGATTTTCATAGTTTTTTCAGGCTTTTGCAGAGAGGCAATGTAGAATAGTGAATGCTATGACTTTATTGCAGGAAGAACAGGAAAAGCCGCAGTCCAAGGCGGGTCCTACGCGACACGCCAAGATTATGCGCGGCATTGTCACGCCTATTTTCGGCTTGCTTGCCATTGCTTGCATCGTGCTTGGCGTCTTGAACGCGACGATTTGGAAGCCCTCGGCACAGGTCACGGCGTCCGCCTCGGTTACGGGATCGCAGTATGTGGTCACCGATCCGAATGTGCTGCAATTGGTTGACGATCGCGTCACCATTTCGGCGAAGTCGCGCGACAAATCCGCGAACGTGTGCATCGCCATCGGTTCCGCCCGCGATATCGCCGGATGGATCGCGGGATCCAAATACACGCGCGTCACCGGACTGTCCGACTGGTCCACCCTGTCCACGCTGAAGACCACGGCTCAGGGCACCGCCGATAATTCCGAAGGCCAGGTCGCCTTCCAGGATTCCGACATGTGGCGCACCGTCAAATGCAATGCCGGTTCCGTTGATATGCAGTTCAAGGGTGCTAATACGAATAATGCCGAGGATTCCGTTGCGATTATCGATTACGGCGATCGCAAGGGAGGTTCGGTCACACTTGATTGGAACCGTCGTTCGATGCTGAATTTCGCCATGCCGTTCTATCTTTCCGGCGGATTGCTGGCGATACTTGCGATGCTTTCGGCTTCCGTGTTTGCCATGCCTCCGCATAAGCGTCGCAACAAGCGCGCGTTTGCCATGGTTGACGGCATCGGTTCCACGCAGGGTGACGATGACGAGGTTGCCGCATGGGTGAAGAACGCCGAAGCGAGTGCCGCCCGTAGCGAAAAGAGCGGGCCGAAGCGTAAGCGTCGCCGTCATGCTGGGCATCGCGCGAGTGGTTCGGAAAATAGCCAAAACGAAGTTGCGCAGCCTACGATTGTCGATCCCGGCGCGCGCAATCTCGTTGCCGATCAGCAGAACGCTGCCGCTGATGGTGTTGAAGAAAACGACGATTTCGAACAGACTTCCGTGATTTCGCAAGACGAGCTTGCCGCATATTTCGCACGTCTCGCACAAGAGGAAAGCAGTGCGGCCGCAGCGGCCTCGGGATCTGTAGAATTCGCGGTATCCGATGAAATCAACGTGCCCAACGAAGTTGACGAAATGGCCGTAACGACCGAGTCGGTCGGATCCAACGAAACATCCGAAAACGACGAATCCGACAACGACAAGTCCGACGAACCTGACAACGAGGAGGCCAAGTGATGAAGAAGCGTTTCAACGTAATCGCGGCGGCCGTACTCGCATTGGGAATGGTCGTTGGCATGTGCGGATGCGAGGGGCAGCTGCCGCAGCCGAAAACCACGCAACGTCAAGACGCGCCGAATCTGACCGCCAAGCAAGAGAAAACCATCCGTACGAATATTCTCAAAACGCTTGACCAGTGCAATAACGATCGCAATATCGACGCCCTCGGTTCGATTTTGGAGGGGCCGGAACTTGAGATTCGCACTAGCGAACTTCATGTGGCGCAGGTCACGGGCAATCTTGACCGCAAGACCACGATTCCAACTGATCTTGCGCAGGCCGTGATTTCCACGGACAGTGGATGGCCGCGTTCGGTGTTTTCCATCACTTCCACCACGGATGACCAGCAGTCCAAGCGTCTGCTGGTGTTCCGCCAGGATTCCGCACGTCAGAACTACAAGTTGTGGGGTGTGGCACGACTGTTTTCGGGCGTGAAGATGCCGAGTTTTGAGATTTCCAAAACCGGTAGCGAGCAGGGAACGGAAAAAGACACCGGTCTGGTCATGACCCCGAAGGATGCGGTCGCCGCGTATGCCGACGTGTTGCAGAATGGTGCGTCCAGCCAGTATGCGCAGAAGTTTGCCGACGACGATTTGCGTACGAAGCTTGCCGATCTGACCGAACAGGTGCAGAAGGCCATGGAGTTGAACGAGGGATCACAGCAGCAGGTGTTCACACCGGTTGACGGTGCCATCAGCGTTATGCGTTCCGCGGATGGTGGCGATCTGGTGGTGGCGCAGATCAATTCCGAATGGACGCGTTCAGCTGGCTCCGGCCGTGAGTCGCAGCCCGCTTCCGATGCGGAAAAAGCGCTGTTTGGCGACGGTCAGGCCACCAGCACCATGAAAACCACGTATGTGAATGTGGTCGCGCTGTACGTGCCTCCGGCAAATTCTGACGCGAAGATCACTGCAGTCGGTTCCGAGCGCCAGCCGGTTCGTGTTGAGGCACTGTGATCGTGACAGTCGCACGAATGCGCGTAAGCTTGGGGCGAACGTTTGCAATGTGTGTTGCGCCGGGCGCTTAATGTTGTTGATTGTTGATATCTAGGAGGCAAGCATGGCAGGTCAAAGGCCGTTTAATCCGGGAGTTTCCTTGGCGGGAGCCGTCGATCTTGAAGCGTTGAAGCATCAGGTGAAGGCTGAGCCGGGGCAGGCTGGTGGTGCTCCGGCCGCCGGCGGTTATGTGATCGACACCACGGAGAACACGTTCCAGGCCATGGTGCAGACGTCGGCCACGTTCCCGATCCTGTTGCTGCTGTGGGTGCCGACCGATGACCGCCTGTTCGATATGGCACGCCAGCTGGGCGATGCCGTGAACCAGTTGAACGGCCAGATTCAGCTGTCTCGTATCGATATCGCGTCGAATTCGTCGATCGCGCAGGCGTTCCAAGTGCAGGGCGCGCCTGCATTGTTCGCGTTGATCAACGGCCGTCCGATGCCGATTTTGCAGGGCTTGCCGTCCGCTGAGGAAATGCAGCAGATCGTGGATACGGTGATTCCGAATCTGGTCGCAGCCGCGCAGCAGGCCGGTGTGACCGGTTCCGCGCCGTATTCCGGCGATCCGAATTCCGATGCGGCAAACTCGGCTTCCGCTGCCAGCGCCCAGGAGCAGGTGCCTCCGGAGCATCAGGAGGCGTATATGCTGGCACAGCAGGGCGATTATGCTGGCGCCGCAGCCGCGTACGAGAAGGTGCTTGAAGCCGATCCGAACGATGCGCGTGCCGCCCGCGAGCGTGCGAAGGCGTTGCTGTTGGCCCGTTCCGCCAATGCGAACGTGCGTGAGGTGCGTGCCGCCGCTGCCGACAATCCCGATGATGTTGAAGCACAGCTTGCCGTCGCTGACATTGATATGATCGGCGGTCAGATTCAGGATGCGTTCGATCGTTTGCTGGATTTCGTTGCGGCCGGCCATAAGGCCGATATTGAACCGGTGCGCAAGCGTCTGCTGGAATATTTCACGATTCCTGAGCCAACCGACGAGCGTTTGAAGCGCGCCCGCCGTCGCCTCGCCACGCTCATGTACTGATTCGTTTATTGACTTAGGTACCGTTTTAGGTACCGCTCAACCGTAGGCTGCGCAACTACATCGTTCTTTACGGCCTACGGTTGTTTTTTAAAAGACTTATTCCATACGATTGGTGCCGAAATAGTCGAGGAATTGCGGTCCGTCTGCTTCCAGTTCGTCTTCGAATTCGGATTTCCATCGTGAATATGGATTCGCGGCAAGCCCTTCATTGCTGAACCGCGATTGGTCGGTGATTTCGGTGGTGCAGAATTTCGGGATCACCAGATTGGTGACCGGCCCGATACGTTCCGCTTCCGCAATGATCAGGGGAGCGTTGGTGCCTCCGAACACGTCGATGTTCCAGCCGTCCTCATCGATCCAGTCGGTGAAACGGTTTTTGATGGTCACGTGTCCGCCGCGTTTGATGAGCTCCCCTGCGATGCGCGAATCCAAATCGCGGCTCGCCTCATATCGCGTGCCTCCCACGGACGGCCCTTTCACGGTGACTGATCCAAGCCGGAATTCGTCGCGATACTTTTCGAGCACAGCCAGCGGGTCGAGGTCCGGAGTCATGGCAATGCGGACGGACTTTGTTTTCAATCGCACGCGCAGCGCGTAATTATCCTGATGCACGTAATAACTTTGTATGATCAGCGTCGGACTGTCGTTATCATCCAACTGCGTCGGCAGGGCACGGCAGAAAAAACGGCGCGTGTATTCGAAATCGCCTATATTTCTGCCTGAATCCTCAACCATATTTTCAGTCTAGTGGAAAAGACGCTTCAAATGGTGTTATGTTGCTACAAATTTCGTTGTGGCGCACGCTATCTCTCGTTCCTTCCCCGTTCTATGCCCGTTATTTCCCCTCTAGGGTTGGGTGTGCTGTCGAAAGACCCGCCGTAGCTATGTTTTCGCAATAATGATCCGAGATTCGAAGATCGTTTTTCCGTAAAAAGTGTCGCTTTCATCTCAAGGCAGTGTAAAGTAGTTTGACGCACGGGTTTGTAGCTCAGTGGATAGAGCGTCTGTCTCCGGAACAGAAGGTCGTGGGTTCGATCCCCATCAAGCCCACCACAAAGACAAGTGAAGAGCCGGGGCAGGGAGCCGGTATTTGGAACATGGGGCGATGCGTGTCGATTCCATGGGTACAGTGATTGCTTGAGATTGCGTTGTCGTGGTTTGCCGCGGCCTGAACGCAAGCAACATGCATAACACATTCTTCAAAGGAGAACATTATGAGCGAGAAGATGGAAGCGGTTGCGACTTCTGAAGCCCCGGCGGCGCTGGGCGCATACAGCCAGGCCGTGAAGGCCAACGGTTTCGTGTTCGTCTCCGGCCAGCTGGGCATCGACCCAGTCACCGGCGAACTAGCTGGCGAAACCGCCGGCGAGCAGGCAGCCCAGGCACTGAAGAACATCAAGCATATTCTTGACGCCGCAGGCACCGGCATCGAACACGTCTGCCGCGCCACCATCTACATGAAGAACGTCGAAGACTTCCACGAGATCGACGACGTGTATGCGCAGACCTTCATCGGCTCCGTGAAGCCGGCCCGCGTCGCGTTCGGCGGCAACAACATTCCGAAGGGCGCTCTCGTTGAGATCGACGCCATCGCTGTGCTCTGATTTCAGTGCGCTGATTGCAAATCTCCAGAAAATCCTTTTTCAGGCTCGTATGCGGTTTCTTACGCTGCATGCGAGCCTGTTTTTGTTTATGCAATCTCAGGATTGCCGCTAAAAGTGAACGGCAGGCAACATGATTCCACCGATTTCCGTATAGTAATGCGATTGGGTATTGTGCAAACGCATGCAAACGCATGCAAACGCAAGAACGCAAGAACGCGCCCATCCAAATATGAAGGAGCAGTCGCGCATGGCCGAATCGCAAGTCAACGCATCCACTGCAGACACTGACGCCGCTGAATCCGCTGAAGCCGAGCAGGGCGGTCTTGAACGCAAGATGGAAACCCGCCATCTGACCATGATTTCGCTAGGTGGTGTGATCGGTACGGGCTTGTTCCTCAGCTCCGGCTACACGATTCACCAAGCCGGCCCTCTTGGCGCGATCATCGCGTATGGCATCGGATCCATGCTTGTGTATTTTGTGATGCTCAGCCTTGGCGAACTGTCGGTGGCCATGCCGTATGCGGGCAGCTTTCACCTGTATGCGAAGCGTTTCATCGGCCCCGGCACCGCGTTCACCATCGCCGTGCTGTACTGGCTGAATTGGGCGGTGGCGCTCGCTTCGGAATTCACGGCAGCCGGTCTGCTGATGCAACGTTGGTTTCCTGATTCGCCCGCGTGGATTTGGTCCGCCGCCTTCATTGCGGTGGTGTTCATGCTCAATATTCTGTCGGTGAGGCTGTATGGCGAGTCGGAATTCTGGTTCGCATCCATTAAGGTGTTTGCGATTATCGTGTTCATTGTGATCGGCTTGCTTGCCATGTTTGGTGCGATTCCGATTGCCGGTTACGATCACGCACCGCTGTTTGAGAATTTCTATAATGACGGCTGGCTCCCCAATGGTGTGATCCCGATTTTTTCGACGCTGCTGACGGTGGTGTTCGCATTTTCGGGCACTGAGGTTGTTGGTGTCGCGGCGGGGGAGACGAAGGATCCGGCGCAGGCGATTCCGAAGGCCGTGCATACCACGGTGTTGCGTCTTGCGATTTTCTTCATCGGTTCGATTGCGGTGATGTCCGCGCTGATTCCGTGGCATCGGTCAGGCGTCGACACGAGTCCGTTTGTGCTCGTGTTCCAGTCGATCGGCATGCCGTTTGCCGGCGATGTGATGAATTTCGTGGTGTTGACGGCAGTGCTTTCCGCTGCGAATTCCGGCTTGTACGTGTGCTCGCGCATGGTCTGGTCGCTTGCGCAGGAGGGTATGATCCCGCGCGTGCTCGGCAAGACGAATTTCCATGGTGTGCCCGTGTTCGCGGTGCTGTTCAGCATGGCTGGATCGCTGTTGGCGTTGTTGTCTTCCGTGGTTGCCGCTTCGACGGTGTATTTGGCGTTGGTTGCGGTTTCCGGCTTGGCCACACTGGTGGTGTGGGCGTCGGTTTCCGTCTGCCACTTGCGTTTCCGCAAGCAGTGGCTTGATCAAGGGCATTCGGCTGACGATTTGAAGTATCGTGCCCCCGGTTTCCCGTTCGTGCCGATTGCTGCGATTGTGATGTGCATCGGCGCGTTGGTTTTGGTGATTTGCGATTCGTCGCAGCGTTCCACATTGCTGTATATGATTCCGTTCGTTGCGATCTGCTATATCGGCTATTACGCTTCGGTGGCTTGGCGCAGGAAGCATGGCGAACTGCAGGATGATACGCGGGGCGATACGCAAGGCTGATTCTGTCTGCATAATCGGTAGACTTGGAGGAATGAGTCCAGAAGCGCTTAGTGAACTGATTTTCAATATTGCCAACAACCTTGTGAATGAAGGCAAGGCTGGCACCCTGACCACCGATCTCATCCCTCCGCAGGCCAAATTCGCCGTCATGCGTCCGAAGGACCGCGCACACGGCGATTGGGCATCGAACGCGGCCATGCAGCTGGCCAAGAAGGCCGGCATGAAGCCTCACGATTTCGCCGAACTGTTCGCCGCGGAACTCGCCAATGCCGATGGCATCAAGTCCGTGGAAGTGGCCGGCCCCGGCTTCATTAACATTGTGCTTGATTCCGCGTCCGCCGCAGCCGTGGTTGACACTGTGCTTAACGAGGGTGCGAACTACGGCAAGAACGACCATCTTTCCGGCAAAACCCTGAATCTTGAATTCGTGTCCGCCAATCCGACCGGTCCGATCCATATCGGCGGCACCCGTTGGGCCGCGGTCGGCGACTCCATGGCCCGCGTGCTTGAGGCGAACGGTGCCAAGGTGGTGCGCGAATACTATTTCAACGATCACGGCGAGCAGATCAACCGTTTCGCCAAGTCGCTGGTCGCGGCAGCCCACGGTGAGGAAACCCCGATCGACGGTTACAAGGGCGCTTATATCGATGAGATCGCACGTCGCGTCATCGATGAGGCAAAAGCCGACGGTATTGCGATTCTCGACCTGCCGCGCGTCGACGGTGGCGTTGACAACGATGGCAATCCGCTGGGTGAGGGCGATTCCGAACAGCGTGAGGAATTCCGCAAGCGTGCAGTGCCGATGATGTTCGACGAAATCCGCAAATCCATGAAGGATTTCCGTGTGAATTTCGACGTGTGGTTCCATGAGAACAGCTTGTATTCCGATGGTGAAGTCGACAAGGCGATCGCCGATCTGCGTGAACGCGGCGACATTTACGAAAAGGATGGCGCAACCTGGTTCGAATCCGCCAAGCATGGTGACGACAAGGATCGTGTGATTATCAAGTCCGACGGCAACTACGCGTATTTCGCAGCTGATATTGCTTACTATCGCAACAAGCGTCATCGTGACAACGATCCGGCAGACATCGCCATTTACATGCTGGGTGCCGACCATCACGGCTATATCGGCCGCATGATGGCCATGTGCGCCGCATTCGGCGACGAACCTGGCGAAAACATGCAGATTCTTATCGGCCAGCTCGTCAACGTGCTGAAGGACGGCAAGGCAGTGCGCATGTCGAAGCGCGCCGGCAATGTGGTGACCATCGACGATCTGACCGACGCTATCGGCGTGGATGCCTCCCGTTATTCGTTGGCACGCACCGACTACAATTCCCCGGTCGACATCGACCTGAACCTGCTCGCTTCGCATTCCAACGAGAATCCGGTGTACTACGTGCAGTATGCGCACGCCCGCTCCTGCAATGTGGATCGCAATGCGGCTGCTGCCGGCATCACCTACGAGGGTGCCGACGTGAGCCTGCTCGACACCGCCGCCGACGGCGAAGTGCTTGCCGCGCTCGCCCAGTGGCCGGCCCTGCTGCGCGAAGCCGGAGACCTGCGCGCCCCGCATCGCGTAGCCCATTACTTGGAAGACCTCGCCGCCACCTACCACAAGTGGTACAACGTGGAACGCGTGGTGCCTATGGAGCTCACTGATCCGGAAGCTCGCGGCGAACAGGCTGAAGCCCTGCGCATCGCCAAGGCTCCGGAACCGGCTCGTGCAGCCGCACGTTTGAAGCTCAATGACGCCGTTAAGACGGTTATCGCCGAAGGCCTTGACCTGCTTGGCGTTGCAGCCCCAGACAGGATGTGATCGCCATGGCAGTCACCCCCATCTGGCCGGCCGGCTCCAACGTGAACGAGCAAGGTGAAATCACGTTCCATGGCCGCACTGCCGAAAGCCTGCTGAACGAATTTGGTTCGCCGCTCTACGTCATCGACACCGATGACGTGCGAGCCCGCGCCGCCAAATTCGTCAAATCCGCGGCAAATGCGTTCAACAACACCGTAACCCACGTCAGCTTCGCCGGAAAAGCACTGCTTTCCAAGGAAATCTGCCGTATCGTCACCGAATCCGGCATGCTGATCGACACCTGCACCATGGGCGAGATGCGCATCGCGCTCGCCGCGAGCGTTCCCGGACGGCGACTCGTGCTGCACGGCAACAACAAGTCCGATGCGGAAATCGAACTCGCCATTACCGAAGGCTTCGCCAAAATCGTGGTGGACGAGCCGAACGAGCCGGCCCGCATCGCCGAAATCGCCAAGCGTCTCGGCAAGCGCGCTCGCGTGATGTTGCGTGTTACGTCCGGCATTCATGCGGGCGGCCACGAATTCGTGTCTACCGCGCATGAGGACCAGAAGTTCGGTGTCGCCTTGCTGCCGGTTGGTGCCGATGCAAGCAAGCTGAACGTGCTCGACGATTTGGCTGACGTGACCCCCGCAGGGTCGAACGCACGCCTAGGCGAAAGCGAAGCCACTCCGGGCGAAAGCGCAGAACGCCAACTGCAGTACGACATCAAATATCCGTACGACATGAGCCACGAGAAGGTTTCCGAAGGCGACCGCAAGCTCGCCGAAGCCATGACCATGGTGGCTGATGGCCCCGCGCTCGCCGTATTGAAGGAGATCTACCGCCATCAGGACGTGCTCGAACTGGTCGGCGTGCATTCGCATATCGGATCGAACATTCACGATGCGGACGCCTTTATCCAGGCCGCGAAGCGCATGATGCTGCTGCGCAAGACCTTCTACGCCACCGACGCATACACCCTGCCGGAGGTCGACTTGGGCGGCGGCTATTCCGTGGCCTACACCGATGGCGAGGATTCCATGGATCTCGATACGGAACTTGCCCGCCTTGCCGATGCGGTCACCACCGTGAACCGTGCGCTCGGCATGCCCGCTCCGGTCATCTCGTTCGAGCCGGGCCGTTGGACGGTCGCCCCGACCGGCGTCACCCTGTATCGTGTGGGCACGGTCAAGCCGGTGCAGCTTGCCGGAACCGCGAAAGACAAGGCTGGCAATCCGGTTACGGAACGCGTGTACGTGTCTGTCGACGGCGGCATGAGCGACAATATTCGTCCGGCATTGTATGGATCGGATTACACTACGAGAATCGCCAATCGTGAGGGTTCCAGCGAAACCAAGCTGTGCCGTGTGGTCGGCATGCACTGCGAATCGGGCGATATCATCGTCAACGAGGTGCGTCTTCCTGCCGATATTCAGCGTGGTGACGTGCTGGCGGTACCTGTTACGGGTGCATACGGTCGCACGATGGCCAGCAACTACAATCAGGCGCTGATTCCTGCGGTTGTTGCCGTATCCGAGCAAGACGCGCATGTGATGATTCGCCGTCAGACGGTCGATGATCTGCTGGATTGGGATGTGAGCGAATAGCGATTCGTGGCGTTTCGCTCGTGTTTCGTATTGTTCATGGCGATTCGTCTCAAATTACGGATGCAGCGTGGATGCAGTATGGGCGGTTTTCGGGGCAAAGCTCGGAAACCGTCCATTTTCGTATGATTTCGCGGTCTTACGTCATATCGGGACCGTACAATAGGCAGGGTTACACCAATACTTCACATTCAAGGGAGGATGCCTTGGTACAGGAAGATGTTGCGCCGATTCGCGTTGGATTGTTGGGCGCGGGCACGGTCGGCTCTCAGACCGCACGCCTGCTGGTGGAGCAGAAGGATGAGCTCGCCGCACGTATCGGACGACCGATCGAACTGACCGGCGTCGCCTGCCTTGATCCGTCGGAAACCGACCCGTTCCCGTGGATCGACAAGTCCGTGGTGACCACCGACACCATGAGCGTGGCCACCAATGCTGACATTGTGGTCGAACTGATCGGTGGAACCGGCGTGGCCCGCAAGTTCGTGCTTGCGGCCATCGAATCCGGCGCTTCCGTGGTTACCGCCAACAAGGCGCTGTTGGCCAAGTATGGTCCAGAAATCTATGCCGCCGCCGAAGCCAAGGGCGTCGATATCTACTTCGAGGCTTCCGTGGGCGGTGCTATTCCATTCCTCAAGCCACTGCGTGAATCCCTCGTCGGAGACAAGGTGACGAGCATGCTCGGCATCGTCAACGGCACCACGAACTACATTCTCGACGAAATGACCACCAAGGGTCTTGATTTCGACGACGTGCTGAAGGACGCTCAGGCCAAGGGATACGCCGAAGCGGATCCGACCGGGGACATCGAAGGCTACGATGCGGCCAACAAGGCGGCCATCATGGCCACGCTCGGCTTCCACACCAACGTGACCATCGATGATGTGTCCGTTGAGGGCATCACCAAGATCACCGCCGACGATATTGCTGCCGCAACCGCCGAAAACAAGGTCATCAAGCTGCTGGCCGTGGTGGAGAATGGCGAGGCCGGCGTGTCTGCCCGCGTGTATCCGGCGCTGATTTCCAACGAGCATCCGCTGGCTTCCGTGCATGGTTCCTTTAACGCGGTGTTCGTGAAGGCCGAAGCGGCTGACGATCTGATGTTCTACGGTCGTGGCGCTGGCGGCGCTCCGACCGCTTCTGCGGTGGTCGGCGATGTGGTGACCGAAGCACGTCACATCGCACAGGGCTGCACCGGCCCGACCATTCCGTTGTATAAGGATTTGAAGAAGGCTCCGATCGAGGCTTCCAAGGCCGAGTTCGCGGTGCGTTTCGTGATTCACGACAATCCGGGCGTACTTGCGGCCATTGCGGCCAAGTTCGCCGAACATGGCGTGTCCATCAATGGTGTGAACCAGGATCTCAAGCCCACGCTGAAGGATCCGGGCTACGACGGCGAACTGCAGCAGCTGCGCCTTGTCACGCACATGACCGACGAGCTTACCCTGCGTGAAACCGTGAAAGACGTGTGTGCACTCGACTGCGTGGTTGGCGAGCCTTCCATCCTTCGCGTGCTCAACTAACAGTTATGAGACGGCTGCTCAAATCGTTGCGATTGGGCGGCCGTCTCTTTATTCATATTCCGGCTGCTGTGTTGGGCAATTGCTTGCCGATTGTTTACTCAATCGCCCGCTGATTATGGGCTTGAATTTGACTCTTGTACCCTTTCGGGTATACGGTGCTACATTTGTAAAGAAGATGTGACGAAGGACGACGAGATATGACTCCAGTTACTCGTAAAGTGCGTGTGCGTGTTCCGGCTACCAGCGCCAATCTTGGTTCTGGCTTTGATACGGTCGGACTTGCTCTGGACTACCACGACGAACTTGAATTCACGCTGAGCGCCGATCCGGTGAACACTGCGGCTCAGGTGATGATCGAAGGCGAAGGCGCCGATACTCTCCCGCGTGACGAAACCCACTTGGTGGTTTCCACGTTCCGCCGCGCATGCCAGACCTTTGGTCTGGGCCGTGTGGGCTTCATTCTTCAGGCTCACAACAACATTCCTCAGGCACGAGGCATGGGCTCTTCCGCAGAGGCCATTGTGGCGGGCATCGCAGCCGCGGCCGCTTTCGCGCAGGACGACGAACTCAACCGTGATGCCGTGTTTGAGCTTGCTGCGGCCATCGAAGGCCATCCGGACAACGTGGCTCCGGCCGTGTACGGCGGGCTCACCATGTCTTGGGACATGGAAACCCCCGAAGGTGTCGGTTCCGTGCCGATTCCGGGCGGCGAACCGCTGCATAAGGGCTTCCATACCATCAACTATCGCGTTGCCGACGATCTGACCGCCGCCGTGTTCGTGCCGGATTATGAGCTGTCCACCGAAAAGGCACGCCAGGCGCTGCCGGGCCAGCTGGCGTTCAAGGATGCCGTGCACAATGTGTCTCGCGTGAGCCTGCTGCCGGCCGCCATGAATCCTGCGATGCTGGCGACTGGTCAGCGTCAGGACGTCAACGCGTTGCTGTTCGCCGCCACGCAGGATCGTCTGCATCAGCCGTATCGCGCTCCTTTGATGGAACCGTCGTGGACGCTGATCGAAAAGCTGCGTTCCCATGGTTTCGCTTCCATGGTTTCCGGCGCCGGCCCATGCGTGCTCGTGCTGCATCATGGCGACGCTCGCGAACAGCTGGAACAGCTTGCTTCCGAAGAGCTCGCTTCCGGTCATTGGCGTGTGCTGCATTTGGGCGTCGACACCAAGGGTGTGCAGGTGGAACGCGCATGAACAACTCCATTCCGCTGATTCTCGCTTCCAAATCCAAGCCTCGCCGTGACGTGCTTTTCTCGGCGGGCATTTGCCCCACGATTCGCGTATCGAACGTGGACGAGCCGGCGGCGCTCGAACGTGAGGCGGCCGCCATGGGCGTTGCCGTAAGCGATCTGAGCGTGGAACAGCGGGTGATGATTCTCGCTATGGCCAAAGCCGAAGCCGTACATCAGGCGTATCGGAACGTTGCCGCCACCGCTGCGGCGGCGCACGGCGATCGTGTGGTCGGATTTCCGCTGAAAGCCGTTGCCGAATCTTCCGAACATTCGGATAATGCTGAAAATACTGGAGATTCCGCATCTTTAGAACATCATCGTGTTACGTTGCGTGCGGACGAAGTGCAGTCCGCCTCCGATGTGAAGACCCGCGATTTTTCGGGAGTCACCATTCCTACGATCACCGAATCGATTGCTGATTTCGTTGATGGCAAGCCGAGCCTGACCCGTGCGAAAGTCGGTCCGCTGATTCTTGGCTGCGATTCCATGTTCCTGCTTGACGGCGAATGTTACGGCAAGCCGCATAGCGCTGAGGTGGCTCGGGAACGACTGCGTGCCATGCGTGGCGCCACCGGTGAATTGTGGACGGGCCATTGCCTGATCGACTTCGCCACCGGGCGTATCGCGCGAGGCGCGAGCAGGGCAACGCTGCACTTCTGCGAATATTCCGACACCGATATCGAACGGTACATCGCCACCGGAGAACCGTTGGAAGTGGCTGGTTCCTTCACGCTTGAGGGCTTCGGCGGAGCGTTCATCGACTCCATCGAAGGCGATCCGCACGGCATTATCGGCCTGAGCCTTCCGCTGGCGCGCCGTTTGGCCGCCGAGCTCGGCGTGGAATGGACCGATCTGTGGAATGTGACGCGAGCCGATCAAGAACCGAACGTCGAACACGATTCGCGAACCGGTGCCGCGAAGCCGCTTCCTCCCAAGGAAAACGTGCATCAGCCGGGTGATGGTTGGATTGATTGCGATTGCGGCCGCAAGCATTGGGGCACGAACGGCGCGTCCGGCGTGCTCTTGGCCCGCCGAAGCGAACAGACCGGCGAAGTGACGCACGTTGTCATGCAACATCGCGCGGTGTGGAGCGCGGAAGGTGGCACATGGGGCATTCCAGGAGGTGCCACCGCCGACGGTGAAAGCCCGATCGAGGGCGCGCTGCGCGAATCGTACGAGGAAGCCAACATCACGCCGGAAGATATCGACGTGGTCGGATCATACTGCGAAGACCACGGACCGTGGGCCTACACCACCGTGTTCGCTTTCGAAAAGCCGGGGCACCGCGTGGAGCCGAAGGCCAACGACGACGAAAGCATGGAAATCGAATGGGTGCCGATTGAGGAAGTCCCCAATCGTAAACTGTTGACCGCCATGCGTACCGACTGGCCGAATTTCGCTGCGCGACTCGCTCAAATGGCTGAAAAATAGCGTCTGTTAGCGCTAACCGAAGTTGCGTGTAGAATAGTCGAAAGTACCAACGGTAGTGTGCGGAAGGCGACGGAGCATGGCAGGCAAGCGCAATGCGGCAAACAAACGCCCCTCGATGTTCGAAGTGGCGAAAATGGCTGGTGTCAGCCATCAAACGGTGTCGCGCGTCATCAATCATTCCCCCGACGTGTCTGATGCCACCCGCGAAAAAGTACAGAAAGCCATCGACGCGCTTGGATACCGTCCCAGCAATTCCGCGCGTGCCCTCGCTTCGCATCGCTCCCGCACCATCGGCTTGGTTGCGGGCGGGCAACGCTTTTATGGTCCGATTTCCGCGATTTCCTCGATTGAGGCGATGGCGAGGCAGCATGGACTGTTCATGTCGGTGAGCATGGTGCACGAGGCGCTCTGCTCGCAGACGGAATTCGACGAATTGTGCTCAACGTTCGATGAGATGAACGTGGACGCGTTCATTTTCCTCACGCCGACGGATGTTATGTTTTCCGCCGCCTGCCGTGCGCAGATCACGCAGCCGCGCGTCATCGTCACCTCCACGCACGGCAGCATCAGCGTGCAGGATGGTTTGCGCTTGATGAAACCGGCCGACCGTCGCCGAGTATCCGTAGTGGGAGTGGACCAATGGTCGGCCATGGCCGACGTGATGCATTTGGTGGTCGAGCATGGGCATCGTTCCGTGCTTTATTTCGCAGGTCCGAAGGAATGGCGTGACGCCGCCACGCGTTTGATGGCATGGAATAAGCTGTGCGCGGCCAATGCGGTGAGTTCCGTCACCGTGCAATGCGAAACCTGGGAATCGACCGAAGCGTATGGCAAGATGAACCATATTCTCGAAAACATCGGTCGTACCGGCGGAAATCTGCCGACGTGCATGGTGTGTGCGAACGACAGCCAGGCGGTTGGTGTGTCTCGTGCGCTGCATGAACATGGCATGCGTATTCCGCAGGATGTGAGCTTGGTCGGTTTCGACGACATGCCCGCCATGGACAACATGTACCCGCCGCTGGCCACGGTTCGCCCGGATTTTGAACAGCTTGGCGTTGCCGCCATGCGTGAGACGCTGTTTTTGCTGGGGGAGGGCGATGAGAATTCGTTCGCCTCGTCGCAGCATGGCGTCGGCCTGATTCCCGCGAAGGTGATCGGCCGCACTTCTTTGGGCACCGCCAGCCGTCGCTGAATATTTCCTGCGATTTTTGTATTTCTTGTGATTCTCGTATCTCTTTTTGCCACATGTGCTGCGATTGCCGGATTTCGTAATGCCGGTATATCAAGAAAATCGGCTGACGATCTGCCGGTAGTACGTTGACGATTGCGTGACACGTCGAACTTGTATAGTCGCCACTTTCTGTTTAGAATAGTGAGCGTTAACAGTGAGCGCTAACATTCCGTCGACAATGTGGTTGTGAGGCGCTCGGATGCAAGGAGTTTGAAACTATGGCGCAAGAGCAGGGACTTGACGATCGCATCGCGCTGACCGCCGAGAAAATCCGCGCTGGCAAGACGAGTCTGGGCATCGAATTCGGCTCCACCCGAATCAAGGCCGTGCTCATCGACGACACGTACACCACCATCGCAGCCGGCGACTACGGCTGGGCCAGCCACTTGGAAGACGGCCTGTGGAGCTATTCGCAGGAAGAAATCTGGACCGGGCTGCAGACCGCATACGCGGCGCTCGCCGAAGATGTCGAAAACGCTTACGGCGAAAAGCTCACCCGCGTGGGACGCATCGGCTTCTCCGCCATGATGCACGGCTACCTCGCCTTCGGCAAAGATGGCGAACTGCTGGTGCCGTTCCGCACCTGGCAGAACACCAACACTTCCGAAGCACACGAGAAGCTTTCCGAACTGTTCCAGTACAACATTCCGGAACGCTGGTCCATCGCACACCTGTACCAGGCCGTGCTCAACAACGAAGAGCACATCGGCAAGGTCGATTTCTTCACCACCCTCGCCGGCTACGTGCACTGGAAGCTCACCGGCAAGAAGGTGCTCGGCGTTGGCGACGCATCCGGCATGTTCCCGATCGATCCTACCACGCACACCTACGAAACCGAATTCATTGAGAAGTTCAATGCGATTCCGGAAGTCGCAGCCCAGCCGTGGAAGCTTGCCGACCTGCTGCCGGAACCGCTGGTTGCAGGCACTCCTGCGGGCACGCTGACCGAAGAGGGCGCCAAGCTGCTCGATCCGACAGGCACGCTGCAGCCGGGAATCACATTCGCTCCGCCGGAGGGCGATGCTGGCACCGGTATGGTGGCCACCAACTCCGTACGCGTGCGCACCGGCAACGTTTCCGCCGGCACCTCCATCTTCGCCATGGTTGTACTCGAACGCAAGCTGGAACGCCTGCACCCGGAAGTGGACCTCGTCACCACTCCGGCAGGCGATCTCGCAGGCATGAGCCACGCCAACAACTTCACCTCCGACCTCAACGCATGGGTTGGTCTGTTCGGACAGTTCGCAGCTGCAATCGGCACTCCGGTCGACGCCGGCACCCTGTATGGCACGCTGTTCCGCGCGGCCATCGCGGACGACGTTGACTCCAACTGCGGCGGACTCATCAACTACCCGTTCCGCTCCGGCGAATTCCTCGCAGGACTGCCCGAAGGCCGACCGCTGTTCGCGCGCGGTCCGGAAGCCCGCATGAGCCTCGGCAACTTCATGCGCGCCCAGCTGTTCAGCGCATTCTCCCCGGTGAAGATCGGCATGGATGTGATGACCAAGGACGAAGGCGTTGCCGTTGACTCCCTCGTCGGCCACGGTGGCATCTTCACCACCCCGAAGGTCGCCCAGAAGATTCTCGCAGCCGCATTCGATACGCCGATCAAGGTGATGTCCACCGCAGCCGAAGGCGGCGCATGGGGCATGGCCGTGCTTGCCGACTACCTGTGGCACGCCGACCAGCCGCTCGACGAATTCCTTGACGCTCGTGTGTTCGCCGATGCCGCTTCGACCACGGAAAATCCGGATGAAGGCGATGTCGCAGGATTCGAGGAATTCTTCGATCGCTTCCGCAAGGGACTGCCGATTGAGCATGTTGCAATCGAAAGCATTCCGCTGGAAACCAAGTAAATAAATATTTTAAAAACTTATTTCAATTTGAAAGGAAATGATTATGGCTACTTTGGCTGATTATGGTCCTGAGGTTCGTGCCGAGGTCAAGCAGGTGCGCGAGGTCGTGGCGACCTTGCACGAGCAGCTGATCAAGTGGAACCTGGTGGTGTGGACGGCTGGCAACGTGTCGCAGCGTCTGCATACGGCGGATCTGATGGTGATCAAGCCGTCGGGCCTGCGGTACGAGTACCTGACGCCGTCGAGCATGGTGGTGTGCGATCTGGACGGCAACGTGGTGGACGGTTCGGAGGCTCCTTCCTCCGATACGGCGTCGCATGCGTACATCTACCGTCATATGCCGGACGTGTACGGCGTGGTGCATACGCATTCGACGTATGCGACGGCGTGGGCGGCGACGGGGCAGAACATTCCGTGCGGTCTGACGATGATGGGCGACGAGTTCGGCGGTCCTGTTCCGGTGGGTCCGTTCCGTCTGATCGGTTCCGAGGCGATCGGCGAGGGCGTGGTCGAGACGCTCAGGGAGTATCCGAAGTCTCCTGCGGTGCTGATGCAGAACCATGGTCCGTTCACCATCGGCAAGGACGCGGAGTCGGCGGTGAAGGCCGCGGCGATGACGGAGGAGGTCGCTCATACGATGTGGGCGGCGAGGCAGTTGGGTGAGATCATTCCGATTTCGGATGAGGATATCGCGAAGCTGAACGATCGTTACACCAACGTCTACGGCCAGCACTGAGCTGCAATCCTACGATTCCGTAATCCTGCATAATTTCACAATCGTACGAACTCGCGCTACGCAACAGAACAACGCGAAGCGCGAGTTCGCAATCGCAATAAATAATTAAAAACTCCATAAACAACGAAGTAAAGGAACAATCACATGGCAATGGAAAACCCGTTTGAAGGCAAGGAAGTCTGGTTCGGCGTCGGATCCCAGGATCTGTACGGCGAAGAAGCGCTGCGTCAGGTGGCCGAGCAGTCCGGCGAAATCGTCGACGCGCTCAACGCAACCGGCAAGATTCCGGTCAAGGTGGTGCTTAAGCCGACCCTGAAGTCCTCCGACGGCGTCAAGGCCTTCATGGTCGAAGCCTCCGCCAACCCGAACGTCATCGGCGTGATCACCTGGTGCCACACCTTCTCCCCGGCCAAGATGTGGATCCGCGGCCTCGAAGTGCTCACCAAGCCGCTGCTGCAGCTCAACACGCAGCACCACTTCGAAATCCCGTGGGAAACCATCGACATGGACTTCATGAACCTGAACCAGGCCGCACACGGCGACCGTGAGTTCGGTTACATCCTGACCCGTCTGGGCATCAACCGCAAGATCGTGGTCGGCCACTACACCGATCCGGCCGTTGCCGAAGAAATCGGCACCTGGGCACGCGCCTGCGCCGGCTGGGATGCTTCCAACAACATGAAGGTCATGCGTTGGGGCGACAACATGCGCAACGTGGCCGTCACCGAAGGCGACAAGACCGAAGCCGAGCGCGTGTTCGGCGCATCCATCAACACTTGGGCCGTCAACGAGCTCGTCGCAGCCTACGAAGCCGTCAAGGACGATCAGGTCAAGAGCATCATCGAAGACTACAAGGTTAAGTACGACGTTGATCCGGCTCTGCTCGACGCCAAGTACGATTCCCTGTTCATCGCGGCCAAGGAAGAAGCCGCCATGGTCAACATGATGCGCGCCAATGGCTGCACCGCCGGCGTTGACAACTTCGAAGACTTGGGTGCTCTCCCGCAGCTGCCGGGCGTTGGCCCGCAGCGCTTCCCGTCCGAGTACGGCTTCGGCTTCTCCGCCGAAGGCGACTGGAAGACCGCAGTGCTCGTGCGCATCGGCGCAGTGATGGGCTACGGCCTCGAAGGTGGCGCTTCCCTCATGGAAGACTACTCCTACAACTTCACCCCGGGCAACGAGATGATCATGGGCTCCCACATGCTCGAAGTCTCCCCGTCCGTCGGCACCATCGCCAAGCCGAAGCTGGAAATCCACCCGCTCGGCATCGGTGGCAAGGCCGATCCGGTGCGCCTGGTCTTCACTGTCGCCCCGAAGAAGGACGCCGTCGTCGTGTCCATGTCTGACGTGCGCGAACGTTTCCGCCTGACCATGAACCTGGTCGACGTGGTCGAGCCGCTCGGAGAGCTCAAGCAGTTGCCGTGCGCCCGTGGCCTGTGGAAGCCGCAGCCGGACCTCAAGACCTCCGCCGAGTGCTGGCTGCGTTCCGGCGCCTCCCACCACACCTGCATGACCACCTCCGTCGGTCGCGAGGCTTGGGAAGACTTCGCCCGCATCGCCGGTGTCGAACTCGCCACCATCGACGCGAACACCAAGGCCGCAGAATTCGAGCGCGACCTTGAGATCTCCGAAATGTACCACCGCCTCAACAACCGTCACTGACATAACGGAGCGTTAACGGCACGGCAGAAGACTCGACGTACCCCTCGTACGCCTTCGCCTTCTGTCGCACCGTTACCGCACGCGTTATGCACTGACGGAACCGTCACTGATTGTCGCTTTACTGACAATGGCTGATGGAGTGTCGTTAGCCATTCTGGATTCATCACTAATCTCTGCCATATGAGCGCCGGCGGGTCGGATCGATTCCGATCACCGGCGCTCGTTTGCATTCCTTGAAAGTTGTACAGACAGAACAAAAGCGTGGGGTACGAGAGAATACAAACGTTCTCTCGTACCCCACGCTTTTATGTATTATGCGATTCAGCGCTTGCCGGAGTACAGCTGCTGATCGATCACCTGTGCGAACACGCGGTTCACTGCCGGACGCACCACTTTCAGCGACGGGGTCAGGCACTTGTTTTCCTGCGTGAACTGGGTATCCAGCACTACGAACTTACGTACGGATTCGGCGCGGGAAACGGTCGCGTTCGCCTTGTCGACGTACTTCTGGATTTCGTCGTGAACGGCGGCGGTCGCAGCCACGCGATCCAACGGCGTATCGGCAGACAGTCCAATGGAAGGCAGCCAAGCCTCCAATCCTTCCGGATCCAACGTGATCAGCGCACCGATGAACGGACGATTGTCGCCGACAACTACCACATGCTCCACAATCGGACATTTCACAATCTCCTGCTCCATCGGAATCGGAGAAACGTTCTTGCCGCCGGCGGTGATGATGATGTCCTTCTTACGGCCGGTGATCGTAATACGTCCCTCGTCGTCAATCGACGCCAAATCACCCGTTTTCAGCCACCCATCCTCGGTGAACGCTTCCGCCGTCTTCTCAGGCAGGTTGTGGTAGCCCCTGAACACGTTCGGGCCCTTCACCTGAAGTTCGCCATCATCGGAAATGCGCACAGACGATCCCGGAGCCGGTTGGCCGACAGTGCCGATCACATTGTCGGTGACGCGGGTCGCGGCGAACGGCGCAGCGGTTTCCGTCATACCGTAACCCTGAATCATCGGCAGGCCGATACCGTTGAAGAAATGCGCCAGAGACACGTCCAGAGGAGCACCACCGCATGCCACGTAGCGGATGCGCGGGCCGAGAGCGCTACGCACGGTACGGTATACGGAAGCCTCATACGAAAGATGCTGCGCGATCTGCTTGGCGGTCGGGCGTTCGCCGGCCTGCTGCATGCGCGACCAATCGCGTGCGGCTTCGGCAGCCTTGAGGAACAGGCGTCCCTTCCAACCCGTGCCGGCCTTGCGGGAGGCCGCGTTATACACCTTCTCGAACACTCGTGGTACGCCCAGCAGATATGTCGGTTCGAAGGAACGCAAATCGGGCAGCAGCGTCTTTGTGTCCGGCAGATAACCAACCACGCCGTCGTCGGAAGCAATCGACGCGTACTGGATGAACCGTGCGAAACAGTGGGCGAGCGGCAGGAAGAGAAGCAGTCGCGGATGATCTTCGAGAACGATCTCATGCAACGCCAGACTGCCTGCGCGCGTGATCGATATGAAATTGCGGTGCGAAAGCTCGGCACCCTTTGGAGCTCCCGTCGAACCGGACGTGTACACGATGGTGGCCAGATCGTCTGCATGCACCGAATCGATGCGCGCTTCCAGCTCCTCGTCGGACACGGTGACGCCCAAGCCTTCCAACGCGCCCATGGCGTTGGAATCGAGCATCAGAATGTGCTTGAGAGACGGGCAGCGGTCGATTACGGAGTCGAGACGGTCGAAGCGCTCGCGATTGTCGGCGATGGCCAGTTTCACATCCGAATCGTTGAGGATACGCTCGGCCTGCGCCGCGGAATCAGTGTCGTAGATCGGCACGTTCACCGCGCCGATGGCGGCCAGTGCGAAGTCGAGCACGCCCCACTCGTAGCGGGTGGTGGAGAAGATGGTGACGGCATCGCCCTTGTTGATGCCGAATGCGATGAGGCCTTTTGCGGCGGCGAGCACGGCATTGTGGAATTCGCCGGTAGTGACCTTCGTCCATTGGCCGGGGGCGGTTTTGTGTTCCGCGATCACGGTATCTTCGCCAGTGCGCGCTATGCGTCCAGTAAGCAGGGAATAGATGGATTCGTCGTCGCGCACCTCAACGGATTCGCCCGGGGTGGTGTACTCGGTGAGCATGAAGCGTTCTCTTTCTCGCGGTTTTTGCGTTGTTTCCGCGTATTTCTGCTTGTGATGCGTGCGGGAGCGATACAAACCGTGTGTCCGCGTTTCCTACCCCTTGCGCACCTTGCACATTCTAAGTTACGGGGCCGTAAGTCTGCATTGTGAGAAGCGACAAGAAATATTTCATCAACTTTGTATGAACTGACAAATGGTGCTATTCCGTCAAAAATCAAGTGTTTGGTGTCGCGCTGTATCCGTTCGAAAAAAGGCTTGACGTAACGGTTGCGGGGGAACCGCCATGCTTCCCATATATCCCCGAAAGGACCGTAAAACCAGCGAAATGCGAAGAAATGGTGGTGCGAGCGTTTTTTATCGAGTACACTCACGAGTGACGCAATTTACCCCTTGCGTCAGAGGGCTGCCTGCTCAACGGCGAACATCCAGCCTTTCTCTTTTCAACGTTGCTGATTTGAGGTCGATTATGGCAATTCGATTGCGACGGTTCGCTGTATGCAATGCGCCCTTGACGATTGCGAGTTGCCTTGGATAGGCTGAAAACGGTTTGCCACGCACCGGTTTTCCCGTATTGGCCTGTTGCGATTCGTTTGTTGGATGCATGGCGATTGCGCTTTGGGCCGTAGGCGAGCTGGCAACGCGAGTGCGCTCATTGGACGGAAGGTGTTTATGTTTGACAAGAGGCTGTTTTCCCTCGCTCCCGGCGTGGGGCGGTTGGTTGCGGCGAAAGTACTCTGCCAATGGGTCGGACTGCTGGCCAACGTCGTGTTCGTGGTGACGGTGGTGGTCATGCTTTCGCCGGCGCTTGCCGTGGTGGAATCGGCGTTCGATCCCATGTTCTCCATGGGTGATAGTGGCCTGATTTCCCGCCTATTCATCGGCTTTGGCTACGGCGGATTCAGTGCGGAAACATACGTCGGATGCGTGCTGGCGATCGTGGTCTGTGCGGTACTGCGTTTTCTGATGATGCGCGCAGCGGCCTATTTCGGCGCGGAAGCGGCTGAGCGTGTCAAACTCGCGTTACGTGAACAGCTTTTTAATAAAATGCTTGCGATCGGACCACCATATTCGCAACATATCAGCACTGCCGACGTGGTGCAATCTGCCGGTGAAGGCATCGAACAAATCCAAAGCTTCTTCGAATTATTCCTACCGCAACTGTTTTATGCGATTCTTGCACCGGTAACATTATTTTTTATAGTTGCGCCGATTAATATGCCGACGGCTGTTACATTGCTTGTATGCGCGCCTTTGATTGTATTGATTGTTGGCATGGTCGCAATGCGCGCAGCCCGAGTATTCAAAAAATATTGGGGAAAATACACCGACATGGGATCTGTGTTTCTTGACAATGTACAAGGTCTTGAAACGCTGAAAACTTTTGACGCGGATGCGCATGCCGCCAAGAAAATGGGCGAGCAAGCGGAACAATTCCGCGTAATGACCATGAATGTTCTGCAAATTCAGCTGCGCTCGCTCACCGCCATGGACGTCGTCGCATACGGGGGTGCCGCGGCCGGCGTGGGCGTATCGATCTGGCAGTATGCGAGTGGTGCCGCATTGCCGCTTGCCGGCGTGCTGTTGATAGTGCTTCTTTCCGCGGATTTCTTCATTCCGCTGCGCCAATTGGGGTCGTTCTTCCATGTTGCGATGAACGGCATGACTTCGACCAAGCGTATTTTCGCATTGCTTGATACGCCGATTCCTGCGCATGGGATGCAGGAAATGCCGGAATTCGGCGCTTCCGATAACGGTGTGGACGTGTGCTTTGATGACGTGTCGTTCCGATATGTGGACGTGAATACGGACGCTGCGGCGGCTGTGAGTGTGGCTGCGGATACGGCTGTGACGGCGGATATGGAAACTGGAAAAACTGGACAAATCGGGGGAAAGTCCGGTGTGGTTGGTGCTGGAAAAACAGGCATGTCGAAAGATGATGATGGTTCGGTCGTCGCATTGCATGGCGTCTCTTTCACTGCGCGGCGCGGGCAGGTGACCGCCATCGTCGGTCCCTCCGGATCCGGTAAATCTACCGCCGTCGAACTGCTCTCCGGAAATCTTTCCGGATATGAAGGATGTATGTGGCTGCAATCCGGAAACACAGGAAACAACTCGACGCAACGGTACCAAATCAACGATCTTTCCATCGAATCCCTTACGAGGGAAATCGCCATCGTGGCGGCGCAAAGCCACCTTTTTGCAGGAACGTTGCGTGACAATCTGCTGATGGCCAAGCCGGATGCCACCGAAAGCGAACTGTGGCAAGCGCTGGAAGCGGCGCATATCAGCGATTTCGTGCGTGCGCAATCGCAAGAACTTGACCTGGCCATCGAACAGGGCGCAAGCAACCTGTCTGGCGGCCAAAAACAGCGCATCGCCATTGCGCGCGCATTGCTGCGGGAGCCTGCCGTCTACATTTTCGACGAAGCCACCAGCAGCGTCGATGTGGAAAGCGAAACCCTGATTCTGCAAACCATTCGGGCGCTTGCGGATCGGGGCAAAACCGTGATCATGGTGACGCACCGTATGGCGAATGCAGCCGACGCCGACCATGTGGTGGTATTCGAACACGGGCGCGTGTCGGAACAAGGCACGCATGCGGAACTCATGCGTGCCAACGGAACATACGCCAAACTGTTCCACGCCCAACAAACCGTGGAAAACATAGGTCTACGCAATAACGCAACCCATTCCACCTCTGCATCCCACGCACTTAAAGCGTCCGATTCTGCAGAATCAGTTACGCAGCGTGCGGAAATGGGTCTCCAAGTGTCCGATTCTGCAGAAACGGACAACCAACTCACTAAAAACACCGCTCAGTTGTCCGATTCTCCCGAATCGGTCACGCAGAGTGCCGAAACTACGTCTCGAATGTCCGATTCTGCAGAAACGGACGCACAGGGTGCGAAAACGGGCGTTCGGATGTCCGATTCGGCAGAATCGGACGCGAAGACAATGCCCACGTCTCGCCTTATTGCGCGCCTGTTGAAGGAAGTTGGGCCGCAGCGCAAGTACATGATCGTTGCGTGCGTCTGCGGCACGCTCGGCCATCTCGCCGCCACTTTCCTGCCGGTGTTCGGCATCGCGGCGGCCTTCGCTGCAGTCGGCTCGCCGGTCTGGAACCTCAGCGTTCCCGCGGCGCTCGCAGCCATGGCCGTATGCGCGCTGATCCGCGGCGGCATGCGTTACGCCGAACAGTTCATGAACCATAACGTGGCGTTCCGTCTGCTTGCGTTATTCCGTGCGAAAGCCTTCGCGGCCCTGCGCCGTCTCGCCCCCGCCAAGCTTGCAGGCAAAGGCAAAGGCGACCTGATCGCACTGGTCACCACCGACGTGGAACTGCTGGAAATCTTCTTCGCACACACCATCAGCCCGGTCGTCATCGCCATCGTGACTACCGTCGTCTACGCGCTCGCGCTACTCACCCTCAGTCCGCCCCTCGCGGCGACGCTCATCATCGCGCACCTCATTATCGGCGTCATACTGCCGAAACTCTTTGCATCCGCGGTGCGCGGCATCGGTCCGGAACTGCGCAAGGAGTCGTCCGCCCTCGATGACGAAATGCTTGACGACATGCGTGGCATCGGCGAAATCATCCGCTTCGGCCAAGGCGATGCCCGGCTTGCGTCCATTCAGCGTTGCACGCGCTCGCTGTGGGTCAAACGTGTGCGTCTGAGCGTGAAAAATGGCGATTTTGCAGGATTTGGCGCGGTATTGGTGATGCTGTTCACGGCGATTGCGGCTTTCCTTGCGATGACGTTGTGCACTGCGGTTTCCACTGCCGCCGATATGTCGGAAGGCCTGATGTGGATGGGTTCCGTGGGATCGAACGCCCCAGCGTTGGTTGCGGCTTTCGTGCTGCTCGCCAGCTCGTTTGGGCCGACGCTTGCGTTGAGTGCGTTGCCGGCGAATCTGACGCAAACGTTTGCTTCGGCACGCCGCCTGTTCGCGTTGATGGATGAGGCTCCCGCTGTGGTCGAGCAGGGGAGCGAACGCCCGGAATATCAGGGCATGACAATGCGCGATGTCACATTCGGCTATGGATCCGGCGCCCGTATTTCCGGCGAACGTACGCCAAACGGGCGGTCGGAGCATGCGACTGGCATGAGTCCGGCACGCCCCGCGGAAGCGCAATCCTCTGGCGAACAAAGTGCCGGCATCGCCTCACAACCGGTGCTCGACCATGTTTCACTCGATGTTTCACGGCAGGGCATTCTCGGTATTCAAGGCCCGTCCGGGCGTGGAAAATCAACGATGTTGAAACTGCTGATGCGCTACTGGGATCCGGATTCCGGCACGATTTCGCTGTCGGATGTTCCATTGCCGCAGGTTGACGCCGGATGGCGTCGGCGCGTGCAGACGATGATGGGACAGGAGACGTATCTGTTCGACGGAACGATTCGCGAAAATCTCGCTATTGCCTGTAATGACGCCGATTTTTCGGATTCTGGCAGTAATTCTGGCAGTAATTTCTGTAGTAATTCCAGCAGTAATGCTGGCGGTGATTCCGCTGATTCCTCCGATTCGGACCTCGCGCACGACATTCCCGATTCCGTATTGCGCGAAGCCCTCGCCAAGGCGTCCGCGCTCGAACTGGTCGATGCGCTGCCGAACGGCTTGAATACGCGGATCGGCGAGTTGGGTGGCCGCCTTTCGGAGGGTGAGAAACAGCGCATCGGATTGGCCCGCATGTTCCTTCGCGACGCCGATTTGGTGCTGTTCGACGAGCCGACGAGCCGTCTTGACGCCTATAACGAGTCGGTGATTCTCGGGTCGATCAATGATCTTGCCGAGCGGGGGAGCGCCGTCGTGCTGGTGTCGCACCGCGATTCCACCATGCGCATCGCTGATCGCATACTGCGTATGTAGTGCGCAATACGCGAATCCATCTGCACCCCCGTCCGCAATGTGGTCGTATGAAAATCATGCGTCATTCGTATTTCTTATAGCGTGCATCGAAAGTGCGGTCGAAAGGAGCCGTGCGCGCGAATCGAAAGCGAATGGCGCATATCAGGCAAGAAAAGCGAATGGAATTGCGGAATCGTCGGCAGAATCGAAATCGTAAGAAAATGAAACAATCATGAAAATGATAGTCAGAATTTAAGAAAAGCAACTTTTTAAGACGTGCAAATATTCAGTTCACATGATTTTGTAACGAAAAATCGTTAGTATCTGTGTCAAGAGATATCCGCTCTGCAGCAGGGTGGAATACGATTCGACGAAAGGCTGGCGATGGCCAACAACAGGAACGAACTGAACAAGAATCTGGCGCAGATGCTCAAGGGTGGCGTGATCATGGACGTCACCACCCCGGAGCAGGCGAAGATCGCACAGGACGCGGGCGCATGCGCGGTGATGGCTCTCGAGCGTATTCCGGCCGATATTCGTGCTGCCGGCGGCGTTTCCCGCATGAGCGATCCGGCCATGATCAAGGGCATTCAGGAAGCCGTGTCCATTCCGGTCATGGCAAAGGTTCGTATCGGCCATGTTGCCGAAGCCCGCATTCTGCAGGCCATCGAAATCGACTACATCGACGAATCCGAAGTGCTGAGTCCCGCCGACGACGTGTACCACATCGACAAGAACCAGTTCGACGTGCCGTTCGTGTGCGGCGCGAAGAACCTGGGCGAGGCGCTGCGCCGTATCGCCGAGGGCGCTTCCATGATCCGCACCAAGGGCGAGCCGGGCACCGGCGACGTGATCCAGGCCGTGCGCCACATGCGCACCATGAACAAGCAGATCCGCGAGCTCGTCTCCCTTCGCGACGACGAGGTGTATGAGGCCGCCAAGCAGCTGGCCGTGCCGTACGATCTCGCCAAGTATGTGCACGACAACGGTCGTCTGCCGGTCGTCAACTTCGCCGCCGGTGGCGTGGCCACTCCGGCCGATGCCGCGCTCATGATGGAACTGGGTGCCGAAGGTGTGTTCGTCGGTTCCGGCATCTTCAAGTCCGGAGACCCGGCCAAGCGTGCCGCCGCCATCGTGCAGGCCACCGCCAATTGGCAGGACGCCGACCTGCTCGCACGCCTTTCCGAGAACCTCGGCGAGGCCATGGTCGGCATCAACGAAGACGAGATCGAAACCATCATGGCCGCTCGCGGCGAGTGATTGCGCTGTCATTTCGTGCGCTGTGCGCTGTGCGCGGCTGTCGGCATGTCTGTTCGATGCGCCGCGCGCAGCCCGTTTCGCATGATTCGCGATGGTTTGGGTAAGGAGATCCGATGGTTGTTGCCGTTGAATACATTTCGAAGGAAGAATCGACTGACGTTGCCGAAGGTGCGGCTTCCGCGCAGCATGGCGTGACCGGCATCCTTGCGGTGCAAGGCGCGTTCGCCGAGCATGCGGCGATGCTGGATCGGCTTGGTGCGCCGTGGAAACTGCTGCGTGCCGCCGAGGATTTCGACGATTCGATCGACCGCGTGATTCTGCCTGGCGGCGAAAGCACCACGCAGGGCAAATTGCTGCGTTCGACCGGCTTGTTCGATCCGATCGCCGCGCATATCGCCGCTGGAAAGCCGGTATTCGGCACCTGCGCGGGCATGATTTTGCTCGCTCGTCGTCTCGATAACGACGAGAACGTCTATTTTGGCGCGTTGGATGCGGTCGTGCGCCGCAATGCGTATGGACGTCAGCTTGGTTCGTTCGCTGCGTCCGCCGATTTCGGCGCTTCCGACGATGCGGATGCTGTGGTGGTTGCGTCGGGGGAGTCTGTCTCTTCTGCGATTTCCACGGCTGCTGGTGAGGAGGGGGCTTCCGAGGCTTCGGATACGTCGGTGGTGCTCAAGGATTTCCCTCTGGTGTTCATTCGCGGACCGTTCGTTGCCGAGGTCGGCGAGCGGGCCACGGTCGAAACGTCGGTCGACGGCAATGTGGTCGGTTTGCGTCAGGGCAAGATTCTCGCTACGGCGTTCCACCCCGAACTGACCGACGATACCCGCATTCACGAGCTGTTTCTCAGTTTGTAGGCTCATCGAGCGGTGCGGAGTCCGTCTCTTCGTCGTATGCGTTGTTTTGGGAGGTTTGCGATTCGCAGACCTCCTTTTTATATGTTCTTTATATGTTTTCTCTTGTGAGGTAGCTTTCTTGCGATCCATTTTTTGGTTGAGATGCGCGGACAATCGCAGATTATTGTGCAAACGATGTCATTCTGTTTGTGCGAAACGCCGATGATTTCGTTGGCGCTTCAATAGCGCACAACAGTTGCAGGGGGGCTATCGAACCGGTTTGCTTGACACCTTGATACAACCGTGTATCATCGGAGCTAATGGTATACGGTTGTATCAGAAAGGAAACAAAGCCATCCTACCAGTCCAAACATCACCACGGGGGTATTGTTTGGCAGGTCGCGAACATACAAACATCACCAAGTGGAAAGCACGGCATGTGCATTCCGCGGCGGATGTTCCGAAACATATGCGACCGACATGCAATCAGCATGCGAAGCGGATGGCAGAAAGGGAAAAGAACATGCGCAACATGAAGAAGGCTCTCGCAGCGGTAGCAGCAGTGGCAACCCTCGCCAGCCTCGCGGCCTGCGGTGGCAGCGACGGCGGCAACGACGCCAAGGCCAACGCCGGAGACGCAGACAAGGCGGATCTCGTTTTCTGGGGCTGGGACACCGGCAACACCATGAAGGCCCTGATCGCCGACTTCGAAAAGGCCAATCCCGGAATCACCGTCAAATTCAACAACACCGGCACCGCATCCGACACCCAGACCGCACTGAGCAACGCCGTCGCGGCAGGCAAGGGTGCCCCCGACGTGGTCATGCTGGAAGACCCGACCGTCACCCAGTTCGCGGTTACCGGCGACCTCGTTGACCTCACCGCCTACGGTGCCGACAAGCTCGAAGACGACTTCTCCGCAGGCCCGTGGAGCAAGCTACAGTATGATGGCAAGCCGTATGCGCTGCCGATTGATTCCGGCCCGGAAGTCTTCTTCTACAACGATGCCGTGCTCAAGAAGGCCGGCGTCGACGGCTCCCAGATCAAGACTTGGGACGATTATTACGAGGCAGCCAAGAAGGTCAAGGCCATCGGCGCCTACATGACCAACAATTCCGGCTCCTCCATGGAATACCAGCCCTTCACCGCCCAGGCATGGCAGGCCGGTGCGCAGCCGTGGAAGGTCGATGGCGAGAACATCACCATTGACATGACCAAGGATTCCGGCATGAAGAAGTACATCGAATTCCAGCAGAAGCTCATCGACGAAGACCTCGTCGACACCAAGATCGCCAACTGGTCCGACGACTGGAACCGTGCGCTCAACGAAGGCGACATCGCCACTCTCACCATCGGCGCATGGATGCCGGTTAACCTCATGAACGGCGCTCCTGACCAGGCCGGCAACTGGCGCGTGGCCCAGCTCCCGCAGTGGAACGAAGGTGACGAGGTCTCCGCTGAAGACGGCGGCTCCGCACTCGCGGTCGTCTCCCAGTCCAAGCAGCAGGCCGCGGCCTACAAGTTCGTCGAATACTTGACCCACGGCGACGGCGCCCAGACCATGGCCGACACCGGCACCTTCCCGAGCCTGAAGAAGATCCTCTCCTCCGACTCCTTCACCGATCCGAACACTGAAGCCAACAAGAAGGTCAACGACTACTTCGGCGGCCAGAACGTGAACGAGATTCTCTCCGAAGCCGCCCAGCGCAAGGTCTCCGCCTTCCAGTACCTGCCGTACAACCCGTACGCGCAGTCCACCTTCGGCGATCAGATCTCCAAGGCCTACAGCGAGGACATCACTCTGGAGGAAGCCTTCGTCAACTACAGCAAGGCGCTCACCGATCACGGCAACCAGCAGGGCTACACCGTCACCAGCAAGGACTGACGGCGCCCAGCCGCTGCCGTGCGGCACAACGAAAAACGCGATAATGCGATCCGACATACGCAACGCACCATCGCAACCATGAAGATCGACGGCAGGTGGGAATCGTCTGACGTGACCCGCCTGCCTCACTTCGCAAAAATAATTTTAAAAACGAAATCTTACAATAGAAAAAGATTTCAAAAAAATAGCAATCCTGTAATTCAAACAATAAAAGATTTTGCGGATTAACAATTGCACATGGTTGTGCGATCAATAGAGCAAAAAGCATACAGAAAGAAGAAAGCATGTCTCAGCAAGCAGCAGTCGCGGCGGATGCGCTGCATACGCCTGCGGACCAGATTCGCGTCAACCGTCACCGTGCGGATTGGCGTGGTTGGAAGTTCATGTGGCCGTTCGCGTTGGTGTTCGTGTTCGTGTTCGTGATCCCGATCCTGTACGCGATCTACATCAGCTTCTTCCAGAAGCAGATGATCGGCGGCACGAAGTTCGTGGGAATCAGCAACTACATTCGTCTGTTCCACGACCAGCAGTTCTGGAGCTCGGTCGGCAGGGTCGCGCTGTTCACCTGCGTGCAGGTGCCGGTCATGCTGTTCCTGTCGGCGGCGATGGCCCTGGCGTTGGATTCCATGAAGCTGCACGGCGCGAAGTTCTTCCGCATCTCCACGTTCCTGCCGTACGCGGTGCCGGCCGTGGTATCGACTTTGGTGTGGGGCTTCATGTACGGCGCGAAGTACGGTCTGGTCGGCTCCCTGAACGACTGGCTGGGCACGAACCTCGACGTGCTGAGCCCGAACGTGCTGCTCGCTTCGATCGGCAACATCGTGACCTGGGAGTTCACGGGCTACAACATGCTGATCTTCTACAGCTCGCTGTCCACGATCCCGCATTCGCTGTACGAGGCCGCCTCGATCGACGGCGCGGGCGAATGGCAGATCGTCAAGTCCATCAAGCTGCCGGAACTGAAGGGCTCGCTCGCGATCACGGTGATCTTCTCGATCATCGGCTCGTTCCAGCTGTTCAACGAGCCGAGCATTCTGCAGAACATGGTGCCGGGCAACTCGATCACCACGTACTACACGCCGAACATGTACGCGTACAACCTGAGCTTCGCGGGCAACCAGTCGAACTACGCCGCCGCCCTGGCGATCACGATGGCCGTGATCACGATGGCGATCGCGTACGCGGTGCAGCTCAACAGCATGAAGGAGCAGATGAAGTAACGCCCGGTGGCGCGAACCATCCGCATATAGGGGAAGAAACGCTAAGGAGCATCGAAAATGAGTGACGCAACAATCGCCGCGGGCACGGAGCAGAGGCTCACCGCTCAGGAGCTCAAAGCCCAGGAGAAGGCCGCGAAAAAGACCGAGAAGGAACGCCTCAAGAGGGTCGCGCGCGACGAGAAGGCCGAGCGCAAGAGGGCTGCGAAGTCCGGCTTCGCGAACGTGGCGAACCCGCGCAGGAGCACGCTGCTGACCATCGTGTGCGCGCTGTTCGCGGTGTACTGCCTGTTCCCGTTCGTGTACCTGCTGATCAACGCCACGAAGACGCAGGCGGACTTCACGTCCACGTTCGGTCTGGGCTTCGGCCGCACGTTCGCTTTGTGGGACAACATCAAGACCGTGTTCACCTACCAGGACGGCATCTTCGGACGCTGGTTCCTGAACACGATCCTGTACGTGGTCGTGGGCGCCGGCGGCGCGACCCTGCTCGCCATCATGGGCGGGTACGGCCTGGCGAAGTTCCGTTTCCCGGGACGCAAGGCCGTGTTCGCGGTGATCATCGGCGCCATCTCGGTGCCGGGCATCGCCCTGGCCGTGCCGCAGTTCCTGCTGTTCGCCAAGCTGAACCTGACGAACACCCCGTGGGCCATGATCATCCCGAGCCTGGTGTCGACGTTCGGCCTGTACCTGATGTGGATCTTCTCCGACCAGGCCGTGCCGACCGAGCTGCTCGAAGCCGCCCGCGTGGACGGCGCCGGCGAGTTCCGCACGTTCTTCCAGGTATCCCTGCCGCTGCTCGCCCCGGGGATCGTGACGACGGCCCTGTTCACGATCGTGGCGACGTGGAACAACTACTTCCTGCCGTTGATCATGCTGAAGGATTCGAACTGGTATCCGCTGACGATCGGCCTGAACCAGTGGAAGGACCAGGCGAGCACCGCGGGCGGCCAGGCGATCCAGAACCTGGTGGTCACGGGTTCGTTGATCACGATCGTCCCGTTGGTCATCGCGTTCCTGTGCCTGCAGAAGTACTGGCAGTCCGGCCTTGCCGCAGGCGCCGTCAAGGAATGATCGCAACGGTCGCATGCTGAAATTTCGGTAAAGCGCATACCGATTTTTCGACAATCGTCCGAAAAGAACAAAAAATAAGACCTCGGGGGTGTCATCGTGGACATCCCCGGGACCATCTCAAATATCTTAGTAAATATATATACTAGATTTTATAAAAAGATTTTACGAGAGCTTTCGAAGGGAAGCTGTCGAGCTGGCATCCTCAGCGTTATAGCGGATGCCATACGCACACAAAGGAGTAATCCATGCATCGCACGTTCAAATGGCCGGAACTGCTGACCGACAACGGCAAAGGCATCGCATACGGCGGTGATTACAATCCCGACCAGTGGTCGGAAGACGTGTGGGACGACGACGTCCGCCTCATGAAACAGGCCGGTGTCAATACCGTGGCCGTGGCCATTTTCAGCTGGGATCGCATTCAGCCGGAAGAAAACCGTTGGGATTTCGGCTGGCTTGACCGCATCATCGACAAGCTCGGCAAAGCCGGCATCGCGGTCGATCTGGCCTCCGCAACCGCCACCGCGCCGCTGTGGCTGTACGAAAAGCACCCGGAAGTGCTGCCGCAAGACAAATTCGGCCATCCCGTCAACGCGGGATCGCGCCAATCCTGGAGCCCGACAAGCCCGGTGTTCAAGGAATACGCGCTCACCCTGTGCCGCAAACTGGCCGAACGCTACGGCACCAACCCGTACGTCACCGCATGGCATATGGGCAACGAATACGGCTGGAACAACCGTTACGATTACTCCGACAACGCGCTCAACGCCTTCCGCCTGTGGTGCGAACGCAAATACGGCACCATCGAAAACCTCAACAAGGCGTGGGGCACCACCTTCTGGGGTCAGGAAATGAACGGTTTCCACGAAGTGCTCATCCCGCGTTTCATGGGCGCCGACTCCATGGTGAACCCCGGTCAAAAGCTTGATTTCGAGCGTTTCGGCAACGATATGCTGCTCGACTTCTACAAGGCCGAACGCGACGCCATCGCCGAAATCTGCCCCGACAAGCCGTTCACCACGAACTTCATGGTCTCCACCGACCAGTGCTGCATGGACTACGCCGACTGGGCCGAGGAAGTCGATTTCGTGTCGAACGACCATTACTTCCATGAGGGCGAATCGCATATCGACGAACTGTTCTGCTCCGACGCTTTGATGGATTCCCTCGCGCTCGGCAAGCCGTGGTATGTGATGGAACATTCCACTTCGGCCGTGCAGTGGAAGCCGCTCAACGTACGCAAGCGCAAGGGTGAAACCGTGCGTGACTCCATTGCGCATGTGGCCATGGGTGCCGACGCCATCAACTTCTTCCAGTGGCGTGCCTCCGCATTCGGAGCCGAATCCTTCCACTCCGCACTCGTGCCCCACGCAGGCGAAGACACCAAACTGTTCCGCCAAGTGTGCGAACTGGGCGCAGCGCTGAAAACCCTCGGCGACGCTGGCGTGCAGGGTACCGAACTGGAACAGTCCGATACGGCGATCCTGTTCAGCGCGGAATCCGAATGGGCCACACGCTCCGAAACCCTGCCGAGCATGAAGCTCAACCATTGGCATGACGTGCGCGACTGGTACCGTGCGTTCCTCAACGCCGGCACCCGTGCCGACATTGTGCCGTTGAAATACGATTGGAGCGCATACAAGACCGTCGTACTGCCGACCGTGATCATGCTCAGCGCCGAAGATACGCAGCGTTTGGCCGATTTCGCAGCTGCCGGCGGCCGTGTGGTCATCGGTTACGCAACCGGACTGATCGACGAAAACTTCCACACCTGGCTCGGCGGATACCCGGGAGCCGGAGACGGCCTGCTGCGCGAAATGCTGGGTATTCGCGGCGAGGAATTCAACATTCTCGGCGCGGAAGCCGAAGGCGAACCGTCCGAAATTCGCTTGAGCTCCGGTGCGGTCACCCGCCTGTGGCAGAACGATGTGAACGTCGACGGCGAACGCGCGCAGGTATTAGCCACCTACGAAGGTGAAGAAGCCGACGAATGGGAACTCGGCGGCACCGCCGCAATCACCCGCAATCCGTACGGTTCCGGCGAAACATACTTCGTCGGCTGCGATCTCAACGTCGCCGATCTTACGGAATTCGTGCGCGAGAATATCGTGGAAGATTCCGCAAATGTCGCCAATCCGACCGATTCCGACGTACTGCACACCGTGCGCAAGTCCGCCGACGCAATCTTCGATTTCTATCTGCCGCGCGGCAAGAAAGAAATCGCATTGCAGGGCATCGAAGGCGAACCAATCTACCTGTTCCAAGCGGAAGCAGAGGAACAGACGGGCAGCTACACCGTGCATCGCAACGGCGTACTCGTCGTAAAGCGCGCATAATTCCGCATAATTTCGCGCAATTTCGCGCAATTGATTGCGTAACACAACAATCTCACACAACCTGAGCCCGCCATTCTGAAACTCAAGAATGGCGGGCTTGCCATAACTGGTAAACTTTTTACCGGCATATTCAACAATCACGGAGACGAACATGGGCGAGTCAAAGCCGGAGCCGAAGCCGGACAAAAAACGCGTCACCCTACGAGACGTGGCCGAAGAGGCAGGCGTTTCACTCAAAACCGCATCCAACGTGATCAACCATTCCGGCCGTATGACCGACTCCACGCGAGAAAAAGTCCAGGAAGTCATCGACCGACTCGGATACCGCGTGAACGTGTCCGCGCGCAATCTCAACCGCGGCAAAACCGGTTTCATCACACTCGCCGTACCAACATTGACCGCCCCATACCTGTCGGAGCTCGCCAACCGCGTAATCGACGCGGCCCGCGGCTACGGCTACTCCGTATACGTCACCACCTACGCCGAAGGATCCGCACAAGGAGCGCAATCACTCCTGCGCAACTTCAACACCACCGTCTCGGACGGCATGATCCTGTCGATCTCCGAAGTCGAAAACCTTGAAGCGGCGGACTTGGACGTGGACTATCCGCTCGTATGCGTGGGCGCGCGTTCCACACACGGCAAAGCCGACCACGTTACCCCCGACGATATTCAGGAAGCCCGACTCGCAGCCGAATACCTGTTCGACCATGGCGCAACCCGGCTCGCGGTGGTCGGACCGCGAACCGAACCGGAGCATATCGATTCCGTGCGTGAAGCAGTGGAAGGCAATGCGCAACTGCGACTTCGCGGCGTGCTCGAAGCGTGCGCCGCGCGGGGAGCGGCATTCGATTCCCGACTGGTAATGAGCACTGGGCAGGATTGGACGATTGGTTCCGGCGCTCGCATTACGCAGCAGCTTATTGATTCCGGGATTCCATTCGACGGTATTGTGGCGTTCAATGACCAGCTTGCGTTGGGTGCGCTGTTCACTTTGGCTGCGAACGGCATTTCCGTGCCTGAACAGATGCAGGTGATCGGCTTCGACAATATTGAAGAAGCCGCATATTTCCAGCCTCCGCTGACCACCATGGATTCTTGTCTCGACTGGATTGCGCCGACTGCGGTCAGCCGCATTCTCGACCGGATCGACGGCACGCGTGTGCTGGAGCCGAGTTACATCACCACCCAGTCGCACGTGATCGCCCGCGCCACCACGCGCGTGTAACTCGCCGTTGGTTTCGTGCCGTCGCCCTTCGAGCCATCGGTTTCGTACCGTTGTCCTTCGTGCCGTTGATTTCGCGCTATCGCCCTTTGTGCTGTTGATTTCGTATCGTTGGCTTCGCGACGCAGCTCGCGATGTTTGTGCAGACCCGAATCAACCTCGGTGTTCCGGCAATTCCTGCGCGGGCAGCTGCGCCGGTCGACTGTGCGGACAACTGCGCGAGGCGGCTGTGCGGACGCAGCTGCGCCGGTCGACCGTGCGGACACCGAAATGGGACCCACATCAGGAACGACCGGAGGGCGTGAGAATTACAAGAATCACGTTAAGTGCGACAATCAGCGAAACAACTACCATATTGATCGCGAATTTCACCGGACCATCCACATAATCGCCCATTAATGATCGATCGTGAGTGTATTTCATCAGCGGAATAATCGCAAATGGAATGCCGATCGACAGCACAACTTGCCCTATGATCAGCGCTTCCGTCGGATTCTTAGCAAACCACAATACCACCAACGCCGGTACGAGCGTCACCACGCGGCATGCCCACATCGGCGCTTTGATCCGCAACAGTCCATGCATGATTTCGGCGCCCGCATATGTGCCGACCGACGTGGAACTCAGGCTGGAAGCCAGCAAGCCGACCGAGAAAATCGTGCCGATCACCGGACCTAGCACATGCTGAATGGCCTGTTGCGCACCCTCGATCGTATCCGTGCCGGTCATGCCATGCAATGAATTCGCCGCAAGAATCAATAGTGCAAGATTCACCGATCCAGCAAGTAATAATGCCCAGAACACGTCTATTTTGCTTCCGTGTAGCAGGGTCTTTACGCTCGGTTTGGGCTCTCCTGGCACGTAATGGTCGTTCACCAGCGTGGAATGCAGGTAAATCGCGTGCGGCATCACCGTGGCGCCCAGCATGGAAGTTGCCATCAATACCGTTTCGGTTCCTTTGAAATGCGGAACAAGACCTTGTAAAACTTGCGCAGGATTTGGTGGATCAATAAAAAGGCCTGCAATAAATCCAAAAGTAATCACCAGCAGCAATGCGATAATCAGCTTTTCAAAAATATGATGCGTGGCACTCTTTTGAAAAATAAGCAAGACCGTAGAAATAATGCCGATTATGCACCCACCAATAAAAAGCGGAAGTCCAAATAATAATTTCAGTGCGATTGCGCCGCCAATTACTTCCGCAAGATCAGTCGCTATTGCAATGACTTCCGCTTGCATGAAAAACATGAATCGACCGCCGTCGCCAAGTCGTTCTCCCAGGATTTCGGGAAGACTTTTTCCGGTGACGATACCAAGTTTTGCGGACTGATATTGAATGAGCACGCTCATACAATTGGCGAGTACCAGCACCCACACCAGCAGATATCCGTACCTCGCGCCGGATGTGATATTCGCCGCCACATTGCCGGGATCCACGTAGGCGACGGCCGCCACAAAAGCAGGTCCAAGCATGCCGGCAAGCGCGTGCCCGTGGCGGGAAGAGAAATCGTGATTCGCCCGTGCCGTTTCCCAGCATTCCACGCCATCCGTCGCACCCGCATTGACCATGCCTCCCATGCCGTCCATATCGTTCGCGTCGTCTGTACTGTTCATGTTCGTCGCCCTCTTATCCGAGCAATGTTATAGCGCACGAGACTGCGCGGTTATGTTACGTACGCGCATATCATCTGTCGGCATATGCGCGACTCATGCAACGGCGCGTCCGAACCGTTCCAAGACGCAATGCGAGGCATGTGCCACGAAATATGGCCGAATTGCGGCGACCTGCGGCTAAGCTGGAACAAGCATGAGAACGGTTGAGAATAATCGCCTGAAACACAGCCTTCGAAAGGACAACGCATGGCAACTTTCCATACCCCCATGGTCACATTGAACGACGGCAATCTGATTCCGCAAATCGGCTTGGGCGTGCTGCGCATCGACGATGAGGGCGTTACCCCCGTAGTGGAGAGTGCGCTGGAAGCCGGCTACCGTCATATCGACGGCGCGGCGGGGTACAACAATGAGGCCGGCGTGGGTCGCGCGCTGAACAATGCGGGATTCACGGAAGGTGAGCAGCGCAAAAACCTGTGGGTTACGACGAAACTGCGCGATTCCGAGCAGGGGTATGACAGCGCACGCAAGGCGTTCGACCGCCAGCTTGGCTTGCTGCAGCTCGATTATGTCGACATGTACATGCTGCATTGGCCCACCCCGTTCGACTGGCGTTCCAGTGAAACGTGGAAGGCGTTCCAGGAATTCCGCGCGGAGGGGCGCGTGCGCACGCTGGGTGTGTGCAATTTCCTGCCCGAGCATCTCGACCGCTTGCATGAGGAGACCGGCGAATATCCTGCCGTCAACCAGATTGAGCTGCATCCGACCTGGCAGCAGCGCGAGGTCGTGGACTATTGCAAGGCGCACGGCATTGCCGTGGAAGCATATTCGCCGATGGCTCGCGGTGCTGATTTGAACGCCGGAAACGGTGCGATTGAGCGCATCGCAGCGGAGCATGGGGTTACCCCTGCGCAGGTGATTCTGCGTTGGCATATCGAAAATGGCACGATCATCATCCCCAAGTCGGTGCATGCGGATCGGCAGAAGCAGAATCTCGATTTGTTTGGATTCGTGCTCACCCCTGAAGAACATGCCGCGATCGACGCGCTTGACGGTCCGACGCGCGCCGGACATGATCCGATGACGTTCACGTACGCCTGATACTCCGTAATTCCGTAATTTCGTATTATTTTTAATGATTATGCCTCGAAAGAATAATCGTAATTCTTATAATTATCGGAATATTGAACGCGACGTGCGTGATATCCAGCGGGCCGGCAAGCGGTTCAAAAAAAGTTGGATCAACGCCGACGGTCCGCTGGAACGTATTCTTATTTTGCTGGTAGTCGTTGCGGTAATCGGCGTCACTATCGGCATGCTGCTGCCGAAAGTCAATCCGGCCGTAGGCGAAATCACCGGCGAGTACACGGCAACCGGCACAGCTGCGGAAACGTTGGAAAAACTTACCGTCGACGACAATCCCAGCAAGGCCGGATATGATCGCGATGCGTTCGGATTCCGCGAAACCGACGACGATGGCAACGGTTGCGACGTGCGCGAAGACGTGCTCGCGCGCGATCTGACGGACGTGCAATATACGAACGGCCGTAGCTGCCAGGTTGCGTCGGGCACGCTTGACGATCCGTATACCGGTCAGACCATCCAATTCGTACGTGGAGTGAAAACGTCTTCGGCGGTGCAGATCGATCATGTGGTCGCGTTGGAAAATGCGTGGCAGTCGGGCGCGAACACGTGGGATCATGCGAAGCTGTACCAATTCGGCAACGACATGTACAATCTGCTGGCCGTGGATGGGCCCGCGAATCAGCAGAAGGGTTCCGCTTCGGCCGCATACTGGCTGCCGACGAACAGTGAATACCGTTGCGATTACGTGGCCCGGCAGATTGGCGTGAAAGACAAGTACGGGCTGACTGTCACTTTGCAGGAAAAGCGGGCGATGCTTTCCGTATTGCACGGTTGCCCAGCGCAGGAATTGCCGGAAAGCTGAAGCTGCTCATTTAGGCGCGGATATTTGCGGGTGCTGGCTGGGAACGGTCGTAGTTGTAGACGGTGAACGTTCCTTTGTTGAATCGTTTGGTTTCGTACAGCGCCAAGTCGGCCTGTGCGACGCATTGGTCGAAATCCACGCTTCCGATCGCGTCTCCATCGGCGCGCCCCGTGCCAAGGCTGGCACCGTCAGCGGCTGCAATGCGGCACACGCCTACGCTGCAATGCACGTCTTGCCCGTGCTGTTCCGAGGTGCGTGCCAACTGTTGGAAGAACATGCCCAGCGTGGTTTCAAGCACCTGTTCGCTGGCGGTGTTGCGAATAAGCGCCAAGAATTCGTCACCGCCATATCGGCAGATAATGTCATCTTGCCGGTAGATGTGCCGAAGTTGGGATGCGACCTCGCGGATCCAGAAATCGCCGACCGTGTGTCCGTATGTGTCGTTGATGGTTTTGAAATCGTCGATGTCGACGAACATCAGCATCGCTTCGTCGTGCGAATCCATGCGGTCGAAGTATTTGCGCATGTGCTTCCATCCCGCTTCTTTGTTCAGCAAACCGGTCATGCCGTCATGTTCGGCTTCGTACCGTGCTTTTTCGTAGGCGGCCTGTTGCGAGTGGAATCGCATGTTCATTTCCACGGTGTCCATGACGAACATAATCTGTGTGGAAATCACGATCGCCAAACATTGCAATGAAAAACTGTATGCCAGTGCTTGGTAGATGGTCGCCAATACTGGTAGCACGAAGAACGACATCATGGAAAGGAAAATAATGCGATCAAGATTCTTGCGATATGAGATCAACATGAAGAGGCATAATGCGATTCCCAAGACCGCAATTGCCTGCGAAAGAAGATAGAAATTACCGCGATGGTAAAGATTGTGGTCATCGAAATAGTAGAAAAGACCAGTGAATTGTGTGATGATAAGTAAGAGAATTCCAATTACGGATAATGCGTAGACAGCACGCAATGCGGCTGGTTTGCGATGCTGATGTTTGCTCACTGTCAACCAAACATAGGTTGCGAAGAAACTCATGAAAACATAGTTGATGCAGAATACTGAGAAATTGCTTATGCGAACCATATAGTATGCGGTTTCGTCTGCATCTACGCGAAAATACCAGCTGAGCGCGTCGGTTCCAAGAAGAAGCATGCAGGCGATCTGCATGAGTATTTTGATGCGAGTTCGTCTGGTTTTGTGTGGTGTTGCAATGAAAATTCCGCCTGCGCAAATCAGGCATATGAAAATACCCCACAACTCCATGCAGATGTGGAACATGGCCCTGACTGTCATTATCCTCCCCCCCCCCTCGACGCTGCCTGCGTCGAAAACTTGCCTACCTCTTTCGTGTGCCATGATACCTCTAAATAGGGGAGCGTTACCCCGAAATGACAAAAACAGGAATCCGCAGGCGAATATCCATGCCTCTGTCATACGGGCTATCATATAGTTTGTGCGTTTGAATGTGGAGAAGGTGATTGATGTCAGCAAGGCGGAACATGTCCCGAGCGCTTACTCGAGAGGAATCGTATCAGAACGGTCATTTAACGCGCACGGCGTTTATTTCCATTGCGATTCTTACATTTATTACGTTCGTCGGTAATTTCACGCAATTGCAGTTGAGCGCCGCGTTGCCGACGATCGTCAGTGATTTTGGTATTTCCGTTACGACCGGTCAGTGGCTGACGTCGATTTTCCAGCTGGTCATGGGCGTGATGGTGCCGCTTACGGCATACCTTACGAGACGTTTTTCGACGCGCGAAATCGTGCTTGTTTCCATGGTTGTGTTCACGATCGGTTCACTGTTCGCTTGGCTTGGTCCAACTTTTTTGATGGTGCTGATCGGGCGTTTGCTTGAGGCGGTTGGCACGGGTGTGATGTGGCCGGTGTTGCAGATCACGGTGTTTTCGATTTATCCGCTGTCTCGCCGTGGTTTCGCAATGGGTACGGTTGGCATGGCGATGAGCGTGGCTCCGGCGATCGGCCCGACGCTTGGCGGTGTGCAGACGGACTTGAACGGTTGGCGTTCAATTTTCCTCACGTTGACCATTATCGGCGTGATTTCGCTGCTTCTTGCCTATTTTGGATTGCATAATTTCGGTGAGAACGATAAAACCGCGAAGGCTGACTTTTTTTCCGTTGGACTGTCTATTTTCGGTTTCGGCGGGCTAATGTTCGGCTTTACGAATATTGAATCGTATTCGTTTGTAAATCCTATGGTTTGGCTGCCAATGGTGATTGGCATTGTGGGAATTATTTGGTTTGTGCTCCGCCAGATTCATGGCGCGCGCAGGCAGATTGAAAATCCTGAAGCGCAGCCGCCACTGTTGAATTTGAGCGTGTTGAAGAATCGTAGTTTTACTGTTGGCACGATCACGGCCGCGCTCTCGTTCTTCGCGTTCAGTTCGATTATGGTGATCATGCCCCTGTACATTCAGGATTGCCGTGGCTATTCTGCTGCGATTAGCGGCCTGGTGATGCTTCCGGGTGCTTTGGGCCAGTGCATTTCGCAGTTTTTCGGTGGTAAGGTGCTTGACCGTTTCGGCGCACGTCCGGTGGCGTTGATAGGCACGATTACCTTGTGTTTCGGCACGGTCATGATGAGTTTGATTTCCATGACTTCGTGGATTTGGTGGGTGTCGATTTGGCAGTTTGTGCGCCAGATCGGCATGGGTTTCGTGTTGATGCCGATCACCACATGGTCACTGAATTGTTTGGAACCGGAAGAGGTGAGCGCCGGATCCGCGGTGACGAATACGGTTCGTCAGATTGCGGGCGCGATTGGCGCTCCGGTGTTGGTGATTTTGATGGAGACGTTCACGTCTCTTCGTTGGACTGCGCTTGGTGGCACAAAAGCCGTGTATGCGGCTGCCAACGTGTTCGGCATTCAGTGGGCGCTTCGTATCAGTGCAGCAATCTGCTTCGTGATGGTGCTGATGGTGTTCTTCGGCGTGCGCGGCCAGGGTGCCGGTTCCACGCATGAAACCGTGCAACGCGCCCTCAACCGTAGGCGTGCCGCCTGACCGTGCATGCTGCGACGGCTACTCCTCTTCGTTGGGCTTGTATTCCACTACGCTGAGGGCCACCACGCCTGCGCTGGTGTGCACGAACACATTGGCGCTCCCGCCTACGGCTTCCAAGCCTTCCACCAAGTGTGAGATCGGCTCGGAATCGAGCACTGGCAGCACTTGCGCCACGCCGTCTGCGTCGGTGACGGTGAGCGTATCGTCCAAATATCCGGAGGCGAGCGTTTCGTCGATGGCGCTTTCGAATTCGGCCAGCTTGCTGATTTCCTCTTCGGCGGCCTTGTTTGCGGCCACTTCCACAGCTTGCGCCACTTCTTCTCGCATTGCTTCTTCGCTCATGATTGCCTCTTTTGTTAAGCACCGTTTTGCAACCTATAGATTATCGGATGAACGTATCAGAACGATTCCAAATGCCGGAAAGTGTCCATATAGTGGCACTTTTGTGAAAGCATCACCCTCAATGCACGCGGGAAACATATGCGGGGATGAACGCGGGTAGCGTTCACGAGAAGAGATGTTGTGAGAGATGTTGTGAAAAACGATGCGTAAGACTATCGGTTGCAACATGTGATTGCATACGATTGCGGATTGCGCGGAATAGGAAGTGAAACGGGAAGATGGAATGTGAAAGGAGTGCGCATGACTCGACTTGGCGATGTCCAACGAAGTGAGACGCGTCGTGAAACGCGCGCTTCACTGCTTACGGCGTTGCTGTGGTTCGCATCCGCCGTCATCGTGTTCGCGATGCTTCTGCGCATGCTGCCGAACAGTCTCGATGGCAAACGGTACGTGCCTTTGATCGTCGCACTCATGCCTTGGCTTGGCTTACTTTCCGTGATTATCGCAATTATTGCAACAGTTTTTCGCACTGTCGGCAAACGAAAACTTTTAGTCGCGTTAAGCGTATTGTGCGTGATCATCCAGATTATCTGGCATTGGGGGTATGCCGTTCCGACCAATGATCGTGCCATACAACCTTCTGCAACAGTGCGTGTCATGACGTTCAATACGAAGCAAGGTTGTGCCGATGCGCAGCAAATCGTGCGAACAATCCAAAGCGAGCATGTTGAAATTCTTGCAATGCAGGAAGTTTCATCAGGATTATTAGATCGGTTGCATGATGCTGGAATTGAGGATTATCTTCCGTATTCCGTTTCCGCGCAACTCACTTGGCACGACAATGGCGGTGTGAACGTACTGTACAGTGCGCATCCTCTGCAGGAAACAACGCAGGATCTCATTCCTATTGAATCCAGTAGTATTCCTGCCGCGACAGTTGATTTCAATGGCAGAAAAGTACGATTTGGGTCGGTTCATCCGTTTTCTCCACGACCAAGCAATCAGGGATTATGGAATAAAAGTTTGGATTCCATAGCGCAATTACAGCATTACGATAATGGGGAATCGTATGTGCTGATGGGGGATTTTAATTCCACGTGGGATCATGCAAGCTTCAGATATTTGTTGGGCGATCGCTTTACGGATGCGGGGGAGAGTGCCGGCGAGGGATTGCATATGACGTATCCTTCGGTATTCCCGATCGCTGAAATCGACCATATCATCTACGACAAGGGTGTGTACGCCAGAAATTTGGAAACCAAGCGGATTCAAGGTTCCGACCACAAGGCATTATTGGCGACGTTGGAATTTCAGTAATGCTGCCGTTGCGGGTCATGCTTGAGTTGTAGCAATACTGGTTTGCAGGTCACGTTTAGGTTGCATCAGTTCTTGCGTTACCGGCAACAGTTGAGCAGTAATACCGCCGTTATTGCCCCGTTTTTGCTCCGTAGGTTTCATCGACTCCCCCTACTATTACACTGGGGAATCCGAAGTGCTTGCAAACAATTAGGGAGCGAAACGGAATATGAACGGCGCGTCTGATCAGCCTGAAGAATTCGGCGTCCAGCCTGAGCAAGGCCGTCAGGAGGAGCCGCAGTCTAATGCCGATTCAACCTCCGACGCAACCGCCAGTCCAGAAGATTCCACTTCCAGCGCCCCGCATTCCCGCCGCGTGCGCCGCCGTATGAGCGCCGAGCATATTCGCCAAATCAAGCGCAAACGTCGCCGTCGCAAGATCCTAATCGGCGTACTCGTGATAGTCGCAGCCCTCGCCGTTTTCGCCGGCGCATTCGTATGGTCTGCGCTGCACGTGAAAAACGAGCTGCAGCAGGCGGTGTCGAGTGCTCAAGGCTTGCAGCAGACCATCTCCGAAGCGGACACGTCCAAGCTTGAGAAGCAGACAACCGCGTTCTCCGATCACGTAAGCAAGGCCTACAAGCAAACCTCTTCGCCGCTGTGGCAGGTGGCGTCGGTCGTGCCGTATGTGGGCAATGACATTTCCGCCGTACGCACCACGGTGGCCGCCATGGAGAATATTTCGTCGCAGGCGTTGCCGCAACTGGTGAAAGTCGCCGAAAATGTTGATCTGAACAGTATTCACGTGGAAAACGGCACGATCGAAATTTCCGGATTGGAAGCGTCTCAGCAGCCGCTCCAAATCGCGGACGATACGATCGACAAGGCCACGCGGGAAGTGAAAACCGTGAAAACCCCGCATATCGCGCAGATCGCGGACGCCCTAAAAACCGCGGAAACGTATTGCGAAAAACTTGACAGCATGGTGCATTCCTTGAATTCCATCGTGCAGGTGCTGCCCAGCATGTTGGGCACGGAAAGCCATGCGAATGATGCTCCGCGCAATTATCTGATCCTTGCGCAAACGAATGCGGAGGCGCGTCCTTCCGGCGGTCTTACGGGATCGCTCGGCCTGGTCACGGTGCAGGGTGGTCACGTGAGCTTGCAGCCGTTCGTTTCCGATTCGGAAATTCAGAATGCCGATGAGCCGGTTGTGGATTTGACCGCCGAGGAACGTTTGCTGTTCACCGACAAGCTTGGCAAGGATATTCGCGACGTGAATTTCACGCCTGATTTTCCGCGCACCGGCGAGATTGTGAGCGCCATGTGGAATCGCCAGTATGGCGTTGCGGTTGATGGCGTGATCGCCATTGATCCGCTGTTCCTGCAGAACATGCTGGCGGTGACCGGTGGCGTTGTCATGCCTGACGGTTCGACGTTGGATGGCACTAATACCGCCCAAACGTTGCTGCATGACGTGTATGCGCGCATGGCTCCGCAGGAGACGGACGAGTATTTCGCGGTTGCCGCGCAGGCCGCGTTCGACCATATCACGCAGAATGCGGGCGATTTCAAATCGTATGTCAAGGCGCTTTCCACGTCTGTTGAGCAGGGACACGTGATGGTGTGGAGCGCGCATGAGGATGAGCAGAATCTGATTGCCGATTCCGCTATTTCCGGCAAATTGATTACGGAAGGTGCGAAACCGCAGGTCGGCGTGTATATTTCCGACGAAACCGAGTCGAAAATGGACTGGTATTTGCATCGCGAAGTGACCACTGAATTCCAGAAGGTCGCGCGAAACGGCGCGAACCAGTATACGGTGCATATCAAGTTGCAGAACACCATGACGGCGGAAGAAGCGGCTTCCGAAGCTGACTATGTGACCGGTGCCGGAAATATCGTTCCGAAAGGCCAGATCAAGACGGCATTGTTCATTTACGCGCCTGCGAACGGTCGTTTGGTGGATTGGGAATTCCAGAATGCCGACGATTACAAGGGTGTGACTTTGCACGATGGCCTGACCGTGGGCGTGGGCGATGTGACCTTGCAGCCCGGCGAATCCTATGAGATCACCGTGCATGTGCAGTCCGCTCCAGATACGGATGAGCCGCTCACCCTCCGCCAGACCCCGCTGATCGAAGGCCGCTAGACAGTTCCGTAGGTAACCTAAGCAGCTAAGCAAGCGGCTCTAGACAAGCCATCTTGCAACAGGGGAGTATGGGGGAATATGTGGGTATATGCGCATGTAGCCTCACGTTCACGGAACGGACGTCAACTTTTCATCCGTTCTTGCCGCGCGTTTCGCGGTATCGCGTCAAAAGCAAGTTTCCAATAGTCATTTAACTGCAAAATCGAGTTGGAGATCTACTCTGTTAACAGGGCTTATGATACTATCTCTTCATGGAGGGAAGCCCCCTTCTTTTCGGGTGGGGGTAGTTAGTAGAGGGAGGAGTCATGCAAGGCGGTTTCCGCAGCTCTGAGCAGGGTTCGGATCAAGTAGTGAGAACCCAGGAAATCCATATCGTCTCTTCTAACTCTCGTCACCAGGATCAGAAGCAGGAGCGACATCAGTCTCAAGACAACAGCCCTCAGTTTGAGCCGATGATGTTTTCGAACACGCCATTTTCCGTTGGTGAAGATGGAAAGCGCAAGGGCAGGCGGAATCAGGTTGTGCCCGCATGGCGTTATTCTTTTGTCGTCTGCTTGGTGATGGTCGATCTTGCGGTCATGCTGATTTCGCTATCCATCAGTCTTTGGGCCAACGATGCCGCATATAATGCCATCAATGGGGCCATGCCGTTCTGGCTGTTCCTCATCTGCTTCAGCCTCATCTGGGTGTTGAGCCTCACCTTTGCCGGAACGTATCATCGCCATGTGATGGCGGAAGGCTACGAGCTGTATGCGAAAATCATCAACGCGTCGCTGCTCACCATCATCACTTACTGCTCGCTTGCTTTTATTTTCAATCTTTCCTTGCCGAGAACCGCGCTTATCGTCGCCCCGATCATTGCATTCTTCCTAGAAGTCATCGCCCGTTGGCAGATGCGTCAGTGGCAGCATCGCAGCCGTCAGAAGGGCGCCTGTAAGTATAAGACCGTGGTGATTGGTTCTTCCGACGGTATCAATTGTGCGTTGCGCACCATGCGGGACTACTCCAATTTGGGGTATTCGCCGATTGCCGTGTGTCCGATCGAAGCTGACGACAATGAGAAAGACGCTTATGTGGTCACGTCGTTCGAGCCTGATCCTTCCATTGAAGGTGCCGACAAGCTGAAGGTGATTCCGTTCAATGCCGCTTTCCCGCGTACGTGCGAAAGCTTGGGTGCGCAGGAAGTGTATGTTGCCGACGTGCTGTCCCGCGATTCCGAAATGCTGCATGGCATTTCCCTTGCGGTCGAGTCGCTTGGCATGGAGCTTGCGTTGGCTGTTTCCTTGGCTGACGTGAGCGGCCACCGCCTGTACTTGCGTAATACGGCCGAACAGCCTGTATTGCTGGCAAGTTTGCCGCAGTATACGAATACGACGTACGTGATTAAACGCCTGCTGGATATCGTCGGTTCGGCTTTCGCGCTGCTGATTTCCTCGCCGCTGATGCTGGGCACGGCGATTGCCATCAAGCTTGATGACGGTGGTCCGATTTTCTTCTCGCAGCAGCGTATCGGTTTGCATGGCAAGCCATTTACCATGTATAAATTCCGTTCCATGGTCACCAATGCGGAAGAATTGAAGAAGAAGCTTGCCGAAGAAAATGGACAGACCGATCGTTTCATTTTCAAAATGAAGGATGATCCGAGAATTACGAAGGTTGGTCGTTTTATTCGTAAGACTTCGTTGGATGAATTCCCACAGTTCTTCAACGTTTTGAAGGGCGACATGTCTTTGGTTGGTCCTCGCCCGGCATTGCCGGAAGAGGTTGCCCGCTACGGTTCCCTTTATTCCACGCGACTGCTGGTTAAGCCTGGTATTACCGGTCCGTGGCAAGTTTCTGGCCGTTCGGATCTTTCGCAGGAGCAGAGCGAATATTTGGACGTTTCCTATATCGAAAATTGGTCTATTGCAGGCGATCTTGCGATTCTCGCAAAAACCGTGCTCGTGGTCTTCCGCGGCACCGGATCTTACTAAATTCCGCAGTACTTTTCGCACGAATCGTCGTGCAAATCAGAGCGCTCCCTCCCGGAGCGCTCTTTTGCTTTCCCACGTGGTGCAGATGGGAAATGTGTTTTTGTGTGGTTGCGACCTCGCTTGTTTGATTGTGGGCTCGCTTGTTTCTTGATGGGAAACAATTATTCGTCATATGTATATTTTGCAGTTATTGGGATACGTTTATTCGTGTGAGGAATATTGTGATACTCATGTGAAACAGTTTTAACTTATGTGATGAGTTCCACTATAACTAAAGATTGTCTTTTGATATATCTCATATAAGATTTGGATTTTCAAAATATGTAATTTGCTTTCCTTTGCGCATTGTGAGATAATTAATGCAGCATGGCGCCATGATTTCTGTAACGTCATCCCTCACAGCTGAGGGTGGTCCCACGCACTTCGGTGCGGATTGAAATATGCAACAGAACCTATAAAAGGAAATAATCATGCGTAGTCATGAGAAGCGGGTGAATGTGTGCCCGCGAACGCAAGGTAAGTATTTGGTTTCGGTGGTGCTGACCGCTGTTTTCGCGATTGCGTCGCTGTTTGGAACGCTGCTGTTCTCTGCAGATGCAGTTGCCGATGCCGCCGAATCTCAGGCGGTCGCGCAAGTGGGCAACGCAACCTACGCGAGCGTACAGGAGGCGATCGGCCATACGTCGATGAAGAACGCGACGGTCACATTGCTGACTGACGTTGCGGAAAGCGTTACGATTACGCCTCTGAAAGGCATGCGAAACGTAACGTTTGACTTGAACGGGCATGTGCTGCAAGCCGATGGATCCGCTGTGATCACTGTGCCTGCGAACATGCAGCTCACCATTGTCGGCCCGGGAACGGTTGCGGGCGGAACACAGCCTGCGGTCGATTGCCGTGGCGCATTGCACGTGGAGGGTGGCACGTTCACCTCGGATGCAACGTTGATGCGGTTTGCCGAAACGGATGAAACTTCCGCGCAAGGCAGTTTTTCGGGCGGAACATTCACCGCACCGACGCTTTTCAACCTGCTGGATGACGCTAAAAATCTTGGCTATGTGACTGTTCGCGGTGGCGAATACCGGGGCATGATTCCAGCTGGACTGAACACGCTCGCCTTGTTGAGCGGCTCGTTCTCCGACTTGTCGAATCTTGCGCCGTACTTGGCTGACTCGCTTGGGCTGATTCCAGGCGGCACTAGCGGTGATGGTATGGGTGACGGAATGTTCCATGTCGGCGATCTGGCGATCTCCAGCAAGCAGACTTCGGTGGAATTGGATCCCGCGAGCGGCCTTCAGCAGCTGAGTGCCGACGACCTACTAGAGTTGACGGAAACACAACTGAACGGCATCGCCGACTACCGTCTTGTGGTGGATAGTGACCAGTTGCAGGCGTTGAACGATCAGATCGATCGCGCAATGCAGGCGGTTGAGAAGAGGAAAGCCTTCGAAGCCGTGAGCCAGAACATCACCATCACCGCCGTGCGCAATGGTGCGGATGATGTTATAGATACAAACTCGAGTGGGGGAGCGGGCCCACAGTTGCGCACCTCCGACCATGATGGCATAAGCGCACAAGTGGCGGTAACCATCAAAGCCGTCGCCGAGCCAGAAAAACCAGAAGAACCTGGCAAACCCGGTGATCCAGAAAAGCCAGAGAAGCCGGAAATGCCTCGCTCCGGATCCGCAGTCCAGGCGCTCGCCATCATCTCGCTGCTGCTGGTGATCGCTTCCGCAATCTGCGCATACGCAACGGTCCATCTGCAGTCGTCGCGTCTGCACAACTAGTATTTTCCGCCCTTTTCTCGGGTTGTGCAGACATGGAACGCGACTTGTGTGGACGGACTATGGTTGGCCGCACAAGTCGCGTTCGAATCTTGACATTGACATTGTTCCGCAGGAAAGCGCTCCCTACGATGATCTAGTTATGAGTGTTTCGGCTGTGTGCGATGGGAGATGTATTGCACGGAGCAAAGAGTTTTTCATCAATGTGGAGTGAGATTGGGCAGTGCGGAACTGTTTGGACGCTTACTATGTGAAACACGCCGAAGTCGAAAAACAGCCATTTTTCGTATAAATTAACCATTTGTGATAAAGCTGGGCGGTGTCCAGTTCGCAAAGGTCGTCTTTCTTCTTGGAAAGACGACCTTTGTGCTTTGATTGGAGTCTTCATGCATAAACCTTTTACCACGATCGAAGATCAAATCGCTCTTCTCAATTCACGAGGACTTCAAACGGATTCTAGGACATCATGGATTCTTGAGCGCGAAGGATATTACGCGACTGTCAATGGATACAAAAAACCGTTTCTCGATAATCAAGCGCGAAAAAAGATGAAGAAGACAAATATCGCGAAGGATCCTCATACAATGACTTGTATAAGCTGTACCTGTTTGATAGGCAGCTCCGTTTTCTCCTTTTCGGAATGATCACGATTGCTGAGGCGATTCTGAAAACAGTCTGCGCATACGAATTCACCAAGGCAAATCCGGCTGAGAAGAACCCCTACCTTAATATCGACAATTATGCTCGTACCGGCCAAGCTCATGAAAAGGCAAGTCAGCTCATTCCGCGATTGCAAAAGATACTTACTGACAACAGTGATTGCGAGAGAAAAGGCAGAAAAGAATATCTCGTTCATTGCCTCAATGAGCACGATGGAGAGGTGCCGTTGTGGGTTTTGACCAATGATCTAACTTTGGGACAAATATATTGGTTCTTTCAGTCTCAAAATATATTGATTCGCGGTTCAATTGCTAGGAGTTTCACAGTTCTGTATGGAGATTCGCACAGGCATAAGACGGAAATCGATGCACAACGTATCGATAAGATATATCGCAGAATGAAAGATTTTCGTAATATTTGCGCGCACGATGAACGTCTTTATTGTGCGCATCCGCATGATTCCAACAATACGGTTTTCCAGCTTGTTAAGGATTTACGTTTCGTAATCGACAAAAAACGTTATCTGGAATTCCTCCAGCAATTTAATTCTTTGCTCATGCATTTAGGTGAAGACATACCTGCGTACGTCGACTCTGTTTACCGGGAGATGGGCTTGGATTTCCCGCGTGAGCTTCACGAATGGATGGAACTCGCACGGACGAGCTGAGAAACGCGTCATGCTTATTGTGAGCTTTGGATTCTGTATGCCTTTTACTTGCCGATATGTTTGACGTCGATTGCATCGTTTGCGCTCCTTAAGAAGAAGGTGGATAGCCATAATGGCTACCCACCTTTGGTGGTGCGTGTTGTGGTTTCTTGCTTCCGTGCCGGTCCATATGCAAGCGAGATACGGAAGCAAACCAGAGTTTTTCCCGTATGATCTGGACGTTAGCTGTTGTCTACATGTGTGGGGTGTTTGCTTGGTTATTTTCGTCTCTGATTTTTCCATAGATTGCTGTTGTAAGATCGAGGTTCGTATCCGTCGTCGATGCGGCCTGCGGGCCTGTCGATGGCCGTAGGCCAGCTTCATAACTTGGTCTTTTCGGACGGGTATAATTGGGGGTATTGGAAATGATAAGAGAAAACGAAGGGAAAGATGATTATAGGCTCAAAGACCACGGCCTCCCATAAGGCCGTCCCGCCGACCCGAATTTCAAATTGGGGGGGGCGTAATTCCAGCATAGAACTGCTGCGCATCGTTGCAATGTTCATGATTCTTGCCCACCATTTCGTCGTCCATAACGGCTATGACGTCAAGAATCTTTCACTGGGACCTGAGAGGACTTTCTTTCAGCTCGTCATGCAGGGTGGTGGCAAAGTGGGCGTCGTCATCTTCTTCACCATCTCCGCGTGGTTCTTCCTCGACAAGAAACAGACCATCAAATCGAACCTCAAGCGCATATGGATTTTGGAACGCGAAGTGCTGTTCTGGAGCGCTCATGGCATTCTTTCTGGTTTTCGACCGTGCTGACTTCGGTATGAAAACGATCGTTCGCAGCGTCGCGCCGACCATTATGGGAATGTGGTGGTATGTTACCGCATACGCCACCTTCCTCGCCCTGCTGCCGTTCCTTTCCAAGGGACTACGCGCGCTCGGCGAACACATGCATTACGCGCTTGCCATAACGGTGCTGGCGATCTGGGGACTGACAAGCTTCATTCCCGGAACTTCTGGAGTGAACGATAGCGTGTTCGGCTTCATCTACCTATTCATCCTCATCTCCGCGTACAAGTGGTACATGAAGCCGTTCACACTCAAACAGACTTGGCTGATGACCGGAATCGGACTGGGATTCTTCCTCTTGTACACATGCGCTTCCGTTATGTTATCGTTGTTCGGAATCGATAAGGGCATCTTCATCGCCGGATCGTTCAAGCTGCCCGTCATCATGGTGGGCTTCGACATGTTTCTACTGTTCGACCGGCTTTCCTTCCGCAGCCGGATCATCAACCGCATAGCCCGGTCCGCATTCGCGGTTTACCTGATCACCGATTATCCCGCCACGAGAACATTGCTTTGGAAGCACCTGTTCGTGCTGGAGAACCTTTATCAGCAGCCTTTCGCCATTCTGCAAATCCTCGGCATCCTGTTGACGATCTATTTAGTGTCTGCACTCTGATTGACTTCATGCGTCAAGGACTGTTTGCGGTGACCGTAAGCTGTAACCGTGGCCGCTGGTTCGAACTGGTGTGGGACGGAGTCGAAAGGCAAATTAAACATCTGCAGGAAGGGCGAACGCTTAGCTGAGCTTGCTAGTGGTGTCAGTGCGGCAGATCATCTGTTACCACTGACGCCACCATTGCGGATGAATGCAATTAACGGGCAAAGCGAAATCGAGATGCCGACTTCTTACAGGTATCACAACGACAAAGCGACGTTCCATCGCAACTATGATGCCAACCGCAAATGTTCTCCCATCATGCCCTTGCCTTGCCTTGCGAAGCCAGATTGTGACGGGAACTGCCGATTAACACGGGAGCAAACCTGCCCATAATGAGATGAACAGTAACGCAGATAGCTACAGTGACAACAGTCACCAGCATCGCATATACAAGATTCGCTCGCAATGCATCTGTATTCATCCCAAGAATTTTCGCCATAACAAAAATCAGCACTCGTTTCACCGGTTCATGCACGCACATGATGGTAAGCGACGCCCTGCCAAGGAACTGCAGCAGCCGGCAGTCGATAGCAACGCAAAGCATGAGCGACGATATAAAACCAAGCAATGCTGCACATAGCATCCAAAATGGATTGCTGGTACTTGCGTCATTGAGGTTGACGCTTAGTCCGGTCAACTCATCGAATACCCTCAGCAGGCCAAGTCCTGCCATACCGATAGCAGCATAGACAGCATGCAACGATGCCTTCGGCTTGGATTTCCGCATGCATGGCATGAGAAAACGACTCAGCAAGTAGCCAATGCAATAGAACAGCATGGAGAAAGGCAGGATATCAAGAGCCCAAGGAAGGCGGAGCCGATCAATCGGCAGATCGAAGGAATGCATGGCAATGATTGAGAGAAAGCTGACCGTGGCAAGCGTCGCGGCAACAGCCCAATCATACCGGATCGCTCTCTTTGATTTGACGAAGGTAAAGATTCCAAGGAACAACATCTCCGTGACAAACAGACAAGGCAGGAACCAAAGCGCCGCATTCTGCGGGTAATTATCGCTACCTGCGCGAGCGAGAACAATATTTGCCAGCGCATTCGGAACAGATCCTTCGTCTCCCCTGAGACGTCGCTCGATAAGAGCCCAATACGCAAGAGTCACCGTTCCGAAGAACACGTATGGCACGAGTAGCCTTATCGCTTTCCTCTTGAATGAATCCAGAAACTGCCTTTCGTGAAACAGCATTCCTGAAATGATGAAGAACAATGGCATGTGGAATGAGAAGATCCATGATACCAAGCCACTAGTTTGCGAGGTATGCCCCAAAACTACAAGCAGTATGCCAAAACCTCGCAGCGAATCCAATGCTGTTAGTCTAGATTCCTTTGTCATCTTCCCAGCTCTTCTCTAAGCGTATGCACAGTTCGTTTCACACGAATATGGACTGTGCATACGCTAGTATCTTGCGTCTTTCTCATTCAGACATGACGTGCCGACTAAAATCGCCGATAGCCCAGCGCATATATCGTTGAACAAAAGCGTTGAGAGCGTAGCAAATCGTCATCGCCATGACGAGCACCAGGATTCCAGTAAAAAGCTGCTCGGCAAATGGCAAAGTAGCTACGGGAATATGTGCGACGGAGAATAAGGCGAATTTAACCGTTTTGAGAACAAAATCATTTAGAGCATAAAAAACCAGACTGTCTCGCCCAACCGTGGCGAAGCAACGCGCTTCCGGTAATAACAAGCTGAAAGAAATCGCCATAGCGATGCCGGAGAACGTGGTGAGTAGCAGCAGTGCGTTAAGCATTACTCCACTTGTTATGGGCTGCGCCGTTGAGCAGTGTTCAAGGATTAGGAATACCACAGTGGTAATTCCGAATACGACAAGCTTGCGACTGATCTCCAGCTGATCCCAGTTTCGGATATTACAAGTTTGAGCGACAAGGTATCCGAAGCCAACGTAGGCTGTGGCCTCGAAGATTTTACCTAACTGGAAAGGAAGTTGAGCCACTGCAGGATAGCCTTTAAGAAGACAGTCGATAACAAGATACGCCAATAACACTATGGTCAACGCCAGCTTGTTGGAGCGGACGGCTCGCACCGTAATCCACAGGCAAAGGGTACCTACGAACAATGACCAAAGGAACCACAATCCTGCATTGCCTTGCGCAAAGAGGATAGCGACAATAGCTTCAAAAGGATTCGAATCCGTGGATTTTCCAGCGGCCTGATATAACGAAGGGCGCAGTAATTTTACAATGGGCGCGGCCAGTGCGAATACCGAAAACACATAATAAGGGACCAGCAAAGTCCGAGCTCGTTTAGCTATTAGTGTCAACAGGTCGATAGTTGGCTTGAAGAATAACCCGCTGAGCAAAAAGAACAGGGGCATATGGAAAGTGTATATAGCAGTCGTCAATGGCTCTAGCTGCGGAAACCAGCTTGTACCAAGATGCCCAGTGAATACGAGCACCATGGCTACAGCGCGAGCAATGTCAATCCACGCAATACGCGTTGATTGGTGTTGTATCGGAGTGATTTGTGTCATGTTGGTTTGGCTCATACGGGTGTACCTCTCAGATGAAGAGCTAATTGGAAGCTGATGATCTAAATGCAGTATTCTGCGGTATTCGCTCATTAGATTTTGCGAAAGAAGGTTTTTTTAGCACAGCTGCTGCGAATAATGAAATGTTCATGATGTTGGGTGGATAATAAAATGATTGATCCACGCAGAAAGCGCAGAAAACACAAAGAATTCCAAGTGCGACGATGCGACCTCTACGGCATTGCCAACAGTGCCGAATAATATATATTAATCCACCATAAAATGCTATTGTTGAAACAATGCCAAACATAAAAAAGAACTTCGGCAACCCTTCGCCTCCGACATTAGTGTGAGGATTCTGACCAAACATAATCTGCCTGAGCAGTTGCCAGCCGTTCATTTGCGAAATGACTTCAAAACTCTGTGACCATTGCTCAGTCCTGCCGCTTGCTGTTTTGTCGGCTAAGGTCTGGTTGACGAGACGATCAAAAAAATGACCGACGATGGTTTGCTGAGCGTATAAGCATGCCGCTCCAATTGCTAGTGCAACTCCTCCGATACCCAAAGTCATACTTCGTTTACGTGGAGGTAGTTGTTTAACGAACTGTATAAGGAAAATGATTAAAAGCAGAAAGAAAGGAATCTGAATAGATCGTGAACCGCTAAGCATAACTCCTACTAGTCCAAGGCCAAGCGCAACGTATCGCATATATTTCCAAATTGCCGAGTCCTGATAGCTCGACAAGAGAAAGGACACTCCTAGAACGTTAAAAATCCCTAGTGAGCCACCACTTTGATAGGTTGAGGGTATCTTTTCCACGGTTCCATCTGCATGGAATCCAATGGCTTTATCCGTAAAGTCCTGCCCTAATGTGTATGTGATGCCCGCTACCGCACAATTCTCTATACCTATAGCAAACTGAATAATGCCGTACAGATTAACTATGAACATGGAGCAGATGATGATTCTGCTGAATTGTCTTCTGGTTATTCTTGTCGCGGCAACACCAACCAAAGGTGATCCTACAACAATGAGCATTTGTGAAAGAGTGAATGCACTCACTCCTTGAGCTAGAGCCATCAGCATGGATAGCGTGCCAAATATGAACAGTGTTCCGTAGGCTATTGTTAGTCCTCGGAATCGTTGCATCGTCAGTAAAGTCTGGTTTGGGCGACGAAGAATTACATATGCAGTAAGTAGCAAATTCAGCGTTAATGGCAATCCGGCAACTTGCGCTCCAGCTTTGGGCAATGATGTGGTGACGAAAACATAGAGTGCGTCCATGGAAGACTCCTTGCTGATTATGCGACTGTATCTGATCGCGCAGATGCAAGTACGCGAACGGGAATATCAGTCTGTGGTTACTGCAAGACCGAGGTAATATCTGAGCCTTGGAATCGAGTGGACCGACAGGTACGTGTTTCGTCCAAGAAATGTCCAACTTCGATATACATGACGGGTACTTCGTTATCAGGCAAATGCAAAAGTTTGCGGGTTTTCTTTTCTGCAGTTGCCGTAAACATGGTATTGAGCGGACAAGCTCCAATTCCCAAAGATTCCAAAGATAATAGTAGTGACATTCCGAACAGGCCGCCGTCGGTATATCCCTCATTGCGCTCATAAGATGTCATAAACGCGCGCAAGTCAGAAGTAATCATCAGCAATGCGGGAGGGGCTGGATATCCATTAACACCACCTTGAATGTGCAATGCCTGTGCGATAACTTCCTTGTCGAGAATGACATGCACTCTGGTGGGTTGCCTGTTACACACTGATGGAGTGCGCATGGCCATCTGAATTGCCTGGTTAAGTTCGTCTAGGGATACCGGCTCATCAGCAAATTCACGAACTGAATGTCTATTTTCACTTAACGCAGCAAAGGAAAGATCTTTGTTATTGAGCTTGTCACTTTTACGGATAGAAATGCTTCCACCATCGTTTGATTCGGCATTCATAATGTGTTGCCACTGATCTGTAGTGAATAACGATTGCTGCCAAGAAATATCTTTCTCCGCATCGAGATGACGCTGCATGTACTCATGAAGCGCAGCAAGACTTTCTTTGTACACAGTGTTATTAGCGAAATTCAGATCTGCTTGTTCCAGACGCGTAAGCAGGGTCGGAAGCTCGTTAAAAACTTTTTTCCCAAACCCATAGCGAAAATTGTGATGGCTCAGACCCTTTTCAATTTGATGGCTGAGAAACATCACTCGTGTCTCGATTCTTACTCGTTCATGGGGCATAATGCGAGAGTAGCTACGATTAAACCGCTTGGCTTGTGCCCACGAATCTTGATATAGATGAATGCTTTGACGCAGATTCTTGAGAGGAGCGATAAGCGGTTTTGGTATCCACTGTTCTACAGTGCTCTTCCAATTCATAATGACATTCCTTTGGACTCTTGATTAATGCTGATTTAGTGGTTCCGATACGCTGCTGTGTAAATAAGCTAATGACTGTTTACGTAATGAAGCGAGTAGAGTATTCGGCTGCGTATAGTCGATGTGGTTGCTCAGCAGGTCGCCACTGGTAACATGTCTGTCTTTTAACGCCAGCGAATCCAGCAGGTCGAGCATGCGTGAATTTGTGGTCTGCTTAACTGTAAAGAAGTGGAATGGTTTGTTGTACACAATAGAGAACACAGTGCCATGGAATGAATTTGTCACCACGGCTTTCGCATTGCGAATCAGGTTCACAAAAGTGTTAGGGGAAGCATTCCAAAAATAACGGTCCTGATCAAGTGTGTAATCTTCGATGGCAGTACCGATGGTATAGACTTTCACGCCTAGCTTCTTGGCAAGCCGACGTGCATAAGCGTATACATCTTTCTGGCGGTTATAGCCATACACCAGTACGTAATCTTCAGTAGGAGTGAAATCGCTGGCATCGGCGATTACGTTCCAATCATCCTTCTCAAGCAGAAATACTGGGTCAATGACGGATTGAACATTACTAATGCCGAGATCTTCAAGCATGGGCACCGACGACGGTTCGCGCACAGACACGGCATCGAAATCGGAAATCAGTCTACGATAACGATCCTTCTGATCGTCAGGAATTTCAGGCATGGCAATGCTGGCAGCATACGCTACTTTGCGAGCGCCCGCAGGCGCAAATGACAGGAAGAACGCATCATCTTTACCATTAAGCTTGTTCTTACAGTTCCAAATTTGGTCGCTGCCACAAATATAGACGTCGGATTGGGGGGTGTCAGCCTCAATCTCGGCAAGCGTACGGTAAGTTTTGGCGCTCATAGGTATGTAGTCCTCAAGGAATTTGCCGAACACTTTGCGCCCCTTGACCAAATCAGGGAAGCGTACGATGGCGCGAAGCATGCGAATAGGCAGCGGCCGCGTAGACGTGTAGTAGTATTTGGGGTTGTAATCCAGCACCTTGGCGTCCACACCCATCTTGCGTAGAGCGGTGTTCAAGCCGTAAGTTTGCAGAACAGCGCCATAATTAGTTGGTCTGCTGCAGGTAATGGTGTAAGAAGTAATTGAGTCTTTCATAGAAGCCTCTTTCTCTGTGCTAGCTGTTAAGAATTTGATTCAACGTATTTGAGGAATGCCTCATAGCTGCTAAACATAGGTTCGCTTTGAACAAACGCTTGCTGTGAACGTTCGGTATTGTTATCAAGCTGGAAAACCTTTTGGAATACCTCATCCAGCTGAGTGTTCCTAGGCTCAAACAGCCAGAAGAATTCCCGAAGTAGCTTTTTTGGCGGCCGCTTTCCATATGTCTGCTCGTACTCACGTACTAATAACACGGCTTCATTTAATTGAAGTTTGCGGCGTTTGTCGATATACGCTTCCAAGGAAGAGATTTTCTTTGCCGGAGCACCGGCATATACAGCGTTCCCATCCAAACGGCCTGTCACCACGCTGCCAGCTCCGATGATGGTGTTGTCTCCGATCTCAGCTCCTTTGAGAATCAACGACTTCTGACCGACAAAAACATTATTGCCAATACGAACCGTTCCGCATGATCCCAGCACTTCACCCGTAAGGCGTTGTATTACTGCCCAGCTATAGTCATGCTGCAAAATAGAGCAATCTGCGGTGATATGTACGTTATCGCCGATTTCAATCATCCAAGGTCTCTGAGTATCGATTCTGATGGACCATGGCGTATATAGATGCACATGCTGTCCCACGTGTACTCCCTGGCTTCGGAGCCATGATATGTATTGCTCCGATGAAGCCTTGTGGCCATAAACTAACCGCATCGCAAGTTGTTTAATGCTCATTTTTCACTTGCTCCGTTCCGGATGAATACGTTTATGAAGTAAGAAAAACACGCCATAAAGCGTTGGAGAGATGGCCATGAGTTTGAGCTGCAGGCGACGCCCACGAGGGAGCGTCACGGATTCAGTAACAGCTTTCATGTTTTGATTGACGAAAGTGCGAGTGTCTTCTGCGAAATCTCGCCATTGTTGTTCTTTAGCATGCCCCGTGACAAGAGCCTGATCATAAAGGCTCACCATACTTCTCATTTGTCCATACAACGCAAAAGGAAGCTGTTCGGGGAATTTTTGATGTACCAGTTTCACCATGTTTTTGGTAGCTTCGTAACCAGCAAAATTGAAATTTGTGCTCGTGTTAGAAAGGCTTCCCGCAACTTGTCGATAATGGTACTGCGGCGTTGAATCAAAAGTAGTTCGTACGCTCGCTGCAAGTATATCGTAGGTGAATTGCCAATCTTCGCCAGTGCACCCTTCCGGGAAACGAATATTTCCTAGAGTGGAACGTTTGATGAGCTTGCTCCAAGCAGAGATTGTCGAATAACCTGGCAGATTAATGTATTTAAAGGATTCCGAAGTGGTCATTACCAGATGTAAATCAGGATGATAAAGATATATTTGTCGTCCGTTAGGATATTCCAAGACACCGGTGATCATGGAGGTATCAGCGTTTTCTTTGGTGAGAGAACGATATAGGACTTCATACATAGTCGGTTCTAACCAATCATCAGAATCAACGAAACCGATAAGCTCTCCGGTGCTGATTCTGATTCCGCTATTTCGAGCGGCACCTAATCCTCGGTTCTCCTGATGAATGACACGGATCCTGCAATCTCTTGCCGCCCAAGCATCACACATATCAGGGCAAGCGTCCGGAGAGCCATCATCGACCAGAATGATTTCCAAATTTCGATACGTCTGGTCGACAATTGACTGTATACAACGGTCAAGATAGCGCTCAACCTTGTACACAGGAACAATCACTGAAATCAGGGGGAGATCTTCAGTTCGGGTTTTCTCAGGCATGGCAGATGGATTAGTACTCATGCTGTGTACTTCCTCCTTGTGAATATCAGAGTAATAAGAGGCTTAAGTTCATAACATTGCACGAATGCAATAAGCAACAGACAAATCGATGACCAGAATAGATAATGGTTACATTGATTCGAGGTTACCAAGGACTGGACAGTAAGCAGCGTCATGGTAATGGCCGTAGGAATCGGCCTCATATTGATGGACATCAGACGACGCACATCAATCACACGAACCACGAAAATCACCAAGCTACCGACAAACACGCCGAATGCAGCAGCTGAAATACCCCAGTCATGTACGAGGACAGCGGTAAATGCGAGGCATGCTACGGCTCCCACAACTGTTGCCACAAGTAACGGCTTTGTACGCATATAAGCCTGATAAATCGTGCCAAGAAAGTTGTTGATAGCACTAAGATAAAAGGCAAGCACAAGAATGGATATAAGAGGCCATGCCGAGTAAAACTGGCGCTGCATAAGCACCCTAGCGATGAACGGAGAGAGTGTGATTACCAATGCGCTTCCTACCGACATCAGGGCATGGTACACACGCCAGATTACATCATAGAAATGCTTGAGCCCAGAGCTCTTAAACTCTTGGAACGCGGAAAGCTGCCAAGCCTGTTGAACAATCTGTTGAAGCACATTAAGCAAATTAGGAATCTTTGAAGCTGCAGCATACAAACCAGAAGCGGAAATACCCAGTACACCTGTAATAATGAAACGACTAACCGTTGTCTGAATCTGGTTGCACAATGAATTCGGAGCCAATGGCAGCGAGTAGCGCCAAAGCTGCTTACGAAGAGACGCGTTGTTTCGCCATACTGTAAAATCGATAAACTGATACTGCTTACCGGCGAAAAGATATACCAGGATCGCTGAACCATTGCCTACGATATAAGAGTAGAAATACCCCATAAGACCGAGATCCATTCCGGCAATCAACGCATAAGCAAGCACGCCCATAATAAGCGCAGACAATATTGAGGCGTAAGCAATGAGTTTCATCTGATCCATAGCCCTAGCGACAGTACCCATCACAGAGGGAAAACACAACGCCGCATAGGACAACAAGAACCAAATTTTATATCTACCTAATCCACCAAAAATAGGCAAATCAAATACTGGCAGAATAATTGCCAAAAGCACACAGCTTGCCAACATGACCAGCATGGTTTCGGTAATATAAAACGCCGCTTTTGACTTATCATCAAGCGTAAAACGGAGCATGCCTTCGCTGATGAGCAGAGTTAGTACAGGGAATAATGTGGTCACCATGATGGTAGCCATGTCCATGATGCCGTATTCCTCTGTAGATAGGTACAGGGTATACAACGGCATCAGTATGAATGCCATCAGTTTAGTGGCTACTGCGCTGAGTCCGAAGATGCCGACATTGACTAGCAGATTCTTGTACTTACCCACGTAGTCACCTCAGACGAATGGCTAATTGTGCCATGTATGTTTCTTTATTAAATTCGGAACGTAATGCTGTTTTATGCGCGCCCATGGCATCACGTTCGTCGGAGTCTCGAGCAATCTTTGTCATAGCATCAGCAAGCTGGTCAACAAGTTGATCGCCACGCTCAAGGATGATGGCTGACTGCCCATCGGCGTATTCGGGGATGCCTCCGGAACGAGTGGTGATGAGCGGCTTACCAGAAACCAAGCTTTCGATTACCGCGAGGGGTGCTGGATCGTCCCAAATTGACGGCAATACGCATATATCGGCCATGGCATAAATAGCTGGCATATCTTCGTAATTCACAAAGCCAGTGAAGATGATTCGATCCTTCACAACAGGATTTGAAGCTAAATCGCGAAGTTTCTGTTCAAATGGACTCACGATATTCGAATTAAAGAAGAAAGCTCCGGCAATAACCAGCTTGGTATTGGGAACTTTCTGCGCTACTTCAGTAAACGCTTTCAATAGTTCTTCAGCGCCTTTTTCCGGAGTAAGACGCCCGGAAAACAGGAAAACAATATCATTCTCGGCTATATTGAATTTCTTTCGAAATTCAATCGCCTTGCTATTAGCCTCCTCCGAACCAAACCGGCTTGTGTCGACGCCATTACGCCATACAGCTTTCTGATCTTCGCGCAGACCAGGCTCACCATGCTCTCTTAAATACGTGTCAAGCGTGCCAACAATATATTTGGAAACTCCAAGTACTTTTTTGACTTTGGAAATCTCTTTAATGCAGCCGAAATCATTAAGAACTTCGTTATGCAGGTGGTAATACACTTTTCCCGCATATCGCTCGGAATTACCGTGCTTCTGCATGGTCATGAACAATGTTGCGTGGTTTTCGATCATTATCTTGTCGAAAGCTGGGCCGCCATTCTTTGCGGGCTGTGCGAGCTTCTTGGAAACCTTGTTGATATACCACAGGCGTTGCGCAATATACCGATAGCTCATGAGCTTCTTTTTGTGGAGCACATGCTTGGCTGCCCAATAAATGCAACGATCCGCCGCGCGAACCAGCAATGGCGTCTTGATAAAGCAGAAATCAGTATGCTTGAAATTACCTTCACCCACGATCTGATCTACGCCGGGTGCCCAAGAAGAAAAAACAGTGAAATCAAAATTCGGAGTCTTCTCATTCTCCTGAACCATCATCATGTCCAATGCTTCGACAGCTCCGCCGAGAACATTCGGTACTGGCAAATAGCCTGAAGTGATTACAGCAACGCGAGGATTCACAGCGTTTCCTCCCATCCATTCGCGCTTTCCGCACTGCTTACGTACAGAGAGGTCAGACGATTCGCACTGGCTGAAATGTCATATTTTTCAGCACATGTGTTTGATGTTTCAATCTGCCGATTCGCTGTTTGCGAGGAAATGTTGAGTACAGTTGAAATCCAAGAAGATTTATTTTCCAAGCTTATGAAAGATGTTTTTCTGGAAATATCGGCTTCGTGCGGAACCTGATCGCTGAGGACACAGGGGCATCCGGCGACCTGGGCTTCGATGGCGACCATGCCGAGACCTTCATAACGGCTCGGAAGACAGAAAGCATCGAACGCCTGGTAAAGGTGGTTGACGTCCGTGCGCTGGCCCAAGAACAGAATGTGGTCACCAATGCCGAGTTCTTGGGCGTGCTGCTGTACGTCTGGTCTGTCTGGACCGTCACCAACGAACGCGAGTATCGTGTCCGGCTTCTGGGGAAGGAGCTCGGCGAGAACGTCGACAAGGAAAGCCTGATTCTTCTGCGGCATGAAACGACCCACATGGCCAATCAGGAACATACCATCGGCTATGCCGAGTTCCTTGCGGGTTTCCTGGCGAAGGACTGGGTCGAAATGGAACTTCTCCAGTTCGATGGCGTTGGGAATCACTGTGAAGTCAGCGTCTCTGCCGAACAGCCATTTTCCGGCGTATTCACTGCATGCGAAACATTCTGTAGGGTAAAGGTTCGAGAGCGGACGCAGTGCAAGCTTCATCAGGTTCTTGGCAAATTCGCCCTTGCCCATCGTGGAATGCGAGTGGGCGATACGGACCGGCACTCCAGCCTTTTTGGCCGCAGACAATGGGAATACGCTGAGCGTATTGATGTGGCTGTGCACGATCGGCCAGTGTTCCTCATGGAAAAGCCTGACCAATTCCTTGCGGTAGCGAAGGGGATGCTGGTATGGAGGGATGCGAAAAACGCGGCCGCCCAACGCTTTGATTTCCTCTTCTGGAACGCGAGTCGAATCGGCATCCACCAAAAAATCGAACTGCACTTTGCTACGGTTGATATGGCGGTAGTAGTTCATCACTACGGATTCGACACCACCGCCAAGCATTTTTCCCATGACCTGGGCTACGCGAATCGGCACTGGATTACCGTCCTCGAACCGGGACTAACCCGACATAACGGCCGTTATCGGCTCTTTTTCTCATTCAGAAACGTCCGGAAAACCGACTGAATCAGATTTCAAACACAGTTTTTAAGTCACGAGCAAGCAAAGCGTTCATGGAAAACCTGTGAAGAATACCCCCAAAGTAGGTGACGGGGGCTGGGTGTGTCTGAGGGGGATGCAAAAATCGACCTTGGCAGGTAATGAACGGGATCGGGTAACTTCTGCGCGGTTTGGGTTGCTCTTGAAAGACACCAATTCGGGGTTCATTTAGAGGGAAAGGACGGGACTCGCATGCCGACCACAGGTCGATCGATTGCAAAAAGAGCCGATAACGGCCGTTACGTCGGTTTGGTTAGTGGTCAGACTATGCAATCCTCTGCCCTGCATAACGCTTGTGGCACGATTCCGGCACTCTGAATAACTAAGGGGTGACCGGTGATGGTTAATATCGCGATGATAGGCCATAAGCGCATTCCTTCTCGTGAAGGCGGCATTGAGATCGTTGTAGATGAACTAGCTACGCGTATGGCCGCAAAGGGGCATAAGGTCATCGCGTACAATCGCAAGGGACATAATGTTGCGGGCGCCGAATTTGACGGAAACGTTCATTCTGCAAATAAGCCCTTTGTATATAACGGCGTGCGTGTTGTTCCAGTGCCAACTTTCGAAGCGAAAGGTTTGGCGGCGTTGACCTCCTCATTCTTTGCGACGCTGAAAGCCATTGTGGCCAAACCGGACGTCATTCACTATCATGCCGAAGGTCCCTGCGTCATGCTGCGTCTGGCGCATTGGGCGGGCATTCGCACGGTAGCGACCATTCACGGTCTTGACTGGCAGCGTGCCAAATGGGGCAAGTTCGCCTCCGCATATCTCAAGTTCGGAGAACGTACCGCAGTGAAATGCGCGGATGAAATCATAGTGCTCAGCGAAAGCATGCGGCAGTATTTTCAAGAAAAATATGGTCGCGGTACACATTTCATTCCCAATGGCATTGAATATGGTGAGCCGGTTTCGGCGCAGGAAATTACCGAAAAATATGGTCTTCACAAGAATGACTATGTACTGTTTCTCGGGCGTATTGTTCCCGAGAAAGGCGTGCATTACCTTATCGAGGCGTTCAGCAAGCTGAATACGAACAAAAAGCTTGTCATCGCTGGAGGCGCTTCCGACTCCAACGAGTATTACCAGCATATTCAGCAGATGGCTAATCAGGATTCTCGTGTTATTTTGACCGGATTCATACAAGGGCAGGCGCTCAAAGAGCTCTATAGCAATGCTTATATTTATGTGCTCCCAAGCGACTTGGAGGGCATGCCGATGAGTCTGCTGGAAGCCATGAGTTACGGTAACTGCTGCCTTACGTCCGACATTCCGGAATGTGCGGAGGTAGTGGAAGGGCACGCAGCGACATTCCAGCATGGTTCTGTTGAATCCCTGCGGGAAAAACTTCAGGAATTGCTCGAAAACGATGATCTTGTACAACGTTACAAGGCAAATGCCGCAGATTACATCGTTGGTAAATATAACTGGGATGACGTCACCGATCAGACACTGAACCTGTATGGGGGAGAGTGAGCATGCGAATTCTCCTAGTGAACAAATATTTCTATCGTAAAGGCGGTGCGGAAACCTATTTCTTCGCGTTAGCTGAAGGATTACGCGCGCTCGGTCATGAGGTTGCATTCTTTTCCATGCAGCATCCGAATAACGAGTCAAGTTATTGGAGTAAATATTTTGTTTCCGAAAAGGATTATGTGGGGGATATTTCCGCTTTCAAGAAAGTTCAGGAAGCTTCCACACTGATTTACTCTTTTGAAGCGAGACGCAAGTTCGAAGCTTTGCTGGAGGAATTCAAGCCAGATGTGATCCACATGAACAATGTGCATCGCCAGCTGACGCTCTCGATTCTTGATGCACCGTATTTGAAGAAACATCATGTGCCGGTGGTGTATACGGCGCATGATTATATTCTTGTTTGCCCCGCATACACTATGGTCAACGGGCATGGTGAAGTGTGCGACGCTTGCTTGGATAAACATTTCATGCATGCTGTGAAGAACGTGTGTGTGAAAGGTTCCCGTACCAAAAGCGCCTTGGCGACCATGGAGGCGGAATTCCTAAAATTCCACCATGCGTACGACAAAATTGACTTGATAGTTGCACCGTCGAAATTCATGAAGAGCAAGCTCGACGAGGGAGGTTTCGCAGGCAAAACCGTCGCCATGCAGAACTTCCTGACCGATTCGCAGATGGCGATGGGCGCTCGTGTGGCGAATACGCACAAATTCGAGGACGCGCAGTCTGGGGCGAGGCCGTATTTCCTGTTCTTCGGGCGACTTTCCAAAGAGAAGGGCATTCTTACCTTGGTGAAGGCGTTCCTGTGGGCCACTGGGCTTGCTAATGGGAGTGCCGATATGCGGAGCAGTGACCAGGATGTCCAGGTGCTTCCTGATGCGTGGGATCTGCATATTGTGGGTGATGGTCCGGAACGTGAGGCGATCGAGCAGCTGATCGCCTCAGCTGGCCCGCAGGCCGAGTCTCGCATTCACTTGTTGGGGTACAAGAGCGGCGAGGACCTGCAGCGGGAAGTCGGCAACGCCCGTTTCAGCGTGCTCAGTTCCGAGTGGCGGGAGAACATGCCGTACTCCGGTCTGGAATCCTTGGCTGCCCAGACCCCAATCATCGGTGCCAGCATCGGTGGCATTCCAGAGCTGGTGGAGGAAGACAAAACCGGCTTTACTTTCGAATCCGGAAACATCACGGATGTGAGGGATGGTCTGCTTAAAGCCGCCGCGGTTGGCCAATCCGCGTATGGCGTGATGCAGCATCAGTGTGCCGAATATGTCGCGGCGCACTGCAGACAGCAAGCCTATGCGAAGCAGTTGGAACGGAAATATTTTGGCTTGACTAAATTGCGTTCAAAGAATCAGGGAGAGGAGCGATAAGTGATGAATAATCCTAAAGTCAGTGTTGTCGTTCCAATATATAAGGTTGAACCTTTTTTGCAGGAATGTGTTGATAGCATTCAAGTTCAAACGCTTGAAGACATTGAAATCATCCTTGTTGATGATGGTAGCCCTGACCGTTGTGGAGCGATAGCAGATGAATATGCTAGAAAAGATTCTCGCATTAAAGTTGTTCATCAAAAGAATTCAGGTCTTGGCCCGGCACGTAATACTGGTATTGCCAATGCGACTGGTGAATATGTCGGCTTCGTAGATTCCGATGACTGGATTGCTCCCACAATGTACAGTAGCCTTTATGATGCCGCGTCGCAATGCGATGCGGATATTGTTGTCGGAGGTCACTGTGACATGGTCAATGGGAGTGTCCGAGCTGTCAAAGCGCATCCATTGGCAGGGCAAATTTTAAGGGGAAGCGATCAGATTCTGCCTGTGCGGAATAGGCTTTTTGGGCATCTTCCGGAAGATACTGAAGTGGAATCATTTCCTATGCGGGTTTGGACAGCGATTTATCGAAATGATTTCTTGAAAGTGAATGGGTTAAAATTCCAAGCAATTCTATCAGAAGATACAATTTTTAACTTATCTGCGTATCGGTGTGCAAATGTTGTTGCATTTACTGGTGATACAGATTATCGGTACCGAATGGACGACCATTCATCGATAATGCGCTCATTCTCTTCAAAAAAACTTACACAATACGAACAATTTGTTGATACGGTGCAATTTCTTGCCAAGGAAGAGCCCTACCAGCATGATGAATGCATCATGCGAACAAAGCGCATGGCGATTGACTATTGCCGTTTGTATGTGGGGCTAATTGTTGGAAGTGGTCTGTCTGTACGGGATAAATTAAGGAACATCCGTAGACTCTCACAGAGCCACATGTGTGTTGAAGCGTGTGTGGGATATCCCTTGGAGACATTACCAAGGCAACAGCGAATGCTTCATGAAGCACTTTGCAGCGGCCAGGCATGGGAAGTATTTGTTTTGGCGGAGGCACGGCAGGTTCTGAAAAAGAAAGGATGGTGGAAGTGATGGCTGTGGGGCATAACAGTATTCAACGAATTGTTCATCGGGTCGGTGAGGAGCTTCGGTCCACCAAAGAGATCGCCTCGTATACATCATGGAATGATGCTCTAGAGACGTTTCATGCGAAATGGGATATCCAGGTAATGAATCATAACGGATTCGCAGAGCCTCCTGCTGTGCGCGATCGATTGATTCGTAAGCATGAGATTATGTTGAAATATTTCGAACAGCGATACGGCGATTTTTATCGTAATTATGATTATGATGCACCGATGGCTCCTGTCGATCCAGATATGGAAGGGCGCATTTGGATTTGCTGGTGGCAAGGGCTTGAGAATGCCCCAGAAATTGTGAAGTGTTGTGTGGAATCTATTTGCCACAATGCAGGTAATCATCAGGTCACGATTATTACTGATCAGAACGTCGAACAGTATATCAAGATTCCGAAGTGGGTTAAAAAGAAGCAATCTGAAGGAATTATTTCACGAACACATCTTTCTGATTTGTTGCGTCTGTCTTTGTTAGCTGAATATGGCGGTTTATGGCTGGATGCCACTTTTTTCTGCACTGGTCCGCTTTCAGATATGGCTTTCGGCAGTCCTATGTTTTCGATTAAACGTCCGGATTATTTGCATTGTTCAGTTGCACAGGGGTATTTTGCAAATTATTCGCTTGGTTGTGTAAATAAAAATAGATGGATTTTTCGTGCTTTACGTGATTTTTACTTACATTATTGGGAATTAAATGATTATTTAGTTGATTATTTGTTGACGGATTACCTCATTGTGCTCGCCCAACGCCATAATAAGGGCATAGCTGATGCATTTGCGGCGATTAAGCCCAACAACCCACGTTGTGATGATTTATACAAAGTGCTTGATGAGCTGTACGATGAGAGCTATTGGTCCAAGCTCACAGAGGATACGAGGCTATTCAAGCTTACTTGGAAACAGAGTTTTCCCAAGGAAGTGCATGGGCGGCCCACATTTTACGCTAAATTATTGGGACGGTAGATAACTTATGGTTTCCAATAGAAACAGTGCTATGAGCGGTGCTCGATTATCAGGGATTGTGAGAGAACCTATAAAAGCAGACACGTGGATATATGCTTTGTCGTTTTTGACGGTTTTTGTAGATGTGTCGTCTGTTATTGAGACATATGCATATATACGCTACCTGATGTTATTAATTGTAGGTATATTCATCTGTTTGAAATTAACTGTCATTGTTTCTGATAAAAACTGGTTAAGTCTTGTACCTTGGTTAGTGTTCTTTGCGGTTGTTAGCTTTAGTTCTTTCTTATCGAGGGATGACTATACATCCCGGAATCCGTTCTTGGCCGCAATTGTGGCTTTAGGTGGATTGCTGGAATTTATTGCAGTAATAAACTATGCCTTTGAGAAAAGACGTCTGCGGTCGGCTCTAAATGTCTTTTATGTAGTAGCGTTGATTGTTTTGCTGATTACGGATGTTACAGTTTATTTTTCTGGGATATATCTTATTGGAAATAAATTCAGAATTGCTTATTTTCATGTATTATTTGTTGTGTTATTCGTGATACGAAAAGCATTTTTCAAGAACAGTAAAAGTTTTATAAATCAAACACTGTTTGTTGGCTTAATTATTCTGACTTTTGCTATTTGCCTGAAGGTGGACTGCACTACCGGGATTAATGCGATAGTGCTGATGATTGTGTGGTTTATTCTGGGAAGGATTTTTCCGTTATTCGTTTATAATCCCATTACTGCTTCCGTCACGGTTGTTCTCAGTTATGTTTTCATGTATATCGCCACGTCTTTTTTGCATATTACCTTTGTGGCAAACTACATCGTAGATACTCTTCATAAAGATGTGACGATGACGGGTAGATTGCTGATTTTTGAAGTCGTTCCTAAGGTGCTATCTCGGAAACCGCTTTTGGGATACGGATATGGAGTCAGCTATGAAGTGCTCGATTTTGCTCTGAAAGGTGCGCCGGATACCCAGAATGCTTTGGCGGAATGGATCTTATATGGAGGCTACATTACCGCCATAATAATCATCTTGTTGATTGCACTAAATTTCAAAACAGCTTTGACTCATGCTTCAACGAATAACGTTGCCATGCTTATTTGTGTGGCTTTCGTCTATGCATTCATTTGCATAGGAACTGTTGAAATAAGTTATGGAATGGATTTCTTTGCGGTATTGGCTTTGCTTCGTGTAATTTCATTAAGCATTAATCAGAGGAAGGGATAATGAGATGAAAAAATGTGCTTTGATATTACCGTATTTCGGTAAATTTAATAATTATTTCCCTTTGTTCTTAAAGTCATGTGGCTATAATCAGGCTTACGATTTTTTTATTTTTACTGATAGCACAGAGCCGTATAATTATCCGCAAAATGTACACGTAGTACCGATGACGCTGTCTGAGTTTAGGACTAACGCTTCGCAAAAGTTGGGTTTTGAACCGTGCATTACAACTGCCTATAAACTGTGTGATTTTAAGCCAGCTTATGGTTTTTTGTTTGAAGAATACATTCGAGATTATGAATATTGGGGACACTGTGATTGTGATCTCGTTTTCGGTAATCTTGAAAAGATATTATCTCCTGTGCTGGATAAGGATTACGACAAAATTTTTGCCGCTGGTCATTTGACTATATATAGAAACAACTTTGAAAACAATCGTCGTTTTATGAAATCGCTTGAAGGGCGTGAAATTTACAGAGAAGCATTTACGACAAATCGTATCTACGTATTTGATGAAAATGTTAAATGCTCGATGAATCCTGATCGGCTTAATGTACATACGATTTTTCGAAATGATAACGCAAAGATATATGAGAAAGATTTGTCGTTCAATGTAAGTCCTAAGAAAGCGAAGATTACTAGGACTGCTTACAACCCTAAGACGCAAAAATTCGAAGAGGATCTTAGATATGCGCATTTAGCACGTTATTACCTGTGCTCTGACGGATTGTTTTCGGCTTCATGGGACAAAGACCATGTGTGTATCCGACAATATCTGTATATGCATTTGCAATCACGACGTATGCGCATGTCTTCTGATATAGTACAGTCACCAATTGTGGAGATACGTCCTGACCGTTTTGTTAAAGCCAAATTCCTTCCGTCAACTAAAACCGGATTGCAGAACAGATTTTTTAATGTATTAAATTGGTTCTGGATTGATACTTATAAGAAAAGATTCAAAGAAAAATTTTAAAGGACGGTTAAATGATTAAAGATTTATTTAGAAGATTGATTCTTCGCGAAAAATCTAGTTCGAAGGCGTTTGTTGACTACTGGAGAGGGAAAGGAGTTTCTATTGGTGATGACACATATTTTTATGATCCGCAGAGCAATTGTTTGGGGCTAAATTATCCTTTTAATCTCAGCATTGGACGCAACGTGCGGATTACCCATGGGGTCACGATTGTGGACCATGGATATGACTGGTGTGTTCTTAAAGGGCGTTATGGAGATGTGCTCGGAAATACGGGGCAGGTTTCAATTGGTAATAATGTGTTCATTGGTATGAATGCGATTATTCTTAAAAATGTAAATATTGGCGATAATGTCATTATTGGAGCTGGCTCGGTTGTCACACATGATATTCCTGCTGATTCGGTAGCGGCAGGCAACCCATGCAGAGTGCTTATGCCGCTTTCGAAATATCGGGATAAGAGAATCGCTTCACAGCTTGATGAGGCTCTGAATTTATTTAAGACCTATTGTGCGTCCCATGCTGGAGAGATACCGCCTAAAGAAATTTTTAGAGAATACTTCTGGTTGTTTGAGAGTCCAGATAAAAATGGAATTTGCAGTTGCGAAGCTTTTGATCAAACCATGCATCTCATTGATGGCAGTTTTACATTAAGCGTCAATTTATCAAAATATTCGAAACCTATGTTTGATGGTTTTGAAGAATTTATTAAATACTGTTGTTCTCGAAATTGCAAAGAAAAACTTTAAGATAAAGAAGGTGACGATGTTTGATAAAAATATATATGTGTCAACAATAATCGATTCATATAATTATGGTACTGTTTTACAGGCTGTGGCAACGCGCGATGTTCTTGGACCATACGGCAAGCCGTTATTTATCGACTATTGCCGAGAAGCGTGGACTCATGAGGGTTTGCGGGACATTTATCTTAAGGATATGAATCACTTTTTGCCCATTAACATAGTTCGATATTTTGTCGCACTTCCAGAGTTGAAGACGAATAAAAAACTATTCCGCTCTTTCGTGGAAAGACAGTTGCATTTGGTCGATGCTAATCCATTCATCGCGGGTAGTGGTCGATTTGACGAGCAAGCGGTGTATTGTGTAGGTAGCGACCAAACTTGGAATGAGGAGCTCAACAAGGGCATTGACCCTGTATATACCTTGAAGAACGTTCCTTCGGATTGCCGAAAGATTTCCCTCTCTGCTAGTTTCGGACGCCCATCTATTCCTGATGCCGAAGCCGCGAAGATGAAACCTTTGCTTGAACAGTTCGACGCAATTTCTGTACGTGAAAGCTCTAGCGTGTCGATTCTTGAACAAATGGGTATTAAAGGTTCTGTTGCGTTGAAGGATCCCGTTCTGCTCTGCCGTCCTCAGCTGTGGCATGAGCTTTCTCATAGCGTGCCGAAGTATAAGGATCAATATGTATTGATTTATATGTTGAATCATAATCAAAGAATGATCGGCTATGCGCAGCAGCTGGCCGAGGAAAAAGGTTTGAAAGTTCGTATCGTCACTTTCAGCCCGCGAAAGCCCGGCTCTGCTGGTTGCGAATCAATTTGTCAGCCAACACCTGAGCAATGGCTGGCAGCATTTCGTGATGCTGATTATGTGGTGACGGATTCATTCCATGGCACATGCTTCTCAATTCTCTTCAACAAACCGATGATTGTATTTGACCCCCCTCGATATTCAGTACGGCTGACCGACGTATTGAAAGATTTCGACCTTTCTGATCGTCGCACTGATAATCAAGTCGCAATTAAGGATATCGATACGGCCGATGGGGAAATTGATTGGGGACCTGTGCAAACAATGCTTGCGGATTTCAGAAAAGTCGCAAGTGAGTTTTTGGATAAGTATTTTACTGCATTGTAAGCAAGGAGTTTTTCGATGAGTTTTAAGCATGTTATCGGTAATATTTTTCCTGATAGTGTTGTGAATTCTCTAAGGCAAATTAAGTCTTCGCTTATCCTTCGGAAAGAATATAATCTGCAGGCGAAGCGATTCAACAGGACTTTTTCCCGCGAATGGTCCACTGGCCTTATGCAAGTGCAAACTCGAATCATTTTTCTAACACATCAGATTGAAAAAGGTCTCGGGCATCGAGAGTTTCGCTATGGATTCGGAGCACATGTTTTCAAAGCACTTGGGCCCGAGCTTGCAAAACTGGAGACTGCTGATTCGGATTATCTCGATAATCCGGTCTATCGCGAGTGCATGAGCGCAGTGCATGAGTATATTGCTCGCCACGAGGCCGCAGGAAAAGATATCAGCGAACAGCGCCGATACTTCGGTATCGAACATTGGGAGCGCGCAAAGCAGTCGAACGATGAATATGGCGGAAGCATCGTGGTCACTGCTGCGGAAAAAACGGATAATGCACAAAAATCGTTTATTGAATTGGCGGAGAACAGACATTCCCTGCGTGAATATTCTGCGCAGCCTGTCACTGAAGAGGAAATCGTCAAAGCTGTGGAACTTGCCACTCGGGCGCCGTCCGCCTGCAACCGCCAGCCTGCTCGCGTTTTGCTGATTAGTGACCCAGATCAAATTGCGGATGTTTTGAAGATCCAGGGAGGCGTTCGAGGTTATGCCCTTCCTTCTCAGTTGCTTCTTGTCACGGCTAAAACCAGTGTGTTTATGGGGCCAAATGAACGTAATCAGGGTTTTATCGATGGTGGTCTTTTCAGCATGATGCTATTGATGTCGTTGGAAGCATATGGATTAGCGGCCTGCCCTCTGCATGCGATGCTGGACGGGAAGGCAGAGTCTCGGATGCGTGAGATTCTTCATGTTCCTGATGATGAGATATTCGTAATGTTCGTCGAAGTCGGCCATTTTCCTGAATCTGTTCGCACACCGCAGTCTACACGACTTCCTGTAAGCGATATTTTTAAGAATGCTCGTTAAATTTATGGTGAAATAATGAATAAAAAAATCGAAATTGGAATTATAACAGTAAATGATCCCAAGAATTATGGTAATCGTTTGCAAAATTATGCGCTTCAGCAGGTATTGCGTGATTACGGTACAGTGAGCACGGTAAATCAATTTCTGAATGTCAACAGACCTGTTGAGATTATTGAGAAGAGGCTTTTTGCTCGACTTCGTCCTGTATTAAACAGGTTTTTAAGTTTGATGCCGTCAGAACGATCTCTTGATTTCAAAAGGTTGTGCCGATCTGACGCATTTACTCGCAGATATGTTCCTTGTTCCCAACTGTATGCATCCACCTGTTTGACTGCGAACAATATTGCCTCTCTGAAGACGGTGGTTGTGGGGTCTGATCAGGTTTGGAACGATCGTTGGATTTCGGGGCGAGTGCTATCGGCAAGACTTGCTGATATGACGAATGATAAGACAAGACTGATAAGCTACGCCGCGAGCTTTGGCATTAATCAGGTTAAAGATGAATCAAAGCCAATTTTCAAGAAACAGCTGGCACGGTTTTCTGCCATTTCGGTCAGAGAGGATCAGGGTGTGACGCTGGTGAATGAATTATCTGGCAAGCCGGCAACGGTCGTGTTGGATCCGACGCTTATGGTGCCTGCAGAGCATTGGCGTTCTATTACCAGAGGGTTTGTGCCGCGTGATGACAAATATGTGCTTACTTATTTCTTAGGAAAGCCAAGTGCTGAACAGGAATGTACCATTCAGGAATATGCTCGGAAACATGGTTGCCGTGTGAGACGCATGATCGATTCTTGTGACCCTGAAACATATGTGGCTGGTCCGGAGGATTTTGTAGAGCTGTTTTCCAAAGCAGAATATGTATTCGCCGATTCATATCATGCTTGCTGCTTTTCTCTTCTTTTCCACAAACAATTTACTGTGTTCAATCGTGCTGGTACCAAGGGCAAAGCCAATATGAATTCCCGCATGGAGACGCTGTTCCGTCTTTTTGAACTCGATTCCGTTATGTTGGACGATGGCCTTGCGCCGGAAATTGATTACAAGAAGGTGGATTTATTGTTGCAGCAGCATCGTGCTGAGTCCAAGGCATGGCTTGATACGGCCATGGAGGCATAAGCGGGATGTCCAATCAACGCAAGGCAGGGGCGGTTCTTGGATATGCCAATGTGATCGCAAAGAACCTCGTTAATTTGATGTATGTGCCGCTGTTACTGCATTTTGTAGGTCAGGGTGATTATGGCGTGTTTCAGATGACTAATAGTGTTGTCTTCGCTCTGACTCTACTTAGTGCTGGTTTTTCGGGGGCTTATGTGCGATTCTATATGAGGGAGGTCGCGCATGGCACAAGAACCAGCATCCGCCGATTAAATGGAATATTTCTTCTTATATACATGATTGTGGTCGGGCTCTGCTTTGTTGGCGGTGTAATCTTGATTCTCAACGTGGATATGCTCTTTTCCAAAGGCTTGAGTTCTCGAGAACTAGTGCTGGCTCGCGAATTAATGGTATTAATGGTTTTCAACGTTGCCGCGCAATTGATGACCAGTCCGTTTAATTCCTATATCACCGCCAAGGAGCGCTTTGTTTACCAGCAAACTAGACAGTTGCTGACTACATTGGTACAGCCACTGCTAGCGGTGCTGTTGGTATGGCGCGGCATGGGAGCCATTGGTGTGGCTCTGGCAATGTTGGTGGTTACGGTGGCTCTGCTGGTAATGAATATTGTGTATGCAATAAAAAAATTAGGCATGCGTTTTTCACTCGTCGGTTTGCAGTGGCCTATGTTCAAGGCTATAGCCATATTCAGTTTCTGGATTTTTCTTAATCAGATTTTTGATTTGGTCAACAACAATGTTCCTAATTTTCTTCTAGGAGCGATGTCGGGATCGACTGTTGTAGCTACATTCTCTATTGCCGTGCAAATAAGAAATATATTCTTTGCTATGAGTACAACCATGTCTAATGTATTCATTCCGCAGATAAATCGTATTGTTGCCGACAGTGATGATAATAAAGTGCTAACTGAATTGATGACGAGGGTTGGTCGTTATCAAATGATTATATTCTGGTTTATATATGGGGGCTTCATAGTCATAGGAAAATTCTTTGTCGTGTTGTGGGCTGGACAGCAGAACGTGGACGCATACTGGTTGGCTGTTATCATGGTGCTCCCAGTTATGATTCCATTGACACAGAATACAGGCATTGAAATTCAACGTGCGAAAAACAAGCACAAGACGCGTAGCGTAATTTATGTTTTTACAGCAATATTGGATGTCGCATTATCGGTCTTGTTGATTCCTTCTATGGGATATTGGGCTACGGCAATTGGCTATATCGTGAGTATTGTCTTGGGCACTGGAATTTTTATGAATTGGTATTATCAAACTCATATTGGGCTGGATATGCTGTATTTCTGGCGTAATCAGATGCCTACCATCATTATGGCGGTTTTTGTCACGGGAATATGCTTGCTGGGAACGTATTTCGTACTGGTGAATTCTATCATGCTTTTCCTGATGTGGGGCATGATATATGTTGTTCTGTTTTGTATTGGCGCGTTCCGGATTTCATTGACGTCAGCTGAACGTTCAAAAGTCCTATCTATGCTGCATAAAAAGTAGTGGATTGCTGATGCCTTCTCAGGGACTAAATCGTATGTTTTTGTTCCGAGAAATGGCGGCATACCAAGGAATTATACTTCAATATACTGATAATCACAGCCGGTAGTGCCCGAAAAGTTGCGCACTTTGGATCATGGCCGTCCATGGCGCGATGACCGGTTCGCTTCCACGAGGTTGTCATCGAGCCGGGACATGTCGAGGTGGCGGCGTGCGCTCCATTCGTTCTCAGCCATGTACCTGATGCGCGCGCAAACGAGCATGAGAGCGCTGTTCCCGTCGGGGAAGCCGCCGACCACGCGGGTGCGGCGGCGGATCTCCCTGTTCAGCTGCTCGATCATGTTGTTCGTGCGGATGCGCCTGCGGTGCCCGTCCGGGAACTCGTCCAGCAGGTAGGTCGTCGTCTCGCCGACGCCCTCGCGCAGGCAGTTCGCCGCGGCCTTCAGCCTCCTGCCTTCCATCTCCCTGGCGACTTCCCCGGCCCTGGCGGTCAGGCTCCGCTCGTAATGGCCGGCCCTGTACCCTTCCGCTCCCCGGTGCGCTCGTATCTGGCGGCCCCGGTGATCTCGTCGGCCTCGGCGTCGAGCATCGCGTTGAGGATCTGCGCCATCTTTTCGGTGATCAGCCGGTCGAGCCTGGTCTCGAGCAGGTTCTGGTCGATCTGTATGATGTTCGAGTGTCTTGGTTCCGTCTCCTGGCTTCCAATCGCGGTTTTTTGTTTTGGCGAATGAAAATCGTACACGGGATGCGGGCCATGCCCTCTTACGTCAGGGCGGGAATCCGAAAGTGCGCAAGAATTCGGGCGTTACAGGCTGCGGACGTTTTCTTGGAGACTGAACGAAAGGATTATCATATGTTCAGCCCCGAGGAACGACGGCGCGCGGTGGACTTGTATTCCGCCACGCCGATGACCATGGCCCAGATCGTGAAGTACCTGGGATACCCGACCAGGCAATGCCTGGAACGCTGGCCGGCAAAGGATCCCGGGCATGCCGGCCATATGGCGAAACCCATCATCCCACTGGAGACAAAGGACCAAGGCGATCGAACCGGTATTGGGCGGCATGCGCGGAAGCGGGCCGCCGAACGGCTCGGCACGGGCGTCGGAGCGGTCCCAACTGGGTCAAGGCGTATCGCGAGGGCGGTATGACCGCGTTACGGCCCAAAAACAGGAACGCCGGCCAAGCCGACAAGCCAGCGGTACGACGGGATCGGAATGCCGGCGACGCCGAGGCCCTGCGCCGCAGGGTCGAGGAGCCGGAACTGGAGAACGCGGTGATGCGGGAGGTGGCGGAGGTCGTAAGAAAAAGACCCGGGCGCCGGCCTGCGGCTCCTGTCGAACAGGGAGAGGACGCTTCCGGTCGACCGTCTGAGGCCGACGTATTCGCTCAGCTCGATGACATGCTTGCCCGGCATCGCACCGGGCGACCGCCTACTGCCACCACGCCAGGCTCGTCATTGACAGATACGCCGGGCTGCGTGTCCGGGTGGCCGGGGCGTTCGCCGCTTCCAAGGGCGGGTACGGGTACCGCAGGGTCAAGGCCATGCTCCGAACCCGCGACGAGGTGCTCGTCCTGATCGACGAGTACATCCACTGGTACGACCACGAGCGCATCAAGCAGTCGCTCGGTTGGATGAGCCCGGTACAATACAGGCAAAGCCAGGGAATGGCTGCGTGACTATCTCCAAGAAAACGTCCGCAGCCCCTTATCCAGACTTCGCAGGAGTCGTGAGAAACGTGGCTATATTCCATTTGAATGGTCTCGCGGCTGGCTAAGGAACTCCACATATCTTACCGTTGAAATCCCGATGGGTTGCCGCGTTGCCTACGTGGAGGACTTGGGCTTTGAGAAAGAGAGTGACGGCCTAGGAAAAATCAGGATGGACAATCCACGTTGGGCAGCGCAGGAAACCTATGCTCAGTGCTACGCAAGGAAGACCCTACCGGTGATGAGACATTGCGTGGCTGGATTATTCCCCGTTTGAGAATGGTCATACCAATGATTGGCGTATCCGTGACGGGACTGCTTTCGCTGTTATTGTTCATCGAATACGGTGTCACGCCATGGGTGACAAAAGCCAATCAGGATAATCTTGTTGACACATTCCATGTAGTGGCTCTTGGACATATTGGGCTGGGCGTATTGGCTGCTGGCTGGGATGAATCCCGTATTCTCTCATGCGTCATGCGTTGTCTCAGAAAGCTGGCTACCGCTTCGATGGTTTGTGTCATAGTAATGATTCTCCTCTTTACAGTGATGGATACGGGGGCAACGCTTACTTGGGAGTATCCGGTGCAGTGTGCTGTGGCATGGATTGCTACGGTGACATTGATAGTCATACTGGCACGATTTGGCTACTGGATTGTTTGATATTGGATTGACAGGCTGAGCAGCGAGAAGTGGAGAAGAGAAGAAAAGTCGAAATGGGATCTTCCCCCAGTGGCATAAGTGGCGAAGGGGATTACTGCAGTGGGTGCCTTCTTAGCAATTCGGCGTCTATATCGGCATGATCTTAAGGGTATTGGGAATAATGTGACCGTGAGGGTACTGCTCTTGTGATTCGGGAATAAGATTAACACAACAACGCATAGGACAGTGTCTCTTGCCCACATCGAAACGAGACCTGAGCGATACAGTGACCAATATTGATGACGTGGAGTGTTGTGCGGATAGCGTCCGGGAATTATGTACTCTGATCACTATCCAGAAACCATTTCTGGGTTGATTCTATTCGATAATCTCTTATCCAATTCCGTTAGGCAAAATGGAATCAACCTCACCTTCCTTAAAAGTTTGTTCTTCATCCTTTTTTAAAGCTTTCTGTGCTGCTCTATAACTTTTGTTATCAGTTGCAGGATAATTATTATTGACTCCTGACACTTTTTTGCACAGAACGTCTCTCTGCTGCCGTATTTCATCATTTTCAAGTATTTCATAATCGGTTAACAAAGAAACATAACTTTCTCTAATATCCCATAGTGCGTTTGCTGCGCTTCTATGCTGATTTATTTCATCCTGAATTTTATATTCTTTTGTATAAATATTCAGGAATAACGACAATACGGAAAAGGTTCCACTTAACCATGCTAATGCAATTTTATTTGTTATAATGCTTGCAAAGAATCCGCATGATGAAAATGCTGTCAATACAATCTGTATGTTCTTTACACGCCTGTTTTTATTTTCAAGTCGGTCGGCTAATTTGTGATGTGCAGTATACGTATAGGTGACTTTTCCGTAAGCTTCTTTTATCTGATTTTTTAATTGATTTCTATAGTTTGTATCATTCATTTTATATTGCCTTATGCCATTTTATTAAGAATTTTACCGAGAATGTTCCAGTCTTTTGAGGTATCAAGTGCCGTTCCGCTTCCAGGGGCGGCCAAGGTTGGTGATAATAGGCCGTTTAATGAAATCTGATTATAATGGTCAAGTAATTCCTGTTCATAAGATTTCAGCTGGATTGAGGAAGCGTCATCTCCACGTGTAAAATGCCACCATCCTATTGCATCATATACAAATGAATCTATTAATATTCCGGACAAATGGTAGCTTGAATAGGAAGTATCCCTGATCATCCTTATGTGCCTACATGTCGCGCACAGCAAACCGTTAGATGAGTTATTCTTCTCTCGGATTGCCCTTTGCTCAGACCTAGGATCAGTTGTCTTCCAATTCCCTCCCATATTGCTATCCGGATATTTGTATAAAATACTGCCGCTCCAGTTTTCCTGTGGGAATGCAGGCAACACTTCGAATTTCATTCCATCAGAAAAAGCGATTTTAATGACTTGACCATCCGCTCTAACATCACTTCTTGAATATATATTTTGAATCGCGTTCTTTACTGCCTGCAGAAGTCGAGACTGTCCATTTCCTTTAACATACGAATATCGATTATATTCGTCTTCCGGGATTTCGACGAGTATATCTATATCGCTTGTATCTATTGCTGTATTCCTTCCGTAAGAACCGACGTAGAGACTATGTGCAGTTTCACTGGTGGAATTCCAGAATTCTTGATTTATCGCTCGAGTGACTCTATGATATCTTTTTGCAATGCTTTGGCGTGTCTTTAAGGGAATAATATTATCGTATCGAATTACTTTTGAACTCATGCCATCTTTCCTTTAAATATGCTCATGTGTTTATTATCTGGACTCATTTAAAATAAAGTACCTATCTCATTAGCCAATCTCTTCTTCTGGGTCTGCTAACATTTCAAGGATATCGTCTAGAGTTAGTTTTGGCATTTCTATCACATGGAAATAGCCAAAGGGGGAACAATCAGGGAAATAAGAGTGTAGCACTCGATAGATTGATGAATGAAGACGTTCCCTGAAAACAAGTTTTGCTGCGCTTGTCATATCAAAATAGCAGTCGGGATGAATGCTGTACATTTTAAGTAAACTCGCGATTAAGTTGTCGTAGTCGACCTCGTCAGGTAAATGTTGCGAGTAAGGGTGGTGTGTGGGATTTAAGAATATTTCTTTATATTTTCTCCGTATTTCCTCATCATTGAGTTGGTTATAGAATAAATCAAACTCGCCCATTAGATATGCGGTGTCAACGTTAACGCATACAGGCCCACTTTTGTAGACGTTTAAGAACGGGTTAGGATGCTGAATACCAACAAGGTAAGGAGATAGGATGATAAATCCTGGATTGATGGCGTATAACGTTTTAAAGCAAAGAGCAAAGGCTGCGGGCGGGCCAAATGCATTTTGCGATTTGCTCTACAGACAAGGGCTTGAGAAGGGTATTTCTATTGGGGAAAAGACTGGCTGTACTCGGAATCTTCTCGTTGGACTGATAGCTGGAGGACTCTTGGTCGGTGTTTCATCTTTCTGCCTCCAGGGAATTACTGGGCTTCGATCGAATTCCACTGACCATGCAGAGGCCGATAAGTCTTTTGAGAATAATGATTCTGGGGATAGAGAAGAATGAAGAGTTGGCTGGAATAATTCTTTTCTGCTCAAAATCTTTAGTATAAACTTAAATGAATATTTCTCGACGAGGAGGATTAAAATGGTATTAATTTATCGAACCCGGAGTTGGAGTGGATGGGGAAAGCATAACCACTATTGGAATGAGTATCGATTGGAAGGAGACGAGGTTACAAAAGTCAAATGTCATCGTCAGAAATTCTTTGATGGTAAAGAGAATACTTGGGAGGAAGATGAAGAGGAACAAGATTCTTGGTCTGTTGGGAGTTCCAATCTTCCTGATTGGCTGAAACGTTTCCTTTGAGTCTGAGAGCAGTGTCTCATGATAACGTCTATGGCTCTGCAGCGATGGCTTTGCTTAGGAAAGGAAGATTGGGTATGCCTATCAAGACACAAATGAAACGTGAAATCGTGAGTCGATCTGCTCTCAGTCTACTTGCTGCGGGGATCCAGTTCATTGAGATTCCACGAACTTATCCGACATTCGACAATGCATTCAACCATGCGTTTAAGAAATGTGGGCTGGATAGGGTTTACCCGCATGTTTTCGGACTAGGCTATTTGGATCCGCAGGATTTGATTGATAATTCAATCACACACACAGGCTATGAAATCCCGTTTGCAAGGTGGCGCAGGGAGATTCATGAGGGCAGGCGTCGTTATGAGCTTCATTTCACTGATAACGCAGACCAGGATCGGCTTGAGCGGGGCGATGATCCCCGGAGCATAGTTAAGGAAATTATTTCTCAAGACTATGGATCTGACGATGCCTCACCTTTTGCAGTGTGGCCATGGACTGATTTCGGCAAGGTGATGAGCAATGAGTTAATTGCTCAGAATGTTGCATTGTATCCTGCCAAGGGCACAGAACTCAAACAAAGTTAGGGCTGAGGGCAGTGTGGTTTGTGTCGAACCTGACACGCTTTGCTTTTCCAGGAGCTCGTGCTTGCGACAGGGGAGTTTGTGCGCACCGTGCAGCGCGTGCAGGGCCTGCTCATCGCGATCGTGGAGGAGATCGCCTTCGAGAACGGTTGGATCACGCGCGACCAGCTCATGGAGTCCGCGGAGCGCTACGGCAAGAGCCCCTACGGGCAGCATTTGAAGGGTATCGCCGACGGCGAGATCATGCTGGTGCCGAATCAGAAGAACTGACGAAGGCTTGTCTCCGGAGCTTATTCTTGTAACGGATGTTCCTGCCATCCGTCCTTCAGAGGTCCGGTGGCAGTCTGTATGCCAGAAGTCCGTGCGACCAACTCAAACGTTGTCCGCACGGACTTTTCTTGGCGGAATCATAATCGTCAGTATTACTGGTGTCCTTCATGGAATATCATCATTTAGCATCATCATCTTGTCGCTCTACTTGTGCATATATGTCTTGTGCCTTGCTGATAAAGCTTGTCATGAAATTATGTTTCTGGAAGATTGACAGTATTTCAGTTGGCTGAAAACCGAGATAGAGCAATACCGCTCCATATTGGAGTACCTGGACCGCACGTGCATGCCAGTACAAGTCACTTCCAGTCAGAAAGTTATCGTTATTGGGCTCTCTCATGTGCGTATAGGTATTTCGACTTTCTCGATGTTGTCGTAAGAACAGTTTCTTATTGGGAACAACGTAGTTTGCGAAATCGCCTAATCTTGTCCAGAGCCTGTTGGCGAGTTCTCCTGCTGATACAAAATTCGCGTATTTCAGCTTGAGTTCGGCCCAGTTGTGGATTGTTTTATTGTTGATAGTCTCTAGTACGCAGGTTTTCCTCCGCTCAAATTCTTCATCGGAAAGTTCGCTGAGATTTTCTCCGACTCGGGAAGTGGCTTCGAAACTTTGAGCGCATAATGAGAACATTACGTCTATTGCCTTGTCCCATTTTCCGAGTAATGCCGCGGCGGTCCGACATGCTGTTTGTGCATCACCGGTTGCATTCATCCAGTTATCGGCGATGTCTTGGAAACGATTGCTTATTTCTGGATAGGGCAATGGCATATTGACCGCAAGCCTGCCGACTTCGTCCTCTTCACCGGGGATATATCGATCAAAGTATTGCCCTTGGACTGCTGGATTAACGTCTGTGAATGTTATTTCTTCGATATTCCCAGGAAAGCCCATGCAGAATGCAAGTAATCGTTCGAACGGTTCAAAAAGATTATTGAGAACATCATTTAATGGCATTCCTTCAGAATCCAACATCCTAAAGTTCAGCCGCCATGTTTCCTTGAAGGAAAACTCGTGGAGAGTATTATAGCCACCGAGTCGTTTGGCGAAATGTTTTGCATGAACTTCAAAATCATTGTTGTTCTTGTATGGAAGAATATTTTGAGGTTCCTCTGAGCAATAGGAGAATTTAAATTCTTGAGCTCCGTCTTCGGTTAGATTGTTAGATTCACGGAAGAAGTGTGTGTCGATCCATTCGCTAAAGCCAGACAGATCAACTGTCAATTCTGATATTGAGGGGTTATAGTCAATTCGTTGGTTAGCGACAATTATTGATTCTCCTTGAAGCTTTTGCTGTATGAAGGTCTGTGAGAAGGGGATGGCATTAGTTCCATGAACATCTCTTAGTACGTAGTATTTGTTGTCATTCGAATAGCCAAAGACCGATTTCCTGCTGAAATCGAGAGCAAAAGCATTGCCTCCGTTTTCCATCGGTACGGATTCCGAAACGAGATGACCGCGGAGAATATTTAGTCTAGGGGCGTTCTGCCCATCGAAGGAAAGCAATCCAAGTGGGCATTCGCTGATATTGTCTAGACCGTCTTTATCCGTAGCCCAGCAAGCAGGTTCGAAGTTGTAAGGTTGCATGTCATTCTCTTATCGTTTAAAATGTGCAGAATTTGAAGGATCATCTCAAATGATGCCGAATTCTGGACAATGTTCAGATTCTCGTTCTGCTTATGTTTTGGCATAAGAATCTGAACATTGCCGAAGAGCAAGTTTGCTGTCTCAAGCGTCCTTGTCTTCATCGAAATCAATTTCTACGTCTGACTCCTGATAGAGCTCGATGTTGGAATGCACGTCGATTTCTTCGACAATCCATGGCTCTGTCTGTAGCTGACAGTGCTGTTTGAATTCTTCGAATCGATTGCGTCCATCCATACCGCGTAGAGTTACCACAATGCCGAAGCGAAGACCGTCCCCGGCGTTTTTCCCTACGGTTCCATTCTCATCAATTGGCGGATCGAACCTCTCGGTTTTGCGGATCTTAAATCCCCAGTAAGGAATCCCATGAGAAATACGTGGCTGGAAACGGGTCTTCTCAATATCGCTGACGTGTTTTACATTGTCCCATTTTCGGTACAGTTTCCGAGCGTCGCCCTCGTAAGCATATGCAGTTGGATCTCCTTGAATGTTATTATTCAGTGAGTCGATGCCCCTCTCTCTCATGCGTCCAAAATGAAAGTCCAGTTCTGTGGAAGTGTAATCAACGCCTTGTCTAGCGTTGCACTTTGGGAAATAGCAAAGTGTGGCTCTCGCCATATATGGATATTTCCCATTTACCATTGGCACTGGTATACGGTAGTTGTACGTTTCGAAAGAGGTGATTGTACCTTCTAGGATGAACCGTATTTCGTTCGAAGGGGTAGTCAGAATGTCCTCGATCTTGGTGGGGACTATGCCATATCCAACCTTGATGTTGTCAGCAGAGATTTTTTCCCATCCTGAGGCTGCGTCAATGAGCATGGCCTTTGCGGTTTCTCTGGAGAAATGCATAACATATATCAGGTATGCCATCTTTCGTGTAATCCAAGGAGCTGCGAACGATGTTCCAGTTGTCAGGTTCACACCTTGTGGCGACCACGCTGCCATCTGCTCGGTGGCATCACCTCCAAAGCAGGAAATATCTGGCTTGCGGAAAAAGTTCAGTACAGGGCCTTCTCTGGTATAGCTTGCAGGTTCTTTAAGAATGGATGTGGCGTTAACAACGAGCGAATTGATGGAATCGGCCGGTGCTCCAATACGTTTGGGTTTGGTACGGCTGTCTTCTCGTGTTTTATTGGTTCCTGCCACTACGAAAACGATGTCGTATTCGTTCTGCAGTTTATCCAGCATCGAGGCTTCTGGCGAGATTATGTTTTCTGGGGATTCCAGACATGATCCGAGACTTAGATTCCATACTTTAATGTCAGGATTGCTGGCCACGATGTTGCGAATCATTTTCATAACAGTGAAAGAGCTGTTATGACCGCTTCGGGCGACGGCGAAGTGGCGGACTCGGAATCTGCCGCAGTCATCATCGAGTGTCGGGTTCAACGTTGGCCCATCGACTATGAGCGATGTAACCTCGGTGCCATGGATGCGGTCTTCTAGGGTTGTGCCAACTTGCGGATCAAGTTCATCGTGATATTCCACCCATTCGGAAAAGTAAGCGTTCTCCGAGTCGAAACAGGTGTCAATTACTCCGACGATTGGTTCATTCGTCGGCATTGGGATTGAGGGCGTGAATAGGTCTTCGACTTGCTTGGAATCCGGCTCGAATTTCAGTTCCAAAGCATCCCTGAGAGACATGGCAACGAGGTATGGTGCTGTTTCCGTAAGCTTACGGTACTGATTTGGATCCATATTGATGGTTGTCGCATCGAGCAAGTTGAATCCGTTCACATCAACGCCTAGCCTATTCAACAATGCAACTGTTTGTAAGCCATCTCGTCCGGTATCGTAGATTGTTACCAGAGCATGCTCCTGCTGAGGATCAATGTAGTTTTTTACAGTAAAGTGCTCTACATAATGAACATCTCTAATAATCTGTGCAAATGCTGTTTTGCTCAGCCCCACGCCTGCATCGATTTCGGCAAGACCATCATGGGTGATCGATGCTAATTCTCCATTGTTAATAGAGTCTCCGTGATGAGCCAGAATCTTCTTGGCTGCTTCCAGTTCCCTGAGGGTTGATTTGATGGCTTCCATCTTCACGTAATGCGTGATGACGTGGCAGGGTTTTCCTGCATGGTTTTTTGAAAAAACAGCACCGACAATGGAGTCATTCGCCGATTTATTGTGACTGCTCAGCAAACGTTTAATGCGGTTGCTTTTTGCAACTATCGTTCTGTAGTGCACTTCGACCAATGGGTCAATGAAGGCTGGCTGTGTCTTCCAATATGCGATGACCTTATGAAGATCGTCAATCCTGTCTTGTATCTGATTCGTGGTAACGACGGCGTTTGCAGGCAAAGAAGGTGGACCTGGCCACTGTGCTTTGCCGTGTCCGAATTGACCTTTTAACCTCAGAGTGTTATTCATCACGAGTGCCTTTCATCTCTCGAGCTGCTGTGCTGCGTGATATTCCAGTTAGAACCTCGATTTCGCGGAGTGTGAATCCTTGATCTCGCAGCATTCGAATGTCTTGAATAATATTTGCTCCATTGGGGATAAGAGCGATGTAAATACGGCGGAGATAATCGTTTTCGTCATTGGGCTTGCTGAATGCGATGGCCGATCGGATGAGATTTTTCATCTCGCCCGGGTAGGGTAGTTGCTCTGCCTTAGAAAGAATCTTCTTGAAGAGACGAATGTTCTTTCCGATGAACGAGAATTGCTTTGCATAGTCATTCATGATGCTTGTTGCCACATCAATGAGATCTTCTTTCGTGTACCTTCCAAAATCAACTACAGCATCAAATCTGCGAATGAATGCTTTGTCGAATTTTGAAAATAGGTTGGTGGTTGCGAACAAAATAATCTGCTCTGAGAGTTCATCCATTTGGCTCAGCAAGGTCGATGTGGCACGGCCCATTTCTCGGATGTCATGTGAATCAATACGGTCAAGAGCGAGCGCATCGATTTCATCAAAAAGTACTATCGTCTGATCAGGGCGTGTGAAACTATTGATTTCAGCGAATAGTTTGGTGATGTTCTTTGCCGTTTGACCAAGACGGCTGTCTATGACAGAGCTGAAATTGACGACATACAATTCGCGTTGCATGATTGAGGAAATTTGTTTTACGGACTCAGTCTTTCCCGTGCCGGCAGGGCCGTGAAAAAGGAATTTATGGATTCCGATATTTCGCCCGATGGCGTTGAGTGCTCCCTGAATGTCATCTGCAATGACTTCAGGTAGTGGCAGAGAAGCCTTGACCACGATTTTCTTTTCGAGGAATTCGGACTTGATGTCGGAATTAGACGATTGCGGGACAAGAGTGTTTGCGTCTGATAGTAAAGCGATGATGTACGCGGCCAGCTGTGAGTCTCCGGCGTGATCAAATTCCTTGGCGATATTGTACGCTTCATTGCGGAAAGCGGCATCATTATGCTCCGTATGGTACCGGATTAGATTCAGCACATTTTTCTTCTTCATGTTTCTTAGCCTTTAAGTCGTAAATTGCAGCTTTAAGTAATTTATTCTTTGTCTCATTGTAGCATATGTGTGTCTCAGTGGTTTTGGTGGTATGCTGTGTATGCAGTCTCAAATGGGCTGCGGGAAAATAAAAACTCCGATCCGTTGGCACGAATCGGAGTCGGGTTGAGCCCTAGGGCTTGTGTGTCTCGGTAAGACCTCACAAGACTACCGCAATGGCTTGTCAATGCAGGTCGGGCGACTGGGGCTCCTTAGTTCAGGAAGGAGCTGTCAATGGCAGCAAATTTCAAGCCAGGTGAAGATAACCACCGACCGGGAACATATATAGAAGTTGGACCGCGAGGAGGAAGGGTGCATGATCCTCGCATCGTACATATTGATGCAGGTGACAGGCTTCCGCCTACGCAAGAGGTCGGACATCTTTGGCAGCATCGGCCTTCTGACAAGAAATAGAAGAGAAGGGAAGATGGGGTGCTTCGATTGCTGGATTGAAGATATTCTGAATTCCAGCAATCGAAGCGTGACTCCTCTTCGGAAGTATTGTCAGTGCTTGATTTTGTGGAAGAGAAAGGTTTTTTGAGTAGTGATGTGATTTTGTTACTGGGAACAGTGACTCACGATAAACATCTGCTGCTGTGTAATGGCCGTTTTCTTAGGGAAGAAAGGTCGGGGGAGTGTCTGTCGACGCACAAGTGGGATGTGGGTTTGTAAGGCAGTTTGCTTTTAGTCTGTTTGCTTCAGGAATCCAATTCACGGAGGTACCGCGGATTTGTCTGATATTCGACCATGCGTTTATCGAATGTGCGCTGGATAGGGGTTGTCCGCATGTCTTCGGACTGAAGCATTCGGATCCGCAGAATCTGATTGATAATTCAATCGCCCGTACGGCCGGCACCTTGAGGGTATAAATCATGCTTGGGTCCAACCAGAAGAACCGACAAAACTGATTCTTGGCGGATTCTGGCTGTCTTTACTACACTTACAACAGCTTGCATAACCAAAAATCCGCGAGATCCCTAAACGTTAGTCGCACGGATTTCTGCTATCAATGGTTATTCATCGTTTTTTAACGATCTTGAGCGCCGGATGAAACGGTCGTCAGTAGATACGAGTGATTGTCATTCGGCTGCATGCCTTGTTCCATAGCAGCTCGAACCAGCGTCCGCGGCGCCGGTCGATAGTGGCTGCGAACAGCGCCTGGCGGATGAAGTCGATCAGAGTGCATGCGGCGTAGATCGTGAGCAGTATGCCGAGGATCTGCAGGATCGCCAATGGCTGCTGGTACAGGTTCTGCAGATTGAACAACTTGACCCAGAGCAGTTTTTCGGATGCGGCATAGTCGGTGATCAGGTACACGGCGAACGCGGATTGCGCGATCCGGTTGATGGTTCGATTGTGGAAGGTGACGCGGTCGAACAGCAGAAACATGCCGAAGCCGACCATGATGACGGGCAATCGCCAATCGCCGGTGATATATATTCCCATGTCGTGCCCGAGCAGCGACAATGTTATGGAGGCGCAGGTGTACAACAGGAAAAAACCGAGACCTGTGCCAATCATCAGCCAGACCTGTCTGGTGGTGAACGGTTTCATGTACCACTTATAAGCAGAAATCAGAATGAACAGGTAGATGAATCCGAGGAAGCCGTCGTTGATTCCTATCATTCCGGGGATGAAGCTGGTCAATCCCCATATGACCAGCACGGTCGTGGCCAGCGAGAGGTGGTATTCGCGGCCGGGTGCCTTCAATCCCTTGGCCAGGAAGGGGAGGAGCGCCAGAAATATGGCGTAGGCGGTGGCGTACCACCATACGCCCATGCTCAACGGCATGACGCTTTTCACCATGAGTTTCATACTGAGATCGGCTCGGTCGAACACGAGGTAGAACGTTACGAGGATAAGACTTCAGAACAGGAGCTCGCGTTCCATGATCCACACGCGTTTCAGGTTGGATTTGATGGTCTGTTCCTTGTCGAGGAAGAACCATGCGGAGATGGAGAAGAAGATGACCACGCCGACCTTGCCGCAGCCGGCCATGGCAAGCTGGAAGAAGATCCGTTCCGGTTTCAGGGGGAGTTTCAGCACGTCGTAGCCGTTATGGACGATGAAGTGATGGGCGAGAATCATGAACATCGCGATGATGCGCAACAGCTCGATACTGGAGTTCCGCCCCTCCCCATTTGCGATTCGGGAATGCGCCGGTGCGCTGTGTTTGGCGCTCATACCGCCGTTGTTCTCCGTGGTCTGGTTCTTCTCGCTCACAATTCTCCTCTAGTCTGTGGTCTCTCTTCCCTCCCCCGAATCCTACGTACCCAGACCGACTGGGATATTTTACGAAAAGATAAAATCGAACAAATGTTTGAGTGTGTGGTATGCTGCCGTTGAGGATTAGATAGGTGTGAGTCGGAGAATGGGGATATTGTCTCGGCGGGGAAGAGATTAATGTATGAACTATATTCGGCAAGAGGTTGGTGGAATGATTAAAGCCATTGGAACTTTTTTGAATACCGAACATCCGGGGCTTACCAATGTTTCAGACATATTTACAGTTGGTATTTCCGTGATTTCCATCGTTATTGCTTTTATGTCATATGACTATGTGAAGAATCATGACCAGCAGATTGCCAAATTTGAACAAGCGAATGAGATATCGTCTTGGGTGGTACATGATTCGAAAGGCGGCGTTCAGATGGTGGAGAATTCTCCATTAATGAAGGTTTCCGTCAATAATGGTTCGGATCAGCCGATCTATGATGTCGTTTTAACTTCTGGAACATATCAAGGGGCTGGTGCCGATTATTTGAGCGGGACAAATAATACTGTTTGTGTAGGTACCGTTCCTCCTGGGAGATTTACGACTTATGTTCCTTATCCGGGCGAAGGAATGCATGTTCGTGTTGAATCGGTTATTGCCTTTCGAGACAATAAGGGTAACAACTGGATTCGCAACGCCAAAGGCGTTCTTTCTGAAATCAAAATGAATTCGTATGAATATCTCAAACTAGATCTTCCTCCAGATAATTGGCAATCCCTCGAGTCGGAATGACGAGACAAAATATTGGTGGTGTGCTGTTGGCGTTATCGGATCAGTTGCCCGCTTGCCGACGGTTCATTCGGCATCAAACGCATTCCATGGCGTACGCCATTGCGGATTCTCATCGCTTCCTACTGGTTCTCCTTCGGCGTGGGCGTGGTGCAATGGCTATCCATCCATCTGCGTATCAAGACGTTGACCGACTATTTCGCGCACCTCATGTACCGGCAGTACATCAATGAAAGCTCGGTGTGGGGCGGTGGTCGCCCGCAGTTCCTGTTCGCGGAGCCCAGCTATATCGGCATGCATCTGTTCGGCGTATTGCTGCCGCTTATGTGGCTTATGCGTGGGCGCGACCGTATCTATGCCAAGCGGTTGCGCAACCTCATCGTTGTGTATGCGATTGGCGCTGTGCTGATGCAGGCCGGCACCCGAATCGTTCTTCGCGCGAATCTACCAGAGTCTTGACCCGATATGCGGGCTGCTCGCCCATCCGTGGACGGTGCTTACCGGATATGGCGCCGGCAACATCATCAACGCGGTATGGGCCGGCGCGAAGCATGCGGGACGATTGTTGAATGGCCTGGGCATGAATGGAAGTGCTGCGGTGGGATTCGCGGCTGGCATTAGCAATCATTCAGGTAGGCAATGTTCGACTGTTCAGTTTTTGAGCCTTGCCGCTCTGGAGCTGCCATAAGCGAAATGAGACGTGTTTCGTTGCTTAGGGTGCAGTGGTCACGGCCTGTTCGGACCGTAGCTCCTCGATACTTATATGCAAGACGGCAGTCGATGGCCGTCTATGTTGGGTGAAGTGATCTGAAGTGATTACAAGCTGCGGATTTGCGAGCCGAACGGCCATAGCGCTAATTTGGCCATCTTGAACGATTGAATGCCGAACGGAATGCCAATGATGGTGACGCAGTTCAGCAGGCCGGCAAGTATGTAGCCAATCGCCATCCATATGCCAGCCAACACAAACCATACGATATTGGCCAGCACCGATCCCACACCGCCGCCATACACCACGGTTTTGCCGAACGGGGTCAGCGTGAGTCCCGCCATCTTGAACGCCTGAATGCCCAGCGGAATGCCCACAATGGTGACGCACAGCACCAGGCCGATAATCGCCCAACTGGCGGCGAGCAGCAGCCCGCCCAAAATCAGCCACAAAATATTGCCAAGAAGTCGCATACGCACATGATACTGACGTGCCGTGCCGCTACCGACAAGTGGCAACGGATAACAACAAAAGATACAAAAAGCAGCAAAGCCATGTGGGAAGGATGTATTTTGCCTCGCCATAAGCAGAAATGGCGAGGCGGATTTATCGAACCTTAATCGAACCAAGTTTTAATACGGTTGCATTGCTTGGCGATGCCTCCGAATATATTGGTCAAATTTTGACTTTGCTTTCCGAGGTGTTGCTGGCAGCAACGTATTGAATGGATTTTTGCAGTCACTTAATTGATGCGGCTGCAAAAGCGATCGGTATTTTCTGGCTGAATTCTTTGAGTGCGGAGCGGCAGAAAACAAGATCTTTGATAAATGCCATGTAAAACTGCTCAACATCTGTTTGATTGAAAGCCCGCTACAAATCTGCCATACATAACGCAGATAGACCGGTTGAAATGGGAAAGATGCGCAGAGTGTGGGGCGTTCGCCTTGGGAACGGACGCCCCACACTTGTTGTGCGGGAATTTATAGCATTCCGATCAGTCCGTGATCGTGGCCGTCGCGTGCGAAGGCTGGAATCGTGTCTATTCCGGCGTCGACAGTGATTTTTTGCCCCCCCTCATACACTTTGCCAGTGCGTAGATCCGTCCATGTGATGCTAGCGTTTCCGGGAAGCGTCACCTCACGCGATCTGGCTCCGGCCTCAACTACGGGGGCCACTAGGATATCAGGGCCGAACATGTATTCATCGGCGATATCGGACACCGATTCGTCTTGAGGGAACTCGTAGAAGAGCCCACGGACCAAAGGCTGGCCATCGGTATGTGCTGATTCGAACAATTCCCGCGTGTAAGGGCGCATTTTCTCGCGAATGGCAATGAACTTTCGGAAGATCTGCTCCGTCTCGGGGCCATAACTCCAAGGCTCATTGTCGGCACCACTTGGCGAACGGTGGTCTCCGGCCGAATTGGTGATGGTCTCCTTGCCGGTTGTCGTATGCAGACTACGGTCGCCATGGTTGCGCATGACCGGTAGGAAGCATGAGAACGCGCACCAGCGGGCCAACAACTCCTTGAAATCGTCCGAATCAATTATCCCATCATGGAAACCGCCCATATCGGTGGTGAACCAAGGAATACCGGCCATGCCCATGTGGATGGCGCAGGTAATCTGGGCACGAAGGTCGGCGAAGGTCGAACCAACGTCTCCAGACCAAACAAGAGAACCATAGCGTTGCGAACCAGCCCAAGCGCAACGGGTGAGGTTGACGATGTCACCATCCCTTCCTATGGTTTGTTGTCCCTCGTAGAATCCTTTGTTATAGTCTCTTGGGTAGATGTTTGCCACCTGCTGGTTTGGGCCGGCGTAATATCGATAGTTGTCGAAATCGTACGTTCCGTATTCAGGTTCCGCTTCATCGAGCCAGAATGCATCAACCCCAAGCTCGGCATAATTTGTTCGGCACTTCTCCCAAACATATTCGCGAGCTTTTGGATTGGTGGCGTCATAGAACTGGCTGGGACCTTCGAACATCATGCCGACGTCTTCACCCTTATCTGCGCGCACGAGAAGGTTCTTTGACTTCATCTCAACATAATTCTCTGAGGCGAGCGCGACCTGGGGCCACACAGATACCATGAGTTTCACTCCCATGCTGTGCAGCTCGTCCGCCATAGCTTTGGGATCGGGCCAGAATTCATTCTCAAAACGGAAGTCACCCATATGCGGCCAGTGGAAGAAATCTACAACGATGAGATCCAACGGAATATTACGCTGTTTAAACCCATGGGCGACGTCTAGGAGCTGACGTTGATTCCAATATCTAAGCTTGCACTGCCAGAATCCCAGTCCCCATTCAGGCATGTGAGGAGCGTGCCCTGTGGCGTCGGCATAATGCTTCATTATCGAAGAAGGTGTATCGCCTGTGGTAATCCAGTAATCAATCTGCTTGGCTGATTCAGCTCGCCATTCCGTACGGTTCTTGCCGAACGTAACGTTTCCAAGTGCCGGATTATTCCACAGGAAGCCATATCCGGCGCTGGAAACCACGAAAGGAATAGATGCCTGTGAATTGCGATGCGCGAGTTCGAGGGTACAACCTTTCAGATTGAGGATGTTCTGTTGGTACTCGCCCATACCATATAGTTTCTCATTTTCCGGTGTGGTAAAGGAAGCGACGATGGAATAGTCGCCTCCGGTGATCGGTTTGAACCATCGCGCTCGAAGATTTAGTGATCCGCCAGATGGTATTTCCTGAATGAGCGGTGTGCCGTCTGCCTTATAGAAGCTCAGTAAACAGCGTGGCTCTTCATATCCTGATCCGGAGTACAGGCCGCAGGATGCTTTCGCTTGAACTACAATATCGCCATTGCGTAATTCGGCGGTTCTATTGGGCTTGTCAATGGTGATACCATAGTCGTGACTGTCTGAGGCCTGGTTGTTTTGTGGCAGCAAAGCTCCTTCTTGTTCTTGTATCTCATGCATTTTCGAGGCGCGGACGCGGACTGAATTCTTTCCCCATGGTTCGATGCGAAGATATTCGCCGTCACCAGTCCACAACAGTGCATCTCCATCGATAGCAAAAGTTAGTTCACTCATAGTTGGTCCTTGTAATTATGTACTTAAGGGTTGGATTAGTCTTTCACCGCTCCGGCTGTTACGCCGGCGGCAACGTATTTCTGTGCGAAAATTAGTAATAGCGCTGTTGGTACTGAGGCCAATACTGCGGTGGCCATCATTGGCCCCCATTCTTGGTTCTGTGAACCGATAAAGTCATATAGACCCATGGTGATTGGCCTCATCTTGCCGCCACCGGAATCGAGGGTCGAAGCAAACATGAAATCTGACCATGCCCAGAGGAAAGCGAACAGCGAAGTCGTGACAATGGTATTACGGGAGAGTGGAATCACGATTTTGGTAAAAACACCCCACTGCGATGCTCCGTCGATTTGCGCTGCCTCCACCAACGAGCGTGGCATACCGGACATAAATCCCGTCATCAGAATCACTGCGAACGGTACCGACAAAGTGGAGTCGGCAACGATAAGTCCCGGAATACTGTCGAGAAGACCGATGTCATCGTAGATCTGGTAGAAGCCTAGAGACATAACGACCGCGGGAATCATCTGAGCAACAATCAACAGGAAGTTCATGGACTTTGAGCCTTTGAACTCCAAGAAAACAATGGCGTATGACGAAGGTAATGCAATTGCTAGAGTCAGGATCACGCATCCTATGGCAACTAGCAATGACGTTCCTAGGTAGGGGAGCTGTGAACTTAACGCAGAGGCATAATTGTCGAGCGTGAAATCTTTCGGGAACAGATCACCTGAACGGATGGAGCGACGTTGCGTGAATGATATGTTGATCATCCAGTATACGGGGAAGAGCATAATCAGCGTCAAAATGATGCCTATAAGTGTTTTCCACCATGATGAACGATGTTTCATTTTAGTTACCTCTTCTCTTCATTCCGCTGGGCCCACAGGTAAATCAGAGCGAAAATCAGTGCTACGACAATGAGAATCGTGCCCACAACGGATGCTTCCGAATACCGGATGGTTGCTGATGTGCCCTTTCCGAAAGCCATCTCATAAGCCCAAGTTGCCAAGGTTCTCGAAGATCCAGTGCCCTTGGTCATAATCCAGATGATGTCTACTGTTCGTAACGTGTAGACGAAACCTAGCAGGAGCGTGATCATCGATACCGGCTTGAGCAACGGGAAAGTAATCTTCCAGAAGCGCTGCCAAGCATTGCAGCCATCCAACGCGGCGGCTTCATACAAGTCGCCATTGATGTTTTGCAAGCCCGAATACAGAATTACGAGGTTGAAAGGAATACCAAGCCAAATATTGGCAATGATAACCGCCCACAAGGAATGATCGGCTTGCAGCCACCAAACCGGGTCCAAACCAAATAGTTTGAGGAAATTATTAATAACACCGCTGTCGGCGTCCATCATCCATTGCCAGATCGTACCGGAAATCATTGGCGGAAGTAGCCATGGTACAAGGAATGCGCCGCGCAAAGCCGCGGAAAGTTTGAAATTCTGATTGAAGAAAACCGCCAATGCCAAGCCGATAGAGTATTGGAAAACGATAGAAGCGAAGACGAAAATCAAAGTCTGTCCGAGAATGGTCCAGAACTGTTGATTGCTTAATATTTCCTTATAGATATCGAATCCAGACCAAAGGGGCATCGCCGGTCACAAAAGTGCGACGTGTGTAGCGGTGCATACTCATGGAAATATTCTGAATCAGAGGCCAAACGTAGAAGATAAGCATGTAAATAATCAGCGGGGCCGCGAAACCAATGGCGGCCAATGTGGTTGGCTTGATTCGCCTTGGTTTATCTACGGTGATTGTTTGAGACATAGTTCACCTGCCTGTTGATGGAAAAGATGGAATGGGGCGTCTGAATATCGCAATGAATGGCGGGCAGATGCCCCAGAAAAATATGAGACCGCGAATCAGCCCTTATTCAAGGCAGCCTGTAGATCTTCAGAAAGCTGTGCAGAAATGTCTTCGTATTCCAGACCAACGTCAGTGGTACGGCCTTCAGCATTTTCTACGGCGTCAACCCAAGGTGCCCAGGCACTGTTCTCTTCCACCTGCTGCTTGCGGACGTCACTTTTGGCGGCAAGATAAACCATCTCATCATTGGTCTTCTTGAGATTATCTCCGTCAATGAGGCACTGAATGACCTCCGCGGTTGCCTTCATCTTGTCACTGTCTTTGGTTTTCTGGGCTGGAATGGTAATGAACTCGCCACCGCTTGGAACCGGGGCTACTCCGCCATCTTTGGCTGGAATGGAAATCATCTTGTAGCCTTTCTCGGTGGCCGACTCCATCTGCCATGAACCATTTTCAGAGAAGCCGTAATCGCCGCCAAGGAACAGATCCCACGCAGCAGATTGGTTGTCCGTTGCGACCGATTTCGGAGCCCAACCTTTTTGGACCCAGCCGGATACCAGATCAAGCGCATCCTGCTCGGCACTGGAACCTGAAGCGTCCTTCAATTGACCGCCGGCTCCCCAGAACCAGGGAAGGAACTGGAATGTTCCTTCTTCGCCGGAAATGCCGGAGAACGTGATGCCCTTATATCCTGCGTTTACTACTTTTTCGATGGCACTGTTGAGCGAATCCCAATCGGTAATCGATTCCGGGTCGACGCCAGCCTTATTGAGGACATCGGGGTTGTAATACAAGCCCAATGCGTTAGTGCCGTAAGAAACCCCATATTGTACGCCGTCGATGATGCCGGGACCTTCGATATTCTTGTCGAATCCTGAAACGTCGACTCCCGCTGCCTCGATATCCGTAACAAGTCCTGCGTCGACAGCGGTAGGCATCTTTGGGTTATCGATCAGGGCGATCTGGGGTGCGTTGCCGGCCTTGACAGCTGTTGTGAGATTGTTTAATAGGTCTGACTGCGCATAGCCGATGCGTTTTACGTTATATCCCTCAGGAGCACAATTGGTAACGTATTTCGCCCATGTGCTGCTATCGTTCTTCTGAGGGTATGGGTCCCAGAATTCGATTGTTTTGGAATCTTGACTCGAGTTGCTACCGCAAGCGGCGAGACTGACTGCCGCGGCACTTGCGGCGATTAAAGCTATCACGCGCTTCATATTTGAACCGATCATTTGGTATTTCCTTTCATTAACAGCGCACCTATGCGCTGAATGATTAATTTATTGCGTTTGGGAAGTTTTAATCCCAAACTGTTGAACCGGTTAAACAAGTTAAATAATAAACCCTGATCTTTGAAAAGTCAAATCGACGAACTTAACTAATGTAGAATCTCGTGGTTGTTTTCTGCGCGTAATCTACGTAGCTGCGATGTTACTCGGGCTCTTGGGTTAGTGGATAATCAAGATAGCGGGTGACCGTCTGGGCTTTCGGATTGTTTATTCGACGCAAAAGGGCTCCCACGGCGGCTTCTGATAGTTGCGCAATGTCCGGACGCACTGCGGAGAACGATATCTTCATTGATGTTGCTAGCTGTTTCGGGAAGACGGTTACGACCTGCAAGTTATCCGGTGTTCGGAGATTCCTGCGTGCCAAGACCTGAGGGGCAACGATTGTTGCTGGCTCGTTGTGAAGTATCAGAGCGGTCGCTTTGGTGTGCGTATCTAGTGCATGCTCAATGAGGGGCGAAGGATCCGAATCGTCGTCTTTCGGATATTCGACATGCATTTTCAGGTCAAGACGTTTGGCGGTCTCTATCGCTGAATCCAGAAAGCGCCAAGCGTAGCCAAGACCCTGATCAAATATTGTGTGTGACCATGGAATAAGAATCACCTCTTTATGCCCTTCAGAGGCTAAGAAATTCAAGATTGATGATGCAGCCTTGGCGAAATCGGAATCCACTGTATCCAAACCGTGTGAGTTCTTTGGCGAGCCGAATGCAACGGTCGGAATGTGCTCTTTTGCGGCATAGCTGACTCGTGGATCCTCATCTTTGACGTCCATCAGGATGAACCCATCCACTTTCTTTGACGACCATGCTTCATGCATTGCCTCGAAGCCGTCGTTCTCGCCAATGAGTAGGGTGTCGTATCCTCTCTTTGTCGCTTCTTCGGATAGCAGGTACACGTACAGTCCAAAGAGGGCTGACAGATAGTTGCCGTGAAAGGCGGGGGAGACCACACCTATTGTTTTGGTTTTTCTTACGGATAGTGCGCGGGCTGCATGGTTCACCGTATAGCCTAATTCGTCAATCGCATGTTGCACTTTAAGTGTTGTAGCTTGAGTGATTCGAGGATCTCCCGATAGTACATACGAGACTGTTGCCTTGGAAACACCGGCTGCGTGCGCCACGTCAGAAATTGTTACCATATATCACCTGCTCTTGCTTCGTCGCTTCGCTAGGTTAAGCAAATAATCAACATGAGACAAGTTTAGCGTTATCTGTTTGCGTGCGTCGTCATGATGGTCGACAAAAGGCAATGACTCTATTCCACGTTTCCTCTCGTCCAATGGAGGTGTGGACGGCTATGCGCGCGAGTATCTACCAAACTACTGATGTTGGCGGTTTGGGTTAAGTCGCGTTGCTGTCTTGGCGTATGCCGTTGACGGTGCGAACATTGGTGAGTTTGATTCGCATCGGTGCTTGAGGCGATTAAACGTACATGCGTGTGAAGAAAAGTACATTGAACGCCGGGGTAAGACGAAGAGGCTTGTCTGCGGCTCGCATCTCGTCTATGTATGGCAGATTCGGAGGCCTGACCGGAGACATCTCACTTACATATGGCAGACACATGCGGCGAAAACCTCAAAAACGTACCCCCGAAGTGGCTGTTTTCGCAGGCGACGTGCCATATATAAGCGAGATGTCTCCGTACGAAAAGCAAAATCTGCCATACATAACGCAGATAGACCGGTTGGCGTGGGGTATTACGCAAAGTGATTTCACGCGAGTACACGCTGCGTCCTACAGCAGGGGAGCGGTGCGTGGTTTTGCGGTTGAGTTTCGTACTTGCAACTGCACGGGGAATGTCTCGAATGGTTCCTCGATGGGTTGTCCTTCGATGAGCGCCAGAGCCTTTTGTGCCGCATCGACGGCCATGTCGTATGGGCGCTGTCGAACGGTGGTTAGCTCAGCTTCTTTGGCGAAGGTGCTGTCGTCAAATCCGGTTACGGAAATATCTCCAGGCACGGAAAGGCCGCTGCGTTGAAGGCGGAAGAACAATGGAATTGCCTGTGAGTCCTGATGGAAACACAATGCGGTGGGTGGGTTGTCTTGCGCCATGATTTCGGAAATTGCCGCATCTAGAATGCTGTCGCCTTTTTGCACTGCCAGTGTGCGGGCGGTCAGTCCGTCAACTGCATCGCAGGCTTCCTGGAATCCGGAAATACGGTTAAATGAGCTGAATCCCAATGTGGAGGAAAAGCTTTCATATAAATACAGCAGGTTACGATGTCCCAGCTTGGCGAGATGTCGAACGATGAGTTTGATGCCTTCTTTGTCGTTGATACCGACAGTTGCATCGAATCCTTCGCTGGTGGTATTGATACCGATAATCGGAATTTTTGCGGTTCCGAGACGTTTGACCTCGTCGGGGCTGATGCCAAATGAGGAAACGAATACGGCATCCGCGTTGCTGCGTACGGGAAGTTCCTCGAAGAATGCGTCACGTGCCTCCGACCCCTCGATGGGGTAGATGACCAGATCGTACCCGGCGTCACGCAAAACATCGTTAAGTCCGGCAATGATTTCGGCGGTGAACCATTCGATGACGCCGCTGCCGACCAATAATGCTATGCGATAGGTTCTACCGGATTTAAGAATTCCTGCCGATCTGGAAACGCTGAAATTCAACGCATCAGCTGCGGCCTGCACTTTCAACCGTGTTGCCTCTGACACCTGTTCAGGGTGTGCGAAAGTGCGTGAGACTGTAGCGTTCGATACGCCTGCCTTCAGTGCCACATCGCCGATGCTCGCTTTCATGGTGCCTCCGAAAGTTTTTCACTGTTTGTTTCAGCCTACCATCATTACCGTCCTCATGGCTACAGAGTTGAAAGATGAATGAAAAGGGTTGCGATACGACACGCCGTATGAAAAACAATGTGTGCACGCTCACAGCGGTGAGATGAAACGGGTTTCAAATGAAACCGTTTACATTTTAAAAAACCTTGAATTGCCAATATGAAACCCTTGTCGTATGCTATTGCTTGTCCGCAAGGGGCGGATGAAGGCTTACGAGGACGTAAGGAGAGATATGAAAATCAACAAAGGTATCGCAGTGGCAGTGGCGGCCTTGAGCATCGTCGGCTTGGCTGCGTGCGGGAACAGCAATGCCGCGTCCGGCACAACCGATACGAAAGCCGACAAAGGGCTTGACGTTATCGGCAACACCATCACCTACGACCCCAATCATCTCGTGAACGACGGCAAGCCAATCCAGCTCGAGTACTGGAGCTGGGGCAGCAAGGGCACGGATCCTGTCTACAAGATGATTGAGTCCTACACGAAGACGTATCCGAACGTCACCATCAAAACGGTGAATGTTTCATGGGATGATTATTGGACCAAGCTGCCGTTGGCTCTGAAAGGCAAAAACGGTCCGGCCGTTTTCAACATCCACAACTCTTACGATGCGTTGATTCGTCCATACGCAGCGGATTACGATATCGACACCAAGTCTTTGGAATCCGACTACTCCACCGCATCCGTACATGAAGATGAGAACGGCAAAGTCAAGTACATCGACTCCGTGATCAACACCGGCAACATCTACTACAACAAGACATTGTGGAGCGAAGCGGGCCTCACCGACGCCGACATTCCGACCACATGGGACGAATTCATCCAGGTCGCCCAAAAGCTCACCAAAACCGACGGCAGCAAGATGACGCAGGCCGGCTTCAACTTCAACGGCGACGCCTACAGCGCCATCTATCAAGGTCTGAATTATCAGAAGGGTGAACTGCTCTTCAGCGAAGATGGCAAGAAAGCCAACTACAACAACGATGTGACCAAAGAAAACATGCAGTTCCTCAAGGATTTGTATGACAAGTACAAGGTCGGATCCGTTGACTTCGGCAACGATTACACCCAAAGCTTCGGTAACGGTCAGTCTGCGATGATCTACGCTTGGGGCCACATGGAAGGCACGCTGAAAGAAAAGTATCCAGATATTGACTACGGCGTGTTCGCCACCCCAACCTTCTCCGAAGACACTCCGTTTGCATACGACCGTTACAACGGCGAATCCACTCCGGGCGTCAACAAGAACCAGAGCAAGGAGCAGCAGGCCGTTGCCCAGGACTTCATCAAGTACCTGCTCGCCAACGATGATTACATTCGTGAAGCGGTATCCGAACTGAACTCCTTCCCAGCCAAGACCTCGCTTCAGAACGACAAGGACATTCTCTCCAAGCCGGTCATGGCCGCCATCCAGCCACGCGTAGACCGACTGATCTGGCCGGGACCGGCACCATCCACCGTTGAATCCAGCGGCACCACTGCTTTCCAGAACGTCTTCCAGAACGGCATGTCCATCGATAAGGCTCTCAAGGAGGCCCAGGGTCAGATGGATACCGACATGAAGAGCTCTGACTTCACGTCAATGGAAAGCAAGTACGCTTACTTCGACGAACATAAGTAATACCGATATATCCTTTCCAATCCCTTTTCCAATCCGGGCAGTCGCGGTACGATTCTTCTTCCGCGCCGCGGCTGCCTTTTATCTACGAGATACGTTCAATCTTCTTATTCGATTCGATCTGACACTCTGTATTGCGTAACAAAACGGTCGAATCGGCTCACAGAGAGGCGAGATTCAATGAAAAACAAAAATGGTGAATCTCTGGTATCGAGAATTTTCACCCTACGCAACATGGCTGTTGTCTTCTTGGTGGTCTATTTCGCCATTTTCCTGGCCTACCCAATTTTTAAAGCCTTCGCGGGCAGTTTGCATAACTGGAATCCTCTGATTGGCACTTATGATTGGGTCGGACTCGACAACTTCAAACAGATCCTCACAGACAAACTTTTCTGGACTTCCATGGGGAACACGGCGGTATTCGCAGGTGTTTCCACACTCTTCCGCATTGTGCTTGGTCTCGGCTTGGCCCTGCTGCTCAGCGCCAAACTCGTCAAATGCAAAGACACCCTCCGAGGTCTGTTCTACATGCCGACCATCACTCCGCTCGTGGCAGTTTCTTTCGTGTGGATGTGGATGTTCGACCCGCAGTTCGGCATGGTAAACAAAATCACAGGACTCGACATCAACTGGCTGCACGACACCAAATGGGCCATGCCGGCAGTCATCATCATGACCATTTGGAAGGATTTCGGCTACGCGACCGTTCTATATTTGGCCGGTCTCATGAATCTTCCTCGAGACGTGTACGAGGCGGCCGCCATCGACGGTGCCAACTCAGTGCAGATTTTCTTCAAAATCACCCTGCCGTTGCTTAAATCAACCACCTTGTTCATTGTCATCACGTCACTGATCAGCTACCTGCAGGCATACGTGCAGATTCTCGTCATGACCGAAGGCGGTCCGGGCACGTCAACCTACACCATCAGCTATCTCATCTTTGATCAGGCATTCCAGAAATACAACTTCGGCGTCGCGTCAGCTCAGGCAGTTGTGCTCTTCCTGTTCACTGGTGTGCTCACCCTCATCATGTTCAAGGTTTCTGGAGATTCGGAGGAACTGGCATGAAATCACGTAAAATTGGCGGCATCATTCTTACGATTCTGCTCTTCATCGCCGCCATCATCACCATTGTTCCATTTGTTTGGATGTTCATTTCATCATTCGCGCCAAATAGCGAAATCGTCAAAGTGACCGGAGGATTATTCCCTAAGCCATCCACGATTGACAATTATGTGAGCATCCAAGAAAAGTTCAATTTCTTGCGATTGTTCGCAAACTCGCTGATCGTAGCAGTACTGAAAACCGGTATTGCAATCTACACAAGTGCGGTGCTTGGTTACGTGTTCTCTAAAATGCGATTCCGTGGTCGCAACCTGCTTTTCGGCATCGTTATGAGCACCATGATGATTCCTTGGGCAGTGACCATCATTCCGCAATACGAAATGTTCACCAACTGGGGTCTGCAAGACACCTACACGTCGCTCGTGCTTCCTGGCATGATCAGCGCATTCGGTATCTTCCTGTTCCGCCAATCCATCTCGGGAATTTCTGACGAACTCATTGAAGCGGCGAAACTCGATGGCGCATCCGAAACCAGAATCTTCCATAGCATCATTCTGCCAATGAGCCATAACACCATCGCGGCGCTCGCCATTTTCACCTTCCTGTGGAATTGGGAAGACTACCTGTGGCCATTCTTGATGATTACCGACGAAAACAAGCAGCTGCTCGCTGTCGGTCTGAAGGCCTTCAACGGACAATACGGCACCGATTACGGCGGATTGTTCGCAGCGACTTCGTTGGCAATTGTTCCAGTGATCATTGTGTATATGATTTTCCAGAAGCAGTTCATCGCAGGTATTGCGACGGGCAGTGGCAAGTAAGGCAGGAGTAGCATGGCAAACAACGCATTAGATAACGCAACCGGCACGGTATTCGTCGACTATGTGCGCAAGGCACGTCCGAAAATGCGAGAATCGTCGGTTTTACAAGGGGATCATTGGAGGATTGGCATTCTAACGGAATCGCTGATCCGTTTCGAATGGTCTGATTCCGGCGAATTTGAGGACAATCTCACGCAAATGGTGGTCAACCGCGATTTTGGCGCCGACCCGCAATTCACGGTGACGCATCGCGACGGACTGCTCATTGTTGACACCCCCGCGCTGTATGTGACGTACGATGGCAAGCCATTCAGCAAAGAAGGCTTGAGCGTAGTCGTCAAGGGCGTGGCCGACACCCAGTTCAATACGTGGCATTACGGCGACGAACCGAAGCATAATCTTAAAGGCACCGCGCGCACGCTCGACGAGGCGAACGGCGAAATTCCTCTGGACGATGGTGTGATTTCGCGAGACGGATGGGCGGTGCTCGACGATTCCGCCGCGAACGTGATCGTGGAAGCATACGAAGTGAACGGCAAACCGAATCCGCTGGGGGCTTGGGTTATGCCACGCGATCACGCGGAAACCGACTTCTACTTCTTCGGCTATGGCCGCCGCTACACCGAAGCGGTGCAAGACTTCTACAAGCTGGCCGGACCAACGCCTCTGCTGCCGCGCTTCGCACTCGGCAACTGGTGGAGCCGCTACTACCGCTACACGCAAGACGAATACCTGCAGCTCATGGACCGGTTCAAGCGCGAAGGCATTCCATTCACCACATCCGTGATCGACATGGACTGGCACCGCGTGGACGATGTCGATCCGAAATACGGTTCCGGTTGGACCGGCTATTCGTGGGATAAGCAGCTGTTTCCCGATCATGAGGCGTTCTTGCGCGACTTGCACGAGCGCGGCCTGAAAGCCACGTTGAACGTGCATCCGCGAGACGGCGTGCGCGCGTTCGAAGACGACTATGAGGCGGTGGCCAAGCGCGTCGGCATTGATCCCGCAACCGAAGAGGCAGTGGAATTCGACCTCACGAATCCGGATTTCGTAAGCGCCTACTTCGACATGCATCATCGTATGGAAGCCGAAGGCGTTGACTTCTGGTGGCTCGACTGGCAGCAGGGCGGCGTGACCCGCCAGCCCGGACTTGACCCGCTGTGGGTGCTCAACCACTTGCACTACCTGGATTCCGGGCGCTACGAGACTTCTTCCGAACGCAATGTAAATGAGAACTGCGAATGCGAAAAGTGCGCCGAGCCGGGCGCTCGCGATGAGCATGAAATGCATGTCGAGCAATCCGAACGCAACGTGAGTTGCACGGAACGCAACAACCGTTGGCCGCTCACCTTCTCGCGGTATGCTGGCCCGGGTTCGCACCGCTATCCGGTCGGCTTCTCGGGAGACACCATTGTTACGTGGGAATCCTTGCAGTTCCAGCCGTATTTCACTGCTACCGCGTCGAATATCGGCTACGGATGGTGGAGTCACGATATTGGCGGTCATATGTGTGGCTATCGTAACGAGCATTTGGAAGCCCGTTGGTACCAGCTTGGCACGTTCAGCCCGATCAATCGCCTGCATTCCAGCAATTCGCAGTTCATGGGCAAGGAGCCGTGGAACTTCTCCGCGGAAGTGCGCGATTCCATGGTGGGTTCGCTGCGACTGCGCCATATGATGCTGCCGTACCTGTACACCATGAACTATCGCGCCGCGTTCGAGGGCATGCCATTGGTGGAGCCGATGTATTGGGCGGATCCGAACAATCCGCAGGCGTACGAGGTGCCGGATGAATTCCGTTTCGGCACTGAGCTGCTGGTTGCACCAATTGTTTCTGACAATGACGATTCCGCGCAGCTGGGTAGCACGGAAGCATGGCTGCCGCAAGGTGAATGGTATGACTTCTTCGATGGTCGCCGTTACGTTTCGGCAGGAGAGTCCGGGCGTCGTTTGGAAGTGTGGCGTGCGATCGACCGTATGCCGGTGTTTGCCAAGGCTGGCGGTATCGTGCCGTTGCAGCAGCTTGGCGAGGGCAATAAGGTGAATGATCTGGGCAATCCGGAGTCCCTGCAGGTGCTGGTGTTCCCCGGTGCGAACGGTTCGTTCACACTCAAGGAAGACGATGGTTCTGTGGCCTCTGCTGCTTCCGGTTCTGCATCTGCCGAGTCTTGCGATGGCCAAACTCATGTTGCCGATACGCGCATGAGCCTTGACTGGAAGAATACGGACAATGCCACGCAGTTCACCATCAGTCCGGTGGAAGGCTGTGCTGAAGCCATTCCGGCACAGCGTAACTGGGAGATTGTGTTCCGTGGAGTTGCACAGCCAGACACGCAGAACGTTCGTATCGAAATTGGCGGTAAAGCTTGCAATACTGCAGAAATTACATACGATCAGCAGACGTTGAGTCTGTCGGTCGTTGTGCGCGACGTGCCGTCTACTGCATGCTTGAACGTTACGATTGCAGACGGACTGCAGATTGCTGAGAATTCAGTCGAACAGGACGTGCTTGACGTGCTCTTGCATGCGCAAATGCCGTACATTTCCAAAGAGCATGCGATGCAGGCGATTCGTGAGCAAGGAGTGCGTGCGCTCGGGGCTCTGCGCACCTTCGATACCGCGCCCCGTTTCAGCAACGAGCTGTTTGTCACCTCCGGCATGCCCGATGCGGTGATCGGCGCCTTGGAGGAAATCCTCCTCCGCAGCTGATGCGAAGTTGCGGGCCAGCCGGCTGAAGGCAAAAAATTTGGGCATGGAAAAGGGGTTGCAGCGAATCTTGACGATTTGCTGCAACCCCTTTTCGGTTACTTTCCGACTCGCGATAGAGGGCGGAAACCCTGAAGCCCAGCAGCTTAGTTGTGCTTGGACTTCTTGCGGCTGTTCTTATGAGCGTGCTTGCTCTTCTTGCCATCCTCGTCGTAATAGTAGTAATAGTAGTAATTGCCGTTCGTGGAAGACTTGCGTTCCTTTTCGAGGTTGAATACGAAGCCCACCACCGGCACATTGAGGTTGTCAAGCTGCACGGCGATGTCTTTCAGATCGCGCTTCATGGTCACGTCGCGACCGGAAACGAGCACGATACCGTCGCTCTTCGAGCCGAAGACAGTGGCATCATTGGCCACCACCATCGGGGAAGTGTCGATGATCACGTAATCGTAGGTCTGCAAAGCCGCGTCGAGCAATTCGGTCATGGTCTTCGAGTTCAGCAGCATGGAAGCGTTCGGCGGCTTCGGACCAGCCGGCAGAATATGCAGGTTCGGCTTCCAATAGCGCTGCACCACATCCTTCACGGTGGCCTGGCCGGAAAGCACGTGCGTTAGGCCGGCGCCGCCTTCCAGGCTAAGTCGTTCGGCTACGGACGGGTGACGCAAATCGGCGTCGATCAGCAGCACTTTGGCGCCGTTTTCGGCAAGGGCGGCCGCCACGTTCACGGAAACAGTGGTCTTACCTTCGGAAGGTCCGACGGAGGAGATGACGATCATGCGCGCATCGCTGCCTTCAACCTTCGATGTGAAGGAAAGGTTGGTGCGAATACGGCGGAATTCCTCAGCGATACGGCCGGCCGGGTTCGACACGATGATCGGCTTGTTGCTCTGCAGGCTTTCGTCGGTGGGGATGCGGCCCATGATCGGCGCGTTGATAATGTCTTGCAGATCGCTGGCTTCCTCCACGCGGGTTGCCATAAGATCGCGGATCAGGGTGGCGAACACGCCGAGAATCAGGCCTGCCACCAAGCCGACGGCCAAGTACAATGCCACCTTCGGGGAGCTGGGGGAGATCGGCTCCGCAGCGCGCTGCACCACGGAAAGCTTCACCGGCGACTCCTTGCCGGAGGCATACAGCGACTTCTCCACCACATTGCTCAGGGATTCCGCCACGCTGTTGGCAATGTCGGAAGCCTGCTTCGCGTCTCCCGTTTCGGCGGTGATGTTCACGAACGCGGTGTTCGTCGGGTTCGTGACGGTCAGCTGCCCGGCCAGATTCGCGACGGTGGTGTCGGGGCCAAGATCGTCGATAACCGGCTTCAGCACGGATTCCGTGGTGGCCAGCGTCGGATACGACTGAATCTGGTTGGTGATATACGTGCTGGCGCTGTTGATGTTGGAAATATTGTTGTCTTGCACCGACGAATCACTGTAGGTGGCGAACACCTGCGCGGTCGCGGAATACTTCGGGGGTGCCAGGAATGTGTATGCGCACACCGCTGCGAAAACCACCACGAACGTGATGATGCCCACCAGAAGATGCTTATGGACTATACGGAACAAATCCATCAAGGTGATGCCGTCGTCTTCCGTATCATTGGATTCGACGACCACCTGATTGGTTGCTGGCACGTTGCTTTCTGCTGCAGCCATGTTTCCCCTCGACATTTGTCACATCATATTGATCAGGTTCCATACTAGCAAAGAGCACCCCCATGGAGGGAGTTGGGCACCCTTTCTAGCTTGGTTCGTTGAGATTTCAACGTTTTCAGGCAGTGGCGCTTGCTATGGTCTGCAAAGCCTTGCAGATTTCGTTGTACGCTGCCTGATATACGGCGAAGTCCTTGCCGATCGGATCCTCCACATTGTTGGTATCGGGGATCATCGGTCGGATCATGCTTGCGTTGTCGATTACCGATTCGAGTTTTTCCTGCCGGGTATTACCCCCCATGTACCCCTGTTCCTTGCAGTAGACGCACATGTTGGCGAAATCGTTGATGAGGAAGGTTTTGCGGGCCGCGGTTGGTGCAATCACCGCGATTTCCTTGCGCTGCTCGTGTTCGAAGCAGAGGATGAGATCACTGCCCTGCGCGATTTGCGGGGTGACTCGTTTCGCGCGGAAGCTGCTGGAATCGATGCCATGCTGGTCGAGCAGCCTTTTGCTGTTCGGTGCGATTTCGTGCGAAACGAGCCCGCGTGTGCCCGCACTGTCGGATTCAAGATCGGGCATGAATTGGGGGAGGAGCAGTTCTCCCATAGGAGAGCGGCAGATATTACCGGTGCAGATAAACAGGACTTTCATGATCTCTTCCTGAAAAAAGAAAACAATCGGTTTTACGATGCTTGTTTTCGAATAAATGAAGGGACTTGGGAAAACCCAAGCCCCTTCATGAAACATAGATATGGTGTGTATCTACTTGGTTATTGTTCAGCGAGCAGAGCTCTTGCGAACGGCAACCAGGGAGATGCCGGCGGCAGCCAGCAGCACGACGGCCACAACGTACGGAGCGATAGCAGCACCGGTGGAAGCGGTCTCGTTCTTCTTGGCGGTGCCTTCGCCGGTAGCGGCGACGGTCACGGAGGCGGAAGCGAGAGCGGCACCGGTCGGATTGCCTGCTCCATCGACTGCGTAGATGGAAGATGCGATGGTGCCAGCAAAGCCAGACTTGAAGGTGTAGGTGGCGGTCAGGGTGCCGTCCTTGTGTGCCTCTTTAACGTTGGAGTACTTGGTGGCGGTCAGGGTGACGTTCTCGACGGTGGTGTCATCGTAGGACACCACGTAGCGCTGGCCCGGAGTCAGTCCCGTAAACGTGAAGGTGGCGACGTTGCCGGAAACGGTGCCGGTCGCGCCATAAGCCATAGCGGTGTTAGCGGCAAAGCCAAAGCCGAACACGGCGGCGATGGTGGCGAGAATTGCGACGATCTTCTTCTTCATAATCGTGATTCCTCTCTAAATAAAACGTACATTTCAGCGGTTTGCCGTAGTGGTTTCCCGCTACGACCTTGACTATACGCCCCCGTTGAGAACCGCGCTCTCGGGGGATGTGAGGTGAATCGCACATATGTGACGGCGTTGTCACACCATGTGACGACGTTCGCACATGCCCCCGAATATGAAAAATGGCGATTTTTCGTTGGAAAATCGCCATTTTGATAAGAATTTACAAACGCAACACGCCGAAGCGTCACTCTTCGTCGTCAAAACTGAACAGGTCTTCGACCGTGGTATCAAGCGCTTTTGCAAGATCCATGGCAAGGCGTAGCGACGGGCAATACTGCCCCTGTTCGAGGCGTCCTATCGTCTCGCGGCGCACGTTCACCAAGTCGGCAAGATCGGCCTGTTTCAAGCCGCGTTCCATACGTTTGAACTTCAAACTAGTCTTCATCGGTGTCCCCGCCCTCATGCTCAAGCCACAGGTAGCGGGCGTCGGCGATGGCCAGCGCCAGCATGCCCAACGTCGGCAACGCCATGGCGGGAACGGTGAACGGCGCATGCCTGAACAGTGTGGCGATCATGCCCGCGAAGCCCAACACCACCAGCGCCACCACAAGCACGAAGAACGTGAAACGGATGGCCGTCGCCTGATGCTCGTCGGACAGCTCGTCGCGGCGGGGGTGCGCGCGGTTGTACACCGTGCTCAGCCAGATCTCGCCTATGGCCCACACCAGCGCGAACACGCCCATGGTGATGATGCCCGGCCACGTGTGATGCTGGAACATTTGGATGGCGCAGGCGATGGCTCCCACAAATTCAACGACCATGCGGAAGAGGATGTAGCGGTTGAAGGTCACGGGTCTGTCCTTTCCTACCGTGTTTCTTCGTGTTTTCCGACGATTTCGTATTGTACCCGTTGCCCTGAAGAGGGGTGAAGAAGCGGGGGAAAGGCTGTTGACGGGTGCATGCGGTGAAACGATTTTCAGAAACGTTTGCATGTGGCTGTTTCGAGGCATGTCGTATATCGGGGGTCGAAGGATGGGGGACAACCTTGCTGAAAGCGTTTGTAAAAAAGCAGAAAAACCAATCATTTTTCATCGTCGATTTCATTAAAAATCACTCATTTTTCACCAAAAATTTGTGATATTTTAAAGATTACGTTCGCTAAGGAGCAAACGTTTTCAAAGGAAAGATGCAAGGAAGCAGGAGGTCAAAGTGCGAATAAGTTCGCGTACGTTCGCAGGTATTGCGTACGTATTCACTAAGCAACAGCCCCCGCAAGACGGGGGTCCATCCGAACCGATGACCCGCGTCGAGCGCAGGCAGGCGGCCCGCAAGGCCCGCACCATCAAAACGTGGAAGAAAGCCGCCGCCGGAGTCGCGGCCGTCGCCACCATGCTGGGCGGCATGGGCGTGGCCTCCACCGCACTCGCCTCGGACCGCGACAGCTACCAGGATACGGTCGGCAATGCCACGTTCGAGCAGGCCCGCGAACAGTACGGCCTGACCGAGAGCATGAAGAACGGCGCCATCCTGCATGCGTGGATGTGGTCGTTCAAAACCATCACCGAACATATGCCTGAAATCGCCGCGGCCGGCTACACCTCCGTGCAAACCGAGCCGATGAGCAAAATCAAGGAAGTCGCCGCCAATGGCAAGAAGTTCACCGAAAACTGGTATTACGTGTACCAGCCGGCGAACACCTCCATCGGCAACTTCGTGGTCGGCAGCGAAGACGATCTGAAGGAAATGACCGCCACTGCACACAAGTACGGCGTGCGCGTAATCGTAGACGTGGTAGCCAACCACTTCACCTCCGACTGGAGCGCCATCGACTCCGATTGGCAGAACAAAGACTACTTCCACTCCCGTTCCAACTGCGGCGGCAACGACGGCGACCAGATCAACTATTCCAGCCGCCGCGATGTGACCCAGTGCCACCTGCTTGGCCTGTGGGATCTGAACACGCAGAACCAGTATGTGGCCGACCGCATGCAGGACTTCCTGAAGACCGCAGTCGCGGACGGCGTTGACGGCTTCCGCTTCGATGCCGCCAAGCACGTCGAACTGCCGACCGAAGTGTTCGACAACAAGACCTCCAACTATTGGAACACCATTTTGAACAATGGTTCGCAGTTCCAGTACGGTGAAGTGCTGCAGGGCGATTCCGGCCTCGACTACAAGACCTATGCGGACCTGTTCGCCAACAATTCCTCCGACGGCGGCGGCAACACCGCATCCAACTATGGCAAGTCCGTGCGCGCGGCCATCAGCTCAGGCAATCTGAGCACCAAGATGGTGCAGAACATCGATACCGGCGGCGCCAAGGAAGACCAGCTCGTCACTTGGGTGGAGTCGCATGACAACTATGCCAATGGCGACAAGGAATCCACGTATCTGACCAATGATCAGATCGTATTCGGCTGGGCGATCGTGGGCTCCCGCAAGGCCGGCGCACCGCTGTACTTCAACCGTCCGGTCGGCTCTGGCGGAACCAATGCACAATTCGCCGAGCAGTCCCAGCTGGGTGATGCGGGCGACGACATGTGGAAGAACAAGTCGGTCGTGGCCGTCAACCACTTCCGTAACGCCATGGACGGCAAGAGCGAATATCTGCAGAACTGCGGCTCCGATCAGAACAACGCCAACAAGTCCTGCCTGATGATCGAACGCTTCACCAAGGACGGCACCGCCAACGATGGCGTGGTAATCGCCAACACGGGCGGCGACCAGAGCCTCGTCGGCATGAGCACCAACCTTGACGACGGCGTGTATCCGGATGAAGTCAACGGCGGAAGCATCACCGTTTCCGGCGGCAAGATCACCTCCGGCACCGCCAAGGGCAACGCGGTCAGCGCCTACTATCTGAAGGCCGAAGCCAAGCCGTACGTTTCCGCGGAACCGTCTTCCGCAACATTCAGCGGAAGCGGCGTTGACGTGACCCTGCGCGCAAGCAAGGCCGAAAACCTCAAGTACACGACCTCCGAAGGCAAGTCCGGCACCTTCAAGAACGGTGACGTCATCACCGTGGGCAGCTCCATCTCCGTGGGCGAGTCCGTAACCGTGACCGTGACCGGCACAAGCACGGAAGACGGATCCAAACTCACCGGAAAAACCACGGTGACCAAGACGGAAGTCGCCAAACAGAACCTCGCCTCGCGATATGGCACGAACAAAGTCGGCTTCGGCGTGAAGAAAACCATCAGCTTCAATGCCGGAAAAGGCGCGAGCATCTCCGATTGGGACAGCTCCATGCTGATCGCACAGGGGGCAGCCAACGACGATCCGCGCGTCTACCGACCGAATTCCATGTATGAGGTGCCGATCGATCTGTATGCACTGTATGGTGCCTACGATGACGACAATCTGTACCTCATGTGGGAAATGACCAACGTGCAAGACGTGGTCGACACCGGCGACGATTATCCGCTCAGCCAAGGCCACCTGTGGCAGACGCAGAATCTGCCGTTCCACATCGCCATCGACACGAAGGACGAAAGCACCCGAGTGGGCAAGGACGGCGGACTTTCCACCGGCGGAACCCTGTGGGCTTCCGGCATCAAGTGGAGCGGTGAGCAGAACGTCAACAAGGTCGTGACGATTTCCACCAACGGTTCCAACGGTCCGTGGATCTACAAGGGCGACGCTACAGGTCTTGATTCCAACGCCGAATATGGTCCGGCAGCCAACGCCAAGACCAACACCAAGGCTTCCGGCGTCAAGTTCGGTTACGGCAACGGCATCCTGAGCAGCCAGGTGATCGGCATCAACGGCGGCTGGGGTGAAAGCAACGGTCGAGTGGTCGGCGACATGAGCGCCGACAAGGAAGGCTCCGCACAGTGGGTCAACTTCAACGATCTGGGCCACAACTCCGCAGGCATGGACGATCACTACGAGATCGCCATTCCGCTGAGCGAACTCGGCACCACCGCGGACCATATCGAAAAGTACGGTCTCGGCGTTGAACTGGCAGCCACCTTCGGCCTTTCCGCAATGGATTCGCTGCCGTATGACATGGCGATGAACGACAATGCCGATCTGCCGGACACCTCCTCTCAGGTCAACAACTCCTACGAGAAGTCCGACGAAGACACGTTCACCGTTGCCATGGCCAACATCGGTGGCCATGAAGATCCGACTCCGGTGACCAGCGTGAAGATCAACGGTGGCAGCTACACCACTGATCTTTCCAATGGCGCCGTTGCGAAAAAGCTGACCGCCACCACCGATCCGGCTGGTTCGTCCGTGAGCTGGAGCTCCTCCAACACGGCCGTCGCCACGGTTTCCGCCAACGGTACGGTCACGCCGAAGAAGGCCGGTACCACGACCATCACCGCAAAGTCCGGTTCCCAGAGCGATTCGATCACCGTTACGGTGACCGGCACGCTTCCGACACCGCCGGTGGCGAAGAACACCATCTATGCGACCAAGCCTTCCGGTTGGAGCAAGATGTACGCGTACGTGTACACCGGCGACGGAGCGACCGCGAAGAACAACGCGGCCTGGCCGGGCGTCGAGATGGTGGCTGCCGACAACTGCGACCAGACCGGTTACCAGTACGAGGTGCCTGATTCGCTCGCGTCCGGCGCGAAGGTGATTTTCAACGACGGTGGCAGCCAGCAGTATCCGGGCTCCCGGCAGCCGGGCATCGACTACAACGGCGGCACCGTAACGTGGGATGGTTCGTCTGCTTCGTTGAAGGCCGTGGATTGCACCGTGGTGGTGCCTCCTGACGACGACAAGAACGTGCAGATCACGTTCAAGGCGACCGGCGTTGACCTGAAGTCCGGCGAGAGGGCCTACGTGGTCGGTGACTGGGGCCAAGGCAAGGGCAAGACCTGGAACCGCGCCGGTGGCGTCGAGCTCACTACCGTGGGCGGCGAACTGACCGGAACCGCGACCGTGGCCAAGGGCCAGTCCATGACCATGCGCCTGATCAAGGTTTCCGCTGACGGCAAGACCACGTGGGATCCGTCCACCGACCGCAAGACCACCGCCGACAAGGCCAAGACCGTCGGCGTGGCCTGGGATGTGAACACCGTGAACGAGGACGGCACCGTGCCGGTAACGTTCGCAATCACCGGTGACGGCGTCTCGAACGGCAAGCTCACCATCCAGAAGGGCCAGCTCGCGAACCTCTCCGTGAAGGGCGCCACGGGTGATCCCGACATGTGGTGGAGCGACGGCGCGGCAGTGGCGGTTTCCGGAACCGGTGTCGTGTACGGCGTCGAGACGGGAACCGCAAAGGTGAATGTGAAGGCCGCGGGCAAGACCGCAACCATCACCATCACCGTCAAATAAGGAATCAAACGGATTTCATAAAGCCATACATCCACCGGTCTGACCGGTAGATCTCAGGGGCGTGCGATTTCAATATGTGATATTGGAGTCGTGCGCCCTGTTTTTCATAATCGTTTGCAATGATCTGCAAACGTTTTTTCTTGTAATCCCAACATGATGGCAGCGAAACGCCGAAGTAGTAATGAAACAGTTGTGACGAGATTTTCAATATTTATGAAAGAGGCGATCCTGAAATTGCCATATCGGGGGTGTTGGATGGTGTGTGTGGGGTGTGATTAAAGCTTTAAATCAGTTCGTTTTCACGTCGTGTATGCAAACGTCTGCAATCTCTTGCAAAACATGATAATTTGTAAAATAATCTTGAAAAAGCTTGAAAAATGGGGTTTGTAAAACGGGAGTGTCTGACGTTTGGTGAAATCTAGATGAACTGTTGAGATAAAATGAAAACGTATGCTGTACCCTCCAGGCAAGGGGGAGGGTGAAGTATAAGGGCGTGCTTTGGCAGTAGTGCGCGTCCGGTATAGAAGGGATGACAGTGATGGCGGACTCCGACATCACGGTGGCCGTGGCCACGCATAAGGCGTACCGTATGCCGATCGACGGCGTATATATGCCGTTGCAGGTCGGTAGGGCGTTGCATCCGAACGTCGATTTGGGTATGACGTGCGACAACACCGGCGATAATATTTCGCAGTTGAACGCACAATATTCCGAACTGACCGGACTGTATTGGATGTGGAAAAACTGCGATGCCGACTATCAGGGATTGGTGCACTACCGCCGTCATTTTGCCAAAAATGACAGTGCGAAACGCCACGGAGACGAAAACGAACGCTTCAGCTGCATCGCAGGAAAACAAGACTATGCGCGTCTGCTCGATACGTGCGAAATCATTGTGCCGGAACGACGCAACTACTATATCGAAACCGTATATTCACATTACGAGCACACCATGCAGGAAGGGCAGCTCGATGCGACACGAAGCATTATCGCGCAAACCAATTCCGACTACCTCGACGCATTCGACGCGCAAATGAACAAAACCTCGGCGCACCTGTTCAACATGTTCGTGATGCGCAAAGACCTCATCAACGAATACTGCTCGTGGATGTTTCCCATCATCGGAGAACTGGCCAAGCATATCGATTCAAGCTCATACAGCGTCTTCGAAATGCGATTTCCCGGACGCATCAGCGAAATCCTCTTCGATGTATGGCTGGAAACCAACCATTACCCGTACGTCGAAATGCCTATCATCAGCCCCGAACCAGTGGACTGGATCAAAAAGGGGTCCGGTTTCCTTATGGCGAAATTCGTAGGCAAAAAGTACGTGAAAAGCTGCTGAAAACAGGTCTTATGGCAGTTTCGACCCAACCCCTCATCAGCGTGATAGTGCCGGTCTACAACGTGGAACGGTATCTCGACCAATGCGTGGAAAGTCTTATCGGGCAAACCTACGAACGATTGGAAATCATACTGGTCGACGACGGATCCACCGATTCCTCCGGCGAACAGTGCAATGCTTGGGCGAATCGTGACAACCGCATTCGTGCGGTGCGCCAATGCAATGCCGGCTTGGCGGCGGCCCGCAACACCGGGCTCGACCTTGCCAAAGGCGAATACATCGGATTCGTGGATTCCGACGATTACGTGCTTCCCGATATGTTCGGCACGTTGCTGCACAATCTGCAGGAATCCGACGCCGACCTGTCGATCATCTCGTACGAACGGGAAAACCCTGACGGCAGCACCTACTGCAACGCTTTTCCCGACAAGAAAATCGTCATGACCTCGCAGGAAGCATTCGCCTATGTGAATCAGCATGGCTACTTTTATGTGACCGCGTGGGACAAACTCGCCAAAAAAGAACTCTTCGATAACCTGCGCTACCCGCTCGACGCCGTCTATGCGGAAGATTCGCCGGTCACCTACCAGCTGCTCGACAAGGCGGATCGCATCGTATACGATTCCACGCCGCTGTACCGTTACAGAATGTCGGAAAACAGTCAGTCGCATGGCATCACCGACAAATTCGCACAATCCACCGGAGCCATGCTCGACTTGGTGCGAACCAAATATCCGCATGTTGAAGCATATGCCGCATATGGGCATCTCGAATCCATTGTCGGTACCTGCAATCGCATCATGCTCGCGCATCAACGCAAGCAATGGGCGCAATTCGAACGGTATGCGCGTACGGAATTGCGCGAATTGCTGCCAATGGTGGAACGCAAGGGAATCATTGGGAAAAGTCAACTGCTGCAATGGAAACTCCTGGCCACCTCTCCGACGCTGTACGGCATGATGTACGCGCTGTACAAGCGACGGCATCCGGAAATCGCATCACATTAGGCATGGTGATGAGATGACCTCGACCATACTGTTCTTGACATTGCTGGCATTGCTGGTGCTGCTGATAGTGGCATATCGCGGGGATTTCGCGGAACCATCCATACTATTCGTGGTCGGATTCACGCTCGCGGTATTCAATGGACTCACCAATTACCGGACCTGGGATTTCGACCTGTCGATGCAAACCTGCTTCGTGGTTGGATTCGGCACGTTCGCATTCGCATTGACGGCTTACGGTGTGAAGGTGTTTTTCCGCAGCTGCGTCGGACATCGGACAGCACATCGGGAATACGGTGAGCCGCAAGATATCGTTCTGCCGATGTGGGTGTACGTTGGCGGCCTGCTGTTCACCGGTTTGGCATTGCTGATCGTGTCACGGCAGATAATCTCATTGACACTGCCCTACGGGGGAGACGGCTCTCTGGACAAAGCCATCGGCTTGTATGACAAACTCAACAAATTCAGCACCAAAGGCGTGGCCCTCTCTGGAATTCCCTCGCTACTGCATCTGGCGACCAACGCCATGGCCTATGCGTGGCTGTTTCTCGCCATGCGCAGCGTGGTGGTCCGTTCGTTGCGCAACGATTATCTTGCGGTCATCAATGTGTTGGCGGCCGTTCCGATGACGTTGATTTCCGGCGGACGCAATAGCCTCATTCAGCTTGGCGTTGCCGCATGGACATACTGGGCGTTGTTCCGCAGGCAGAACAACCGTTGGAAAGGCATGCGGCTCGGCTTCCGCACTGTGTTGAAATTCGTGGCCATCGCGCTCGTGGGATTGGCTTCGTTCAAGCCACTGCTGTCGCTGATGGGACGCAAGGCGGGCGAGTCGACCATGTACGAATACCTGTCCATCTACATTGGAGCGCCGATAAAAAACCTAGACGCGTATCTCACGAACTCCATGTCGCCTTCGTTGGCGGTCAAATCCACGCAATGGGGAGACATGACATTGGCTTCCACCCGGGCCTCGTTCCCCCAGATATTCGGCAAAACCGTGCTTGACTGGATGCAATGGCAACCCTTCCAACGGTATGGCGAGCGCAGTCTTGGCAACGTATTCACCACATATTACGCATTCATTTTCGACTGGGGCATCGCGGGTGCGATGCTTGCCATCGTGCTGATCGCCGCACTTTCTCAGCTTTGCTATGAAAGCGCGGTTTTCGCATTGCAATACGGCAAGGCGGGCATTCCCATATCGATGATGCTGTACGGTGCCATCGGCTATTGCTGTGCGTTCAGCTTTTTCTCCAACCGTTGGATGTCAACCATGTTCAACCAGATCATGCTCAGAAACATCATTATTTGGGTGGTGCTGATATTCTTCGTGAACTCCGTGCGCATACGCAAACGCGCCTTCGCCAAGCGGGTGGTGCTTTATGCCTGAACGTCAGCCGGCCAAGCCGGTCGGGCAGCCGTCCAGCAAGCCGGCCAAGCATCCAACCGACGTGCGCATTCGATCCGTGAAATTCAACGTGCTGATGAACATGATCGTCACCACGTCGTCAGTGATCTTCCCGCTCATCACCGTGCCATACGTGTCGCGCGTGCTTTCCACCGGTGGCACCGGGCATGTGGCGTTCGCTCAATCCGTGGCCTCATACTTTTCGCTGGTGGCCCTCCTGGGCGTTACCTACTACGGAGTGCGCGTCTGCGCTCGCGTACGCGACGACCGCGCGGAACTATCGCGTACGGTGCTGGAATTGCTGGTTATTCTGGCATGCTCCACCACCATGGTGTTCGCGGTCTACCTGGCGTGCCTGTTCACCGTACCGAAAATGAACGCGCAATTCGGGCTGTTCGCGCTTTTCGGCCTGGCCATCTGGCTTTCCTCGTTCGGTGTGGAATGGTTCTATCAGGCGTTGGAACAATACGAATACATCACCGTGCGTAGCGTATGTTTCAAACTGCTGGCATTGGTGCTCATGTTCGCTTTTGTACGGCAGCGCGGCGACTACGCGATATACGGCCTGATCGTGGTGGTGGCCGGGTACGGATCCAACGTGCTCAATCTCCTGCGGCTACGCAGGTTCGTGGACTTCCGCAATTGTGGACATCTCAATATTTCCCGCCATTTCAAACCGATGCTATGGTTCACCATCGCATCCATTTCATCCGGCATGTATATTCAAGTAGACATTGTGATGCTCGGCTTCCTTGGCACCACCGATATGGTCGGCCTGTACCAGCTGGTATCCAAAATCAAATCCGTGCTCGTCACCGCCGTCAATTCCGTCGGCAACGTGATGCTGCCACGCCTTTCGTATTATCAGGCGCGGCGCAAAGAGCGGCAGGCAGGCGAACTGATCGCGAAAAACATGAATTTCGTTATGGTATTCGGCTCCGCGATCATTGCTCTGCTGATATTGCTTGCCGACCCGATCGTGGCATTGCTCGGTGGCGCTGACTTCGCGGAATCCGCGGTTCCGCTACGATTCGTCGGTATTGCGGTGATGTGTTCGGCCATGAATATCGTGCTTGCGAATGTCATGATTTCCAAAGGAATGGAACGTACATGGGCCATGGTGAACGCGATCGGACTTGCCTTGGCCGTACTTGCAAATGTGCTGCTGATTCCACAGCTCGGCGTGGTCGGTTCCGCCATCAGCATTTCATTGTGCGAAGCGTTGATGCTGGCGATGCGCTCATATGTGTGCCGCGGGTTTTTGGTTGGCATTCGCACGTCGATCGATCCGATGCGTATTCTGCTCAGTGCGATTGCGGCAGGCTGCCTTACGCGGGGCGCGATCGCGATATGCGGTGCCGAGACATGGAACGCCTTCCTGTGGCTGATGTTCGGCGGATTCCTGTTCGCGCTGATATATGGCATCGCGTTGCTGCTGTGCCGCGAACGATTCGTTATGGCCATGCTTCAGCCGGTATTCAACCGACTGCATGTACGGAAAACGAATGATGAGAATAACGCGCATGGCGCAAGCAATGCGAGTGACGGACGATATGCAAACAATGGAGGTTGGCAATGACGAACTACGTGATCTGCGAACGTTCGCTGCATCATGCGCACGCTGGATCCAAAGCGCGCGATGACATTCGGCAGGTGCTCGAAAGCCAATCCTGGCAGCCGTTCGAAGTGCGTCCCGGCGAGAACAAAGGGTATTTCGACAAGCTGGTGTGCGTTGGGCGTACGCTTGCCGATTGGCATCGGCTGGAACGAACCGTTCGCTGCGGGGACGTGGTGTTGGTGCAATTTCCGCTCATCATGTACAATAAGGTGTCGCTGTACGCCTTGCCTTCCGTGCGTAGGATGAAAGCGCGCGGAGCGTTGTTTGTTTTCCTGATTCATGATTTGGAAACGCTACGCGGCTACTCCTACACCGATTTCGACAAACAATGGGTGACCGAAGCGGATCTGCTCATCAGCCACAATCCGCGCATGAGCGAAGTGTTGCGCAAGTACGGCGCGACCGTGCCGATCGTGGAGATCGGCATTTTTGATTACCTGCTGCCGCAAGCGAATCCTGTGCCCGTGGAACAGCGTCACGGCATCGATATCGCGGGAAATCTCAGCCATGGCAAAGCCGAATACGTGTATCGGCTGGCCGAGCGATTCCCCAAAGCCGACATCAATCTGTACGGGCCGAAATATGACCGGCGGAACGGCAAAACGGCGTGGTACCGCGGAATCGTCGCACCCGATGAACTGCCAGACAAACTGGAAGGACGATTTGGTCTGATCTGGGACGGCGACAGTCTCGACACCTGCGGCGGCTATTACGGCAAATATCTGACCGTCAACAATCCGCATAAGCTGTCGCTGTATCTTGCAGCCGACAAGCCGGTGATCATATGGAACAAGGCGGCGCTCGCACCATTCGTAGTCGAACAGGGAGTGGGCGTTGCCGTCGAATCGTTGCAAGAGGCCATGGCCGTGGAATACGGCATGACGCAAAGCGAGTATGCGCGAATGGTACGACGGGCTTCGCAATTGGGGCAGAAGCTGCGTGAAGGCTGGTTTACAAGGGAAGTCATGGCCAAGGTGCAGGCGGTATTGCCGTCGTTGCGTCGAGAAAACAAGGAAAGGTGAAATCATGGGCGTGAAGCAGCGAATCAAAACCATCGTTCCGCATCGCGTCTGGCGCGTATTGCAAGGATGCAAAGCGAACATGACATTGGCTTCGTACTATGCGGGGCAGCGCAAACGGTTCCTGAGATTCTGTGCTGGGCAATGGAATGTGGGGCAATCCGAGCAATTGCGCGGCACTATGGTGTATTACATTCATCGTATTGAAAAAGGATTGTCGCATAGACGGTTCCGTGCGGGATTCGGCAGATCCGCGTTCGGGGAGTTGCGTTCCGTGATGGATGAATGGCGGGAACGCGACTATCCGGTTGACGATGTGACGTATATCGCGGCACGGCAGGTGGTTCGTGCATACGTGCGCAAGCATCGGGCGTTGGAGAAGCCGATTCCTGAGTTTGTGGGCGTATGGTTTGCCGACGAAGTGGCCTCGGTGGATATCGAAAGCGTCGAACAAGCCGAAAAAGCCGACGTTGCGGGCAATGCGGGCGTGAAAACCGTGCGTGCCGCAGACAAACGCGACAACGCATCGCTCGACTATGCAGCATTGTTCGCAGGGCGTTCCAGCGTACGCGAGTATGCCGAAACCCCTGTTGATATGGGAACGGTGCGTAAGGCCGTAAGCATGTCGATGAAAACGCCATCGGTATGCAATAGGCAGGCATATCGCGTGCTGCTGATCAGCAATCCGAAATTCATCGAACAGGCATTGGCGTTGCAGGGCGGGTGGCGTGGGTACGATGCGCCTCCGGTGCTGGCGTTGATCAGCGTGGACGTGCGCAGTTTCGTAAGCGTTGAGGAACGCAACGAGCCGTATATCGACGGAGGCCTGTTCGCCATGGCGTTCCTGACCGCATTGGAATGCGAGTCGCTGGCCGCCTGCCCTCTCAACACCATGATGCGTGAGAAGCAGGAGCATGAGATCCGCAAGCTGTTGGGCGTGCCCGACTACGAAACGCTGATTGCGTTCGTGGCGATCGGCAACTTCCCGGAAAGCATCGAATCGCCGGTATCGTTCCGGTATGATGCTTCGGTGATCACACGGGAGCTGAACTGACGATGAGCCATACCATCAGTGTGATCATTCCCGTCTACCGTGCCACGTTGCAAACGTTGCATGATTGCGTGAACAGTCTGCAACGGCAGCAGGGCAGTGGCTTCCGTATCGAAGCGGTGATTGTATTCGATGGTGAGCCGGCATTCGAAACGGCACCGATCTCGAATTGGAATTCGCCATTGGTCAGCATTCGTACGGAAACGATCGCCCATGCCGGAGTCTCCGCGGCTCGCAACGCGGGATTGCGCGCGGCCACGGGGCAGTGGGCGATGTTCCTCGATGCGGATGATGCGCTCGCCGAGCATGCCGTCGACGACATGCTTGCGTTTGCGGTGCGATACCGCTGCGATGTGGTGATGGGGGCGTACCGCAACGTGCTTGCAGGTGCCGATGCCGATGCGAACGGTGTTCCCGACGCCGCTGGTGCCGTCATTATGGGCGGCAAAGGCGAGGGGGCTCCAAGTGTGGAAGAACACCATTATGCTGAAACTGACATGGTGTTCGAGGGACGCAGGCGTCTTGACCTATGCGAGGATATGCTCCGACCGCAGCGAGGTATCGCGCTTGTTTGGGGCAAGCTGTACAGCATGCCGCTGATCAAAGGGATCGACGGATTCAATGAAACCTTGAGTTTGGGAGAGGACGCCGAATATGCGTTCCGTGCGGTCGCGGCGGCGAATCGAATCGGCTATGTGGATGAAATGGTGTACGAATACCGCCGCAATGCGGATTCGGCGGTGCGGTCGTTCTCCAACGATTATGTGCGGCGAACAATATCTGCGATCGAAACAATGCGCGATACCATTCGTCAATTTCGGGAAATATCTGATGGAACGCTCGATGATTACACATTATTTCATCTGACGATCATTATGATCAATGATCTGTTCAATCCCGAAGCGCCATGGAACCGTCATGAACGAAAGAATCACTATGGAAAAGTAGTGAACATGCCGGTTTTTCGGCAGCCGCTTGATCGATATCGGGGAGGTCGTTTTCCTGTGACCCGACAAATCGCGTTGCTTTCGATGAAATATCGATGGTATTACGTGAGCGCTGCGATCGCATGGGTGCGTCATAAGCAATTCAGTGGAAAACAATGAGAAAGCGGAGTGCTTCTGCAATAGCGAGAAAACAAAGAAATAACTACTTGAACGACGAGGAAATATGGACGAGAAGCATAATATTATCGGTCTAATCACGTATCATGCTGCCTATAATTATGGTTCGGTATTGCAGGCGTATGCCACGCAATCAACCATCACGGACATGGGGCATGACGTTACCGTCATCGACTACCGGCCGCTTGAGGGCGAACGCTACTATGAACGCTTATATTGGCGTGGGCTGGGCCTCAAATCGTCCCTCGCGGATTTAACCATGCTGCCGGTTGCGGGACTGCGCAAGAAGCGCATGCGCAATTTCGAGCGGTTCATCAGCACGAACATACATGTGGGCCAACGACGCTATCAGGAGCCGGAAGAGCTGAATTCGCTGGCTGACGCATTCGACGTGGCCGTGAGCGGCAGCGACCAGATCATCAACAAGCATTCCAACGAGCTGGAACGCGTCGACTGGAAGTACATGGACCCGTACCTGCTGAAATGGGCGAACTGCAGGAAAATCTCGTATGCTTCGTCGCCGGCCACCATGACCGACGATGAGCTGCGGCGCATCGGACCGGCGTTGGTGGAATTCAGCGCGCTTTCGGCGAGGGAACGTTCCGCATGCGGCAAACTGCGGCAGGTAAGCGGCAAATATGTGGAACACGTATGCGATCCGACGCTGTTGCTCAACGCGGGCGAATGGGAGGAACGCATACCGTTGCGTAAGTCGCAACACGTGCCCGAACAGTATCTGCTGTTTTATCCGCTGCTGCGTCCCAAGCGTGCTGTCGGCGTATTCAGGCAACTGCGTGAACTGTCTCGTCGAGTCGGCCTGCCTGTCGCAGTGCTGACGCCGCAGGCGGGCAATGTGCCGAAATGCGATGAGCTTGTCAATGTGCTCGAGGCAGGGCCGGAAGAATTCCTCTCGCTGGTGAAATATGCGGAGGGTGTAGTTACGGACTCCTATCATGGCACGCTGTTCTCCATCAACTTCCATAAACCGTTCTGGGTGTATACGGAAGGTACCAAAGAGCATGAACTCGGCACCAGACGCGGTCAAATCCTGCAGGAAGTGCAATTCGCCGACAGAATCATCACTGATTTTTCCGAAGTTGATTGTACTGATACCTCACAAACCATCGATTTCTGCAATGCCGATATTGCACTGGATATCATGCGCAGCCGCTCAAAGCGATATCTGTACGACGCTTTGAGCTGATTATGCTAAATCCGCTGATTTTGATGTGTGTATTTTCATGCGTATAGAAGCGTTTGAATATGATTTGAGCCTTGGAGTGATATTGAATTCCAAGGCTCAAATGTTTTATGGATATCGGCGGTTGCCGTTTACTTGACGGTGATGGTGATGGTGGCGGTTTGGTTGCCGACCTTCACGTTCACCTTGGCGGTGCCGGTCTGGACGCCGTAGACGGTGCCGGTGCCGGAGACCGCCACGGCGGCCCCGTCACTCCACCAGACAGCGTCGGACGGGGTGGCGTCCTGGGTGCCGATCACGTAGAGCTCGGCGAGGTTGCCTTTCTGGATGGACAGTTTGCCGTCCGCGACGCCCTTGCCGGAGATGCTGATGGCGGAGTCGTCCGGGATCGTGCCGTCCTCGTTCACCTTGCCGGAGGTCCAGGAGACGCCGAGCGCCTTGGTCTTGTCGGCCTTGGACTTGCGGTCCTTGGCCGAGTCCCACGTGGTCTTGCCGTTGGCGTCGACCTTGATCAGACGGAATGTGATGGCGTTGCCTTTGCCGACCTTCGTGGTGCCGGTGTACGCGTTGCCGTACCTGGCGAGCTTGACGCCGCCGGCGCGGGTCCAGGTCTTGCCCTTGCCCTGGCCCCAGTCGCCGACCGCGTACAGGGTCTCGCCGGTCTTGAGGTCGGCCGTGGCGCTGAAGGTGATGTCCGCGGTCTTGATAACCGGAGGCGTTGCCGTGCAGGTGATGGCTGTCAGCGAGGCGGACGAACCATCCCAGCTCACCTTGCCCGAGAATTCAAAACCAGGCTGGCTGGCCCCCGGCATCTGCGAGCCGTTGCCGTTGGAGAAGATCACGCGATAGGTGCCCTCGCCCAAATCCGGAACCTCATACTTGTATGTGCCGGCCTTGGCGCACGAATCGGCGGCCGCCATCGCGGTCATCTCCACGCCCGGCCAGGCCGCGTTGTTCTTCGCGGTCGCTCCGTCGCCCGTGTACACGTACGCGTACATCTTGCTCCAGCCGGAAGGCTTCGTCGCATAAATCGTGTTCGCCTGAACCTCAACCTTGGTGTAGGTTGCGGTGAACTCGAGCGCTTCGCCGCTTTCGGCGCCGGTGCCCTTGACGGTCAGGGTGACGGAATCGCCGATCTCCATATCGCCGCCGATGGTGAGCGAGTCGCCGTCAACGAAGGAGCCGTTCTTGCCATTGCTCAGTGAGTAAGTGAGATTGGTGGCATTGCTGGCGTTCAGCGTCACCTTGATGGTGTTGGAGGAGAACTTCTTGCTGACGGTCGCGGAAACGGATTCCTTCACGCTCGTGTTGAAGTACACGCTCACCGCATCGCCCTTGGCGGTGCCGGAAGTGATCTTGCCGTTGGAAACGGTGATGGTGCCGCCGTTCACCTGATCGGTGTACGTGCCGTCGTCAAGCTTGGTCGGAGTGCCGGCCAGATTCTGGTCGCCGCCCATGTTGGCGATGCTCACGCCGTCATTGCCGGCATTGTTGTCGGTCTTGTAACGTTCCACCATGAGGCAGGAGTTGTTGTTCTGTTCGGAACCGCAGTTGCGCAGGTATTCGGCCTCGCCGTCCATGGCATTGCGGAAATGGTTGACGGCCGCAACAGCCGTGTCTTTCCACATGTCATCGCCGGCGTCGCCCAGCTGAGAGGCTTCTGCGAACTGGGGCTGATTGCCGCCGGAGGCCTTCGGACGGTTGAAGAACAGTGGCGCTCCGCCTGCGCGTGCGCCGACCACGGCCCAGCCGAAGCGTATCTGATCGTTGGTCAGATACGTGGATTCCTTGTCGCCATTGGCGTAGTTGTCATGCGACTCCACCCAAGTGACCAGCTGATCGTCGTTGACGCCCCCGTTGCGCAAGCTCATAAGATTGCCCGCATTGAGATTCTTGCTCCACAGTGCAGAACGGATGGTCTTGCCATAGTCGGAGGCCGTGGCTCCGCCGCCGCCTTCGCCATACTTGGCATACAGGTTGGCGTACGCCTTGTAATCCAGTCCGGAATCGCCCTGCAGCACTTCGCCGTACTGGTATTGCGAGCCGTTCTGCAGAATGGTGGTCCAATACTGCGAACCGTCGAATTCGTTCGGCAGTTCGACGTGCTTGCCGGCGTCGAAACGGAAGCCGTCAACACCGTCGTTCACCGCGGTTTTCAGGAAGTCGTGCATACGATTGGCGACTTCCGGATTGGCGGTGTTCAGATCCCATAGGCCCAGCAGGTGGCAGTGCGTCACCTGCCAACGGTTGGAATAATCGATGTTGTCGCCGCCGGAGCCGCTGCAGGAGTTGCGCGCATGGAAATATTCGCTCTTCTGCCAGTCGGAGTCGATGGCGTTCCAGTCGGCGGTGAAGTGGTTGGCCACAACGTCGACGATGATGCGGATGCCATGCGCGTGGGCTGCCGCGGTCATGGCTTTCAGGTCGTCTTCGCTGCCGACCACGAAGTTGCCGATGGAGGTGTTCGTCGGCTGATACACGTAATACCAATTTTCGGTGAATTTCTTGCCGTTGGCGTCGTTCACCTTGATTTTGCTCATCGGCTCGGTCTGAATGGAGGTGTAACCGGCTTCGGCGATCTCATCCATATGTTCGGTGATGGTGTTGAACGACCACATCCACGCGTGCAGAATGGCGCCGTTCTTCATCTCCTTGGTCAGACCGTACTCCTTGCGTGCTGCTTCGAAAGTCGGGTTGCCTACGGTGTCCGCATAACTGTTACGGTCGGTGCTCGCCTGTGCGGAGACGCTGGCGACTGCCAGTCCGCCGAAAACTGTGGCAAGGGCTGTGGCGCCCACCGCCAGCTTCTTGCTGACGCGCAGGCCCAGCTTCTGCCAGGCGGGAGTTGGTTTCCGATGTTTCATTGACCTTCCTGATCCTTCTTTTCTTGTGTTTGGGCCGGTATCGGGGCTTGTGGCTCCGTTATCGTGGCCGCTGCTTTGCGACGGGGGTTCCATCTTCTTTGATAGCGTTTGCAATACTGCAACCGTGTAGTGTATATTCTATCCCGGTTGGAGTGTAAAAGATGCTGAAAAATGGCGGATTTTCAATGAAAATCGTTACTGAGAAAATCATTGTAAAAATGAAAATGATTGCAAAAGATAGTTGTGCAAGATAGCCCCTATATGAATCGTTTTGCAAATGATATGCATGCATAAAGCACGATATTTCAGCGCTTTCTATATGAAATTGGAAAACTGTGCTGCAAAGTATTTGCAATTTGCGCAACCCGTAGTGCGGGGGTGAGGTAGGGGTTGCCACATCTGTTTTTAGCAGAAAACCGTCGGGCGACAAGGGGTGGTGTGCTCATCGAGTTGGCTTAGGAAGCGCGCTGGCTGAACCGTATCGAATTTCTCATTGAGACAAGCATGGTCTGCGGTATGTTTTTTCGTATTACGTTGTGTTCTTGAAAATATGAATATATTCCCCGAAATTCGATTCGTTTTATTCTTAACAATGAGGTACAGTATTTCACGTAGTTATTTACAATAAAGGAAGGATTTACATGTCCGTTCTTGATGGTTTCAAAGAAGTTGGCGAAAGAACTGGTGGCAAGTTGACCATGACGGTCATGCTTGAATCCGTTCGTTTTTCCAAGGGTGTTTCCGAAGTTCTCGGACGTCCTGAATACGTCAAGCTGCTGGTGAATTACGAGCGCGGCAAGTTCGCAATCCAGGTATGCGATGAGAATGACGATTTCGCTCTTCAGTTCAATGCTCCGAACGCCGATACGCCGTCTTCCGTCACCACCCGCAACCTTGACCTGCTCGTTGCGACGCAGAAGTTCTTCACCTTCCCGGAAGTGCCTGCAGACAAGATCGCCTTCTTCGCTCTGGACGGCGAATATCACAGCGATGAGCGCGTGATCATCTTCGATGCCAAGAACGGGGTCCGCAGCGGCACCGTCGGCAAGCGTGGTCCGAAGGCCGGTCACGGCGGCCGCAGGCGCAGGAAGATCGATGACGTCAAGGAAGCCACGGTGATCGGTTCCAACAATGCCCTGTGAAATCGGCGATATCCCAGTGATATTTAAGATCGTAATATAGTTTGAGCTCCGTAATATCTTCGAATATTACGGAGCTCAAACTATATCATCATCGAATCAATCAATGATGATCAATCGCGATTTAATAGCAGTGATTGGCCAGCCAGTACGTGTAGGCTCCCTGAATGGAACCATAACGCTGCGCGCAATAACCCCAGAACCACTTGAGCTGAGTCTGATAATTGGTGGCCCAATCGGCGCCCGCGCTCACCATCTTGCTGCCAGGCAACGCCTGGGGCAGACCATAGGCGCCCGAACTCGGATTCGTTGCGGTGACGCTCCAGCCGGACTCGTGGGTGATGATGTATACGGTGGCGGTGAAATCGGCTTCGGTGTAGCCGTTCGACAGCAGATAATCGTGAGCCCACTGCTGCATTTCGCCCGCCGGCACAGTGGTGCCGATCGACGCGGAAGCGCTGGAGGACGACGACGAAGTGGAGTCGGTGCCGACGAGAATGACCTTGTCGACCGGAGCCTTCTTCACATACGAGCTGATCATATTGGAGGAGACCACGGTGTCGCCGGACTTGGTTACGAGGTTCGTGGTTTCCATCACGCCCTCTTCGCCTTCCCTCTCAACCTTCTCCTGGCCTTCCGGCAGGCTTGAGGTTTCCTTCTTGACGACATTGAAACCGATGGCGGTGTCGGAAACCTCAACGCTTGCGCCGGCACGCTGAACGGTGATTACGGTCTTCTCATCCACCTTGGTGGTGAGCGAGGGGGAGACCGTGTCTTCCGGTTCGAGCGTGATGTCTCCCGCGTCGAGCACGGACTTCACGTCGGTGAAATTGGTACCGGGCACCACGCGCGACTTGCCGTTGATCTTCACGGTGACATACGAGGTGTCTCCATTGAGCAGCTCACGGGCGTTGCCACGGGATGCTTCGGCGGAATCGGTGACGGAGAAGGCCGTGACCTGATTGGCCGTGTTCTGCTCCGCGGAGGTGTAAAGATTGCGCGACACAATGCCGCCGGTAGCCAACAGGCCCACCGCCGCGACCGTTGCGGCGATCTTCACCAGCGAGGACTTGCTCGGCATGGCGAAGGTAGACGATCGGGCGTGCTTGCTGTGGTTAGCCATTCTGCTCCTAAACGCGCGTTCAGATCCTCGACGAATTCACACATGCACGGCATGCGGTGCGCCGCCACTTCAGGCTTCGCCGGAAAGCGCATATCCAACGCGACATTCTACTCCATGCCATGGAATCCGGGCGAGCGCATATGTAACAGGCGGGCAAAGCGGGCATGCAAAGCAAGCGTGCAAAGCAAAAGGTGCCGTTGATGTTTCGCCATCGAACGGCACCTTTGCAATCCTTTGATATTCGCCTTATTGCGCCTGTTCCGTAGCCTCTTCGGCAGCGGCCGCATTGACGTCCAGCTCCTTGGCCTGGGCGATCAGATCGTCCAGATCCGACGCGCGCAACGCGCCAGCCTGCTGGAATACGATCTGCTGGTTCTTGATCACCATCAAGGTCGGCACGGCCTGCACTTTGGCGGCGGAGGCGAGATCCGGATTCTGGTCGATATCGACCTTCGCGAAATAAATGTCAGGATTCGCTTCGCTTGCCTTTTCGAACGTCGGGCCGAACGCACGGCACGGACCGCACCAGGTTGCCCAGAAATCCACGAATACCAGATCGTTGGATTCGACGACCTGATTGAAATCCTGCGAAGTGACCGCATGCGTTGCCATGATTGCTCCTTGCTGTTCGTTCCATCGACGCGCGTGACGGGCTACGCCCCTCGTATGCGATTGCTTTGGAGTATATAACCGCGTCCCAACCCGCCGCATTCCCGGCATATGCAATATCCGCTGTCAGAAGAATCGTCTTTCGGCGCATTCTTTTCCAGCCAATTCACACAAGATGCGTGATAATGGGACTATGCCAGTGATGAATGATGAAGTGCCCGACGAGGGCGATTTCGATGCAGGCCGTCGTCGCGGAGAATTCGACGACATTACGCCGGAGGATTTCATTCGCGGAATAGGTAATCCTCCAGGATGGCTTGCTTCCGGCGAAATCAACCGTATGCGCGGCGAAATGCCGATTCCATACGTGCTTGTGGTGCCGGTGCGCACCGATGATCTGGGGCGTGTTTCACAGGTCGGATCGTTGCTTCGCGTGTCTGACGACGGCAGTATCGAGCGAACGCTGATTGCCGGGCGCGTGCTCTATCACGAATCGTTGCGTGAGGCCGTGGCGCGTAATGTCGCCAAGGATTTGGGCGATATCGCGTTGCCGCAGCTGCCGGTGAGTCTGCAGCCGTTCACCGTGGCCGAGTTTTTCCCGACGCCGGGACTATCCGATTATTTCGATTCCCGCCAGCATGCGATCGCATTGTGCTACGTGGTGCCGATCGCGGGCGACTGCAAGCCGCAGGATGAGACGCTTGACGTGGAATGGGTCAACACGAACAGCGAGATCCTCGACACTTTCATAAACCAGATGAGCAACGGATATGGCACGATTGTGCGTCAGGCGATCGCTTGGGCCGGCAGGTAGCCGACAGGCTTATGGTTGACGTCGAAACCGGTCGGCCGTGGGCGCCAGGAAAGCGCGTGGCAGCTTGCGAATGCAGGCAGCGCAAGCGATAGATACATAGGCAATATAGGGGAGAGGAACGGAGTGAGACGATGACGATCGAATTACATAATAACGTGTATTGCGAGGGCGAGGGGCTTCCCGTGGTGCTGGTGCACGGGTTCCCCGTGGACCACCGCATGTGGGACGAATGTGCGGAGGCGTTGGAGGCGGCCGCTGTGGAACATGGTGTGAAACGGTTCCCGATCTGGGGTCCCGACATGCCCGGTGCGGGAGAAGGGCCGATTCCTTCCGATGAGATCAGTGGCGGCAAAGACGCGGACGGCGCTTTCCCGAACGGTTTGGACCATATGGCCGACGCCTATGTCGCGATGTTGCATGCGGCCGGTTACGACAAGGCGATTTGGGCGGGCCTTTCGATGGGCGGCTATCTGGTTCTCGACATTCAGCGTCTGCACCCCGAAGCTGTTGCCGCGTTGGCATTGTGCGACACGAAGGCCGCGGCGGATTCCGCGCAGATGCGCGCGAAGCGCATCGCGATCGCCGAAGCATGTGAATCGACGGGCACGCATGAGCCGGTGATGGGATTTGCGGCATCCACACCTGAGGATTCCACCATCAAACAGTCGGCCGCCTACCGTGAACAGTTCACGACGTGGATCAACGAACAGCCTGCCGAAGGCATCGCATGGCGTGAGCGCATGGCGGCTGGGCGCCCGGATCTGAACGATGTGTTGCCTGCGATTACAGCACCGGTTGCGGTGATCTGCGGCGACAAGGATCCGTCGAGCCCTCCGAGCGTGATGACGCCGATCGCCGATGCGATGACAGGCACGAGCGCGGATATGACGGTGATATTCGATTGCGGGCATTTCAGCGCATACGAGCATCCGCAGGCGGTTGCCGACGCGCTGCTCGCGCTGGTGCGCAGGGTGCAGTAGCCGGTATTTTCCGCCGCTGCCGTCAATATCGCAATCAGAAATACAAAAAAGATATAAAAAAATAGAAAAGAAAATACGGAATAGAGAAAAAATATCCGCTCTATCAATCGTATTCAAGGAAAGAAGCAAGCGATGAGCGTGTTCTCACCATTGGCGCTGACTCAGGCACTGCCGTTCCTGCCACTTGCGCAAGGTGACATCGACTATGAGGTTTCGAGACGCGGCGAACCCGACCTGTTCGACACGGCGCTGCTGGAGCCGGCCACGAAGGTCGTTCTCGTCAAAGACGGCATGGTGGCGGTGCCGCGCGGACAGGGAGCCATCGCGGACTACGCCAACGTGCATATGCGTCTCGCGCAATTGCCCGGCGCCTACGTGGCGGCGGAACTGCACACGCATCCGACGGCGCTCGCCATATTCCTTGGATCGTATGGCGGCAAACGCGACGAACACGTGGTCGCCGTTGACGTGTCTCGCGTGAAAGCCGCGGAGACGGTGGCCGCAAGCAGCGAGCATATGGGCGCGGACGATGCGTTCGGCGAACAGCACGAACCGGAAGCGAAAACGTCGAAATCGTTGCTGGAAAGCGCTGCGGAACGATTCGACTGGGTCGATCTGCGCGGATTCGCACCGCATGCCAGCGCGCGCGAGGCAGGCCAGGCCACGACGGCGATCTCGCTGGGCGTATGGCATGCGCGCCAACGTCATTGCCCCACATGCGGCGCTCCGACCGAACCGGCGTTGGGAGGATGGGCGCAACGCTGCACCAGCGAAGCGGACGGCAAGCGACTGCTGTTCCCCAGAGTGGAACCGGCCGTCATCACGGCGATCGTGGACCATGAGGACCGTCTGCTGCTGCAACACAACAGCGCATGGCGCAACACCGGACTGTACTCCGTATCGGCCGGCTTCGTGGAAGCCGGAGAAAACCTGGAGCATGCCTGCCGGCGCGAAGCCAAAGAGGAAGTCGGCATAGACATCGGCGAACTCAAATACTTGGGATCGCAGCCATGGCCGTTCCCCGCATCGCTCATGATGGCGTTCAAAGGCGTGGCCAACACCACCGACGTGCGCGTGGACGGCGACGAGACCCTGCAGGCGCGTTGGGTGACCCGCGACGAATACATGAACGAGTTGGTGGCAGGGCGTATGGAAGCTCCCGGAAAGGCCACCATCGCCCGCTACATGATCGAAGAATGGCTCGGCCACGACCTCCCGTAACAAGTTTCGGCACTGCTCTAGGGAAATACATACGATTGACGTAGAATGAGCTTTCATGAGCGAAGAAAACGATAACAAGCCGAATCTGGATGTGCCTGAGCATCTTGAATATTCCGACGAGCATGTGTGGGTGGATGCTTCCACCGAGCCGGCCATGGTGGGTATCACCGAATATGCGGCCGACCAGCTTGGCGAACTCGTGTACATCGATCTGCCGGAAGTCGGCACCGAAGTGCAGGCGGGCGACGAGGTGGCGGAACTGGAATCCTCCAAGGCGGTCACGCCGCTGGTCACTCCGGTGGCCGGCGTGATTCGCTATGTGAACAACGAGGCCGCCGACGATCCAAGCATCGTAACGGGTGACCCGTATGGCGAAGGCTGGATTTTCAAAATCGAACTTGAGGATGACGAGCCGGGACTGCTTTCCTCCGAGGAATACGCCAACATCGTGGCTCAGTGAACGGCACGATTCGGGAAATTGGATGGGAAATCATCGGTATTCCCTGAAAAATCCCTGATTTTCACGCTGGGGTACCAGGTAATTCAATAATTGCCTTTATAGTGGGGTTATGACCGAACCGCAGCCGTTGCCCCAGCGTGAACCGGATTCCATATCCGAAGATGACATGCCGACCGTGCCCATTCCCGCACGCAAGGTGGTCACCACCTTCGACGCGGCTTCGAAACACGAACGCATCGAAGTCAAGCCTCCGCTGACACGACTGTTCCGCCGCACCATTACCAGAGCGTTCAACAAGTGGGTGACGTTCTCAACAAGCATGGTGCTCAATCTCAACTGGTATCCGCGCGTGGAACCATATGTCGGCTACGGCACCGAACATTACTCTCGACTGATCTGCCGAACCGTGTACGGGCCCTTCAAACGTCAGGCGGGCCGTCTGACCCGTGGCATCCGTGCCATGCTCACCATCCCCTCGCCGCATACGAAGGTGCGCATCGCCATCGACGGCGTGCCCCTCGAAACCGTGCAGGTGGGCGCGTCCGAAGTGCACGACGAAGTGGACGCGCAGCGCAATGTCTCCAGTGAATTCGCAGCCTCCGATTCCGCAGGATATCTCGATCTCGTGGCCGAACATTCGCTCGAACCGGGCGTGCACGACGTGTCATACAAGGTACGCAGCCGCAAACCGGTCACAGCCAACCTGTTCACCATCCCCAGCGGTACGAAAGTCGGCGTGATCTCCGACGTGGACGACACCATCATGGTCACGCAGGCGCCAAGCCTGATGAAAGCCGCCTACAATCTGCTGCTGCTCGATCCAAAGAAGAAAATGCCGGTTGCGGGCATGAACCTGCTGTTCAACCGCATTGCGGACATGTTCCCGGACGCGCCGTTCTTCTACCTGTCGACATCGCCATGGAATGTGGAAAGCTCGATCCGGCATTTTATCGCCAACCATGGTTTTCCGGAAGGTCCGCTGCTATTGCGCGACCTCGATCCTCGCCCGAAAACGTTCATTCCTTCCGGAGTGCAGCACAAACTCGAGTATGCCGAACAATTGATGGCTGATTTTCCTGATATGAAGTTCATTCTGATCGGCGATGACGGGCAGAGGGATCCGACCACGTACGCCACGATCGCACGCCGATACCCAGGGCGTGTGCTGGCGATCGGCATCCGGCAGTTGTCTCCACGCGAAGTCGCCGGCAATCTCGGCACCGTTGCGGGGCGTGCGGTCACGCAGCCGATCCCGGTCACCGATGTCCCGGTATTCACGGGAACGACCGGCTCGAATCTGATGAAAACCATGCTGCCGTTCCTGAAACAACAGATGGGCGTCTGACTTTTTCGTACGCCCGGAGCAGGGGGTGCGTGCCGCGTGGGATTGGGAGTGCAATGCCGGTATAATCGCGTGCATGACTGATTTTCGGGGTGAACAGGGCGCAACGGGCGCGCGAGAAAGCGACGAAAGCGTGCAAGACAAATGCGGGATGCCGATCGCGAAGCGTGTGCCGAAGGAGCGCGTATTCCACGGCGACACCTTCATCGACGAGTACGAATGGCTGCGCGACAAGGAATCGCATGACGTGCAGGATTACGTCGCCGCGCAGAACCGGTATTGCGAGCAGCGCATGGAACCGTTGAAAACCCTACGCTCCACACTGTTCGACGAGCTCAAGTCGCACGTTCAGGAAAACGACATGTCCGTGCCGACACGCATGGATGGCTACTGGTATTTCGTACGCACCCAGGAGGGCCAGCAGTATGCGGTGCAATGCCGTGTGCCTATTCGAGGCGCAGACGATTGGGATCCGCCAACCATTGAAATCGGCGTGCCCATCGACGGCGAACAAGTGGTGTTCGACACCAATGCCGAAGCGCAAGGCCATGATTTCTTCCGTATCGGCGGCATGGATATTTCCAAAGACGGACGTTGGATGCTGTACGGCACCGACACCAGCGGCGACGAACGTTACGATTTCCGCATCCGCAGCTTGGAAACCGGCAAGGAACTGCCGGAAGTGTTCGAGGGCATCGGTGGCGCCTGCTTCACACCGGACGCGCAATGGGTGTTCTATGTGAAGCTCGACGACGCGTGGCGTCCATACGCGGTGATGAGGCACCGCGTCGGCACTCCCATCGTCGACGATGTGGAGGTGTACCGCGAACAGGACGAACGATTCTGGGTTGGCATCGGCCTGTCGTTCGACGAACGCAATCTGGTGATCGGCACCGGGTCGAAGACTACCACCGAGGTATTGCTGCTTTCCACCGACGATCCGGAAGGTGAATTCCGCGCGTTCATTCCGCGCGAGCAGGACGTGGAATACGACGTGAGTTTCAGCCGTTTCGAAGGTGCCGGCGAATGCGGTGAGGATATTCCGCTCGCCGTGGTCTATCACAATGCGTTGAACCCGAATTTCGAAATCGATGTGATCGACATGCGCTCCCATGAGCCCCCGTACCGTTTGGGTGAGGGCGTGCGTGTGGCCGTCGGTTCGCCGTACGGATGCGAGCACGGCGACGAAGTCGAACCGGGCGCTTCTGAGATGCCGATCGGCACACCGTATTCCAATCCCTGCAATCCAGCCATTTTGCAGGGTGCGCATGGTCTTGGCATTGAGGGGATCTCGATTCACCGGCATTATGTGGCGCTGCAGTACCGGGCGGAAAGCCTGACGCATATTGCGGTGATGACGAAGGATGCCGCTGCGGAGGATTTTCTTGCGGGGCGTCCATGGAAGTTCACCGAGCTGGTTCCCCACGCGTTGGAAGACGATTGGGATGTCGACGAGTCGGTGGACGAGATCAACGAGGAACGTGCCGAAGTGTGGGGCGCGCTCGACCAATTGGCCGCCGCGCAAGGCGAGGGGTCGGCCGTGCATGGGGTTTCCCGCAAGGCGATGACCTCATCGGATGGTGCGACCGCCGATGCGATGCCGGGGGAGACCCGGCGCTTGTATTCGATTGGTGTGGGAGGCAATCCTTCGTATGATGCGCCCCGCATGCGCTACTCGTTCTCCAGTTACACGCGTCCCGGCGAACTGCATGATATCGATCCGGCGACCGGCGAGGATCGCCTGTTGAGGCGTGCCACGGTGCTTGGTGGATTTGAACCGCGCGAATACATGGAGCGCAGGGTGTGGGTTACCGCCCGCGATGGCGAGCGCATTCCTGTTTCCTTGGTGTGGCGCAGGGATGTGCCCGCGTGTGATTCGGCGATGTTCGTTACCGGGTATGGCGCGTATGAGATCAGTTCGGATCCGGGATTCTCGGTGTCTCGCATCAGCATGCTTGATCGTGGTGTGCTTTATGCGGTGCCGCACATTCGCGGCGGCGGTGAGATGGGTCGTGCTTGGTATGAGCAGGGGCATTTGCTCAATAAGAAGCATTCGTTTGAGGATTTCGTTGATGCCGTGCGTGCGTTGCAGCGTGCCGGTTTGGCGTCGCCTGCTCGCACGGTGGCCGATGGCGGTTCCGCCGGTGGCCTGTTGATGGGTGCCGTGGCGAATATGGCTCCCGAATGTTTCGCGGGCGTTGAGGCGGATGTGCCTTTTGTGGATGCGTTGACGTCGATTCTTGATCCGTCGTTACCGTTGACGGTTACGGAGTGGGATGAGTGGGGCGATCCGCTGCATAATGCGGACGTGTATCGGTATATGAAGGAATATACGCCGTATGAGAATGCGCCGTCTGATGCAAATGATGCGCGGGTTGCGGTTTTTCCCAAGATTTTCATTACCACGTCGATGAATGACACTCGTGTGCTGTATGTGGAGCCGATGAAATGGTTGGCCCGACTGCAGCGTGCGGGCGTGGATGCCGTGGCGAAGATTGAGGTTGAGGCTGGTCATGGGGGTACGTCTGGAAGGTACAAGCAGTGGGAGGAGATCTCCTATGAGAATGCTTGGTGTCTTGGCGTGATGGGTATTACCAGCTGATTAGGCTGTGCGATTTGTGAGATTCGTATGATTCATGCTTTTCGTGTGTTTCGTACAGGAAAGCGGCATGGAGTGTCCATTAGTTGAGCGTTTTAAGTCCACGTGCTGATTCGTTGACTAGAGTCGCGTGCTATGAGTGATTCTGCAAAGAAGTACACCATCGCCGTCATTCCGGGCGATGGCATTGGCAAGGAAGTGACTCCGTGGGCTCAGAAGGCTCTGGAGAAGGCGGCCGAGGGCGTTGCCGAATTCGATTACGAGAATTTCGATCTTGGCGCCGAACGTTACCTGCGTGACGGTGCGATTCTTCCGGAAGAGGAAGAGGAACGCATCAAGAAGACCGACGCGATCCTGTTGGGCGCAGTCGGCGATCCGCGTATCAAGGCCGGCATTCTCGAACGTGGCCTGCTGCTCAAGCTCCGTTTCGATCTCGACCAGTACGTCAACCTGCGTCCGTCCAAGCTGTACAAGGGCGTGACCTCCCCGCTCGCCAACCCGGGTGATATCGACTTCGTCGTGGTGCGTGAAGGCACCGAAGGCCTGTACTGCGGCGCCGGCGGAGCGGTTCGCCGCGGCACCCCGAACGAGGTGGCCACCGAAGTTTCCATCAACACCGCCTACGGCGTGGAACGTGTGGTGCGTTACGCCTTCCAGCTGGCCATGAAGCGCAGGAAGCATGTGACCCTCGTGCACAAGAAGAACGTGCTCGTCAACGCCGGAGACATGTGGCAGCGCATCGTCGATAAGGTCGCCGAGGAATATCCGGAAGTTTCCCACGACTATCTGCATATCGACGCGACCACCATTTTCATGGTGTCGAATCCGTCCCGCTTCGACGTGATCCTCACTGACAACCTGTTCGGCGACATCATCACCGACGAGGCAGGTGCCGTGGTCGGCGGTGTCGGATACTCCGCTTCCGGATGCATCAACGCTTCCAACGAATACCCGTCCATGTTCGAGCCGATTCACGGTTCCGCACCGGATATCGCAGGCCAGAACAAGGCCAATCCGACCGCCGCGATCCTTTCCGCGGCCATGCTGCTGCGCCACCTCGGTTTCGACGACGCCGCGGCCGAGATCGATGCGGCCGTCGAAGCGGACATCGAAGAGCTGGGATCCGCTACACGCTCCACCGACGAGGTCGGACGCGACATTCTGGCACGCATGTGACATATGATCCGGAACGCATGATTGCGCCGGATATGTTCGCCTGTTGAGACGCCTGTCGAAATCGAGTTCATGCTTGAATTCGACAGGCGTCTCGCATATTCAGGGGGATTTCAGGGATTGCTTTCAGGGTGGATGAAAGCAACAAGGCAAATTATGGGATATTGTTGAAACCATGAGTGACAACAATGCCGATTACAACGGTTCCGGCCAAGACGAGTATTTCGCGACGAACGATTCAACTCAAGCCGATTACAGGCAGTCGCAGGATGGCTACAATCAGCCTGCATCACAGCCGCACAATCCCAACCCGTACGCATCGCAGCAGCCCGTGCAGGGATATGCCCCGGGTACGCAGGGCAACAACATCCCCGGCGGTACGTACGGCAATGGTCAGCCATATGGTCAGTCGGCTGCCTACGGTTCGTCCGTCCCCGCATATGGCTCGGCCGCTCCCGCTTACGGGCAGCCGACTCAGCCTGCGCAACCTGCACAGCCCATCTACGGCCAGCCGACGTACGGACCTACGGATTACGCACAATCGGCGCAGACCCCCTATTATCAGGAGCCGACTCAGCCCCAATACACGCAGTCCGCATACAATCAGCCACCAACCTACGCGCAGCAGACCTACTATCAGGCGACCCAACAGCAGCCCGGCTATGGCTACGCGCAGAAGTCGAAGATCGTCGCCGGCCTGCTCGGCCTGTTCCTCGGCACCCTCGGCGTGCACAACTTCTATCTGGGATACACAGGCAAGGCCGTGGCCCAGCTGTTGCTGACCCTGATCGGATGGATCATCCTCATCGGACCGATCATTTCCGGAATCTGGGCTCTGATCGAAGCCGTCCTCATCCTGTGCTCCAGCTACGGGTCCAACTGGCACCGCGATGGGCACGGCCAAGAACTCCAAGATTGATGGGCAGAGGGCTGTATAAGCAGCCGGGCGGCAAACTCGTAGGGGTTTCCGTCCGGCTTTCTGATGACATTCCAGCATATTTCCGCGAATGTGCAAGTTCCATCCAATCCGTGGAACAATGTCGGATCGACGGCGATTTCTTTCTTGACGGCGATGACAAGGATTCCCGCCGACTATTGCAGGATTGGGAAAACTTGCTGCAAAGCCAGCGAGGCGCGCCCACACGCGACATTACGCGACGATTGCAAGCGATTACCGCGAACTATCCGAACGTGCGATTGGTGGGTATGACGGCAGAAGGCATTGCCATCGCTTTTCTCCGCGCAATCACAGGCAGTGAATCGCGTAATGCGGAAGATGCAACGGGCAACGGAAATATCGCGCGGTCCACGAAACAATATTCCGGGGAACAACCGGGAATGCATAATGCGCTGACACAAGAGGAATATCTGGAACGCTGGCGGGACCTGAAACCGACCGTCATCCACGACAAGCCGCGCGACCCGAACGAACAAATGGAAACTGACATCGCATGGGCGCGCGAAGTGGCGGCAGGCAAACGCGAACCCACGCTGCGTATCTGGGAATGGGCCGCTCCGGCCGTGGTCATCGGCAAATTCCAGTCGCTCGAAGACGAAGTCAATACGGCGGTCGCGCAGAAGGAAGGATTCACCGTGGTCCGACGTTGCACCGGCGGCGGGGCGATGTTCATCGAACCGGGCAATACCATCACCTACTCGTTGTACGCGCCGTTCGATTTCACCCAAGGCATAAGCATCGAGGAATCATACCGGCTCTGCGATTTCTGGCTGGTGCGCGCGCTTAAGGAACTCGGGCTCGACGTACGATTCTCCGGACTCAACGACATCGCCACGCAATACGGCAAACTCGGCGGAGCCGCACAACGCCGATTCACACCAGTAGAGGGAGGGCCTGGCGCCATACTGCACCACGTGACCCTCGCCTACGATATCGACGCGGAAAAAATGGGGCGGGTATTGAACACCTCACGTGAGAAAATGTCGGACAAAGCGGTGAAATCAGCGGTAAAACGAGTCGATCCAATGCGCTCGCAGACGGGCATGAGTCGTGAAGACGTGGTTGAACGGCTGCTCGACGCCGCCAGGCGAGTTACAATGTAGCCCGATGGTCGAAGCCGCCCCTGATATCAAGGGCAATGAGAACGTTACGAAAGCTTGGTGTTCCGTGAGGGCATGTGGAATCGCAACAAGCTTTCGAAGCCGCGGCAGCGCGCCCGGCAACACGCCTGGCGGCGTGCCCAGAGGATGTGCCTATGAACGGAGGTGTGACAAATGGCTACGCCAAACGAGACCAATAGTGGACCCAGTGGCGAAAGCGCGACGTTGCTGCACACCGCGTTGTTCAAGCAGGTTTCTTCCGAAGAGGCGGAGGAACTGCTGCCGCATCTGCAGCATGCCGAATACAGCAAGGGCGACTATATTTTCCGCGAAGGCGACACCGATCACCGCATGTATCTGCTGGAACGCGGGCGCGTCAAACTGATCCGGCAATCGTCCGACAGACGTGTGCAGTTGTTGAGCATTCATGCGTACGGCGAAGTGCTGGGTGAGATTCCGGTGTTCGATCCGCATGGTGGACCGCGCACCGCGTCCGCCGTGGCCATGACCAGTGACACGAAAGTCGTATGGCTTGAGCATGACGCCCTGTTCGCATGGCTTGACGAGCATCCGCGCGTGGCCGTCGACATGCTTCAGGTGCTCGCGCATCGCATGCGTGACAACAACGAGCGCATTTCGGAGCTTGTGTTCATGGACGTGCCGGGACGTTTGGCGAAAACGCTGCTGAATCTGGCGTCACGCTTCGGCGAGCCGGTCGAGGCGGGGTTGAAGGTGCCGCACGATCTGACGCAGGAGGAAATGGCGCAGCTGGTCGGTTCGTCGCGCGAGACGGTGAACAAGGCGCTGATGGATTTCGCCAACCGTGGATGGATTGCGCGTGAGGGCCGTTCCATCATCATCTACCAGCCTGGCATGCTTATTCGACGATCGAGACGATAATTTTCGACTGTTTTCCAGTGTTTTTCAAGTTTTACGGTTGTTTGTGAGAAACCCGTGATGGCTGCGATCGGCCGGTTGATTAGTAGACCCACCACTTTAGAATGGGCACCATGCCCGAAAAGAAGACTTTGACCGTTCAACGTGTGCTCGCACTCGTGATTGCCTACATCACGCTGAGTGTGGGTGGCGGCGTGGCCGCCAGTTTGTTCCTCCTACCGGCGGTTTTCGGCGCGAACAGCGTCGCCAAGGCGGTTATTCCGTCGCTGTCGGTCGAAGGTATTGATTTTGATGTGACCAGCCTGCCGCAGAAGTCGACCATGTACGCTTCCGATGGCACCACGAAAATCACCGAATTCTGGGATCAGAATCGTGAAGTCGTGCCGTTGAAGAAGATTTCCAAATACATGCAGCAGGCCGTGGTAGCGCGTGAAGACAGACGATTCTTCACTCACGGCGGCGTTGATGTGCAGGGTGTGTTCCGCGCGTTCGTCCAAACATATATGAAGGGCGACCATCAGGGCGGTTCCTCCCTTACCCAGCAGTATGTCAAAAACGTGCTGATCCTGCAGGCGCAGCAGGATGACGATCCGATCGCACAATACCATGCGTCGGAAGATACCATCGCACGAAAAATGAGGGAAATGCTGATTTCCGTGCAAATGGAAAAGCAGTATTCCAAGCCTGAAATTTTGCAGGGATATCTCAATATCGCACAGTTTGGCGGCAATAGCCTCTATGGCGTGCAGGCGGCTGCGAAGCGGTATTTCAACACCACCGCAGATCAGCTGAACATCGTGCAGTCCGCCACCATCGCGGCAATCACCAAGAATCCGAACGCTTACGATCCTTCCGTCGAATCGAACCAGCCGGAATCCGAGAAGCAACGCAATATCGTGCTGCAGCTGATGAACGAGCAGGGCTATATTTCGGATGCGGAATATCAAGAGGCGGTCAATACTCCGCTCGCAGATACGCTTGATGTCCAGCCTATTTCCACCGGTTGCATGGCCGCGGACTATGATGCGGGCTATTTCTGCGATTACGTGGTGCATAAGATTTTGAATTCCAAGGAATTCGGCAAGACCAGCGAGGACAGGGAAAGACTGCTGAAAGAGGGCGGTCTGAAGATCGTCACCACGTTGGATATCGATGCCAACACCTTGTTGAACGAAACCGCGCGCAACACCATCCCACCGGAAGATTCCTCCGGCATGGAAATCGTGATGGCGTCCGTCAAACCGGGTACCGGAGAAGTGCTGGGCTTCGGTCTGAATCGAACGTATGATGCCACCGAAGCGGCGCAGAACGACCAGACCAGGGATTCCATGAACTATGCCGTGGATCGAGAAGACGGCGGCGGCAGGGGCTTCTCCATCGGCTCGTCGTGGAAGCCTGTCAATCTGGTGGCATGGATGGAAGCGGGACATTCCGTCAACGAGAACCTGCAGACGTCCACGAGGTATTCGACCTCGTTGTTCGCATGCGATCGTTATACCGGCGGCACTGATACGTGGAACGTCACCAACGCAATAACCAATGGAACGGTGAACCCGGAAACGCCGGCATTGGCTTTGGCAAGGTCTCATAACACCACGCAGGCTTCCATGGGATCCATCATCGGCTTGTGCAAGATTGCCGATACCGCAACTGAACTTGGCTATCATGATGCGAATACCGGTGAGACGCTCGACAAGACCTCATCATTCGTGCCTGCCATGATGGTCGGCAACGTCAACGTGTCCCCGCTGACGATGGCAAGCATCTTCGCTGTATATGCGTCCAATGGCGTGCAGTGCGATCCGATCGCGCTGAAGCAGGTGACTGATGTGGACGGCAATGATATTAAGGTGCCTTCCGCGAACTGCCATCAGGCGGTCGATCCGGAAATCATCCAAACGCTTGCTTGGGCCATGAATCAAGGCGTTGTCCGTCCTGACGGCGCAGGCGGTGTGGCACAGCTAGCCAATGGACGTAAGACCTTCGCCAAGACCGGTACCCACGAGGATCAGCTAGTTACGACAGGTGGTTTCATTCCGAACCAGATCGCCACATTCGTGCTCGTCGGTGACGTGCAGAACCCGGTTGGCCACCCGATTGCGAATATCGCTATCAACGGCCAGTACCACAGCTACTGGGATGGTTCCACCATCGCGGCCCCGGCATGGCGTGACTTTATGAATGCTTATGCGGAACGCAAACAGCTGCCGATTGACAACGATTATGGGCAGCCTGCGGCCAAGTATTCCGCAACATCCAGCACGGTCACCAAGATCGGCGGTGGAAAGCAGAATGCCACCCAGCAGCAAAGCACAATCATTCAGCAGCAGAACCAGTCGCTTCAGCAGCAAAGCCAGCAGAACGACCAGCAGGATGATCAGGATCAGCAGCAGACCGAAGATGAGTGACGCTTCCGCAATTCAGCGAATGGAAGTGAACAATCAATGAACGCCCGCCACGCTCGGCGGGCGTTCTGCGTAGAATGCAGATAGTGCCGGTTTTATGGCACGAAATCTCCAGAGAAGCTCAAGGGGAATACAAGAAGAAGGTTCAGCCGATCGGCAAGGAGCCAGTAGGTGCGACCGGAGGGGAGCTACTACGATGAGCGAAGACGAAAAGAAGGCGAAGCGGTCGAAGAAGGCTACAACCAATGGCACGGTTGGCCTGTTCGATCCTATGACTTTGCGTGGCATGACCGTGCGCAACCGCATCTGGCTGCCGCCAATGGATACGTATTCCGCGTTGGCCCAGGATGGCCTGCCCACGCCATTCCACTACCAGCATTATGTGTCACGTGCCATGGGCGGTTTCGGCATGGTTATCGTGGAAGCCACCGCAGTGACGCCGGAGGGTCGTATTTCGCCGTGCGACTTGGGATTGTGGGCCGACGAGCAGATGGACGCATGGCGTTGGATCGTTGCCGATGCGAAGGCCGCCGGCGCGACGATGGCGGTGCAGCTCAACCATGCCGGACGCAAGGCTTCCACCGGCTGCTTCTCCATCGGATACGAGCATGAGAGCGTGCCGGAAGAGCAGGGCGGATGGCAGACCGTGGGGCCAAGCGTCAACGCGTTCGGGCCGTTGGACAAGCCTCGCGAACTCACCGTTGACGAAATCCATGCCATCGTCGACCAGTTCCGCGACGCCGCTTGGCGTGCTTATGATATCGGCTTCGACGCGGTGGAAATTCATGCGGCCCACGGCTATCTGCTGTCGCAATTCCTCGATCCGCTGATCAACGAGCGCGAGGATGAATACGGCGGATCGTTCGACAACCGTATCCGCATACTGGTCGAAGTCGTGGACGCCGTGCGTTCCGTCATCCCCGACACCATGCCGGTGCTGGTGCGCGTTTCCGCGACCGATTGGGCCGCCGGAGGCTGGGATCTCGATCAGACCGTCGACCTTGCCAAAGTCCTGAAGAAGCACGGTGTCGATCTGATGGACGTCTCCACCGGAGGCATGATTCCGGGCGTGACCATTCCCGTCAAACCCGATTATCAGGTTCCATTCGCCGAACAGGTGCGCTCGCGTGCCGAAATTCCAACCACGGCCGTCGGATTGATCACCAAGCCGAAGCAGGCCAAGAAGATTTTGAAATCCGGTGCCGCCGACGCCATCGAAATCGGACGTGCGGCGCTTCGTGATCCGAATTGGCCTCTTCGCGCCGCCCACAAGCTCGGTATTCCGACCGAAGATGCGCCCTACCAGCCGCAGTATGTGCGTGGCGCATACTAAACGCAACCAATAAACCAAGGTAATATCGAACAACAATCGAACAACAATAATGCGCCCTGCACCGCGTTGGCGGTCGCAGGGCGCATTATTATTTGGTGCTCGCTGCCGATTGAAATAATCGGTATCAGGCGTCGATGCCGACAGCCTGGCTCACATGGTCGAATCCGTCGCGCTTGAGCAGTTCGGCAAGGCCGCGCTTCAACACGGTGATCTGCTGCGGTCCGCGATACATCAGCGAGCTGATGAACATGACCAACGACGAGCCGGAACGAATCTTCGCATACGCCTGCTGCGGAGTGAACACGCCGCCGATGCCGGCAATCGCAAAACGGTCGCCATACTCGCGGTACACCTGCTTGATGCGTTCGTTGCTGGCCTCATAGCATGGCGAACCTGACAGTCCGCCCTCCCAATCGCGAGGAATCTCCATGCCGGCGCGGTCCTTCTGCAGATTCGCAATCGACAAGCCCTGCACATTGTGTTCGGCAAGCACGTCAAGCAGATCCTTGAACTCTTCCCAGGACTTATTCAACGGCATCTTCACCAGCGTGGGCTGTGGACGTTCGATCTTGTCGAGTTCGGTGAACAGCTTGTCGAGCGCTTCAGGGCTCTGATTGAACGGTTCGCCGGCCATCGTGTTCGGGCAGGAGATGTTCACTTCGACCATGGCGGTGCGACCGGCCGTGCGGCGCATCGAAATGCAGTAATCCTCGATGCCTTCGTCCAAATCGCCGGTCTTATCGTCATTCGTACGCGCGATCGACACGGAAATCTGCATGTCGCGCGCCTTCGTCCAAGCCTGTTCCGCGCGCGGAACAACGATTTTCGAACCCTCATTGGCAAGACCGACATGCACCATCATCGAATCATATTCGGGCAGACGGTGGAACCACGGCTTCGGATTGCCGGGGCACGGACGAGACGTGGTGGATCCGACCGTTTCGAAGCCGAAGCCGGCGTTGTCGAGCAGCACCGGCATCTCGCAGTTCTTGTCGAGGCCGGCGGAAAGGCCGAACGGATTGACGAAGTCGACGCCCATCACGCTGGTTTCCAGCACGGGGTCGGAATAGTTGAGCATTTCACGGCACGCCCACATCAGCGGCGGAATGTTCTTGGTGATCTTGCAGAACTGAATCATCTGGTCGTGCGCCACATCGGGCGTCTGATTGAACACGAAATGCGGCTTGATGATGTGCTTGTAGCCGAAGGTGAAGAGATCTGTGGTGGCTTTGTTCACCGCATCGTGCCAGAAATTCTCAGAAACATACGTCATGGTTCACTATTCTCGCACCGTTTGTCGCAGGAAAGCAACACGTCGATTGATTTCGCTGACGGGATGTCGACGTTCGTTTTTGTTCGATTTGAACGATTACAGGAGTGCCAAGTATATTTTTTCGTGAGGAAAACGCGCGAAACGCTCATCTCAGTTTTTATTTTGAGTGAACATGTGCGATAATGTTCGAATGATATCGTCACAACGTCAGCATTTGATTTTGAGCAGGTTGCGTACCCGCGGTGCGGTGCGTATCACCGCATTGTCCAAGGAATTGGGCGTTTCCGCCATGACCATCCGACGCGATATCGCCGATCTGGCCGACAAGGGTCTGCTGAAGCGTGTGCACGGCGGCGCCGTCACCACCAGCACGCTGCTGAGTGAGCCGCTGTTCTCCGTAAAGTCGCAGATGGACATCGGATTGAAGGACGCCATCGCACAGGAAGCCATCAAATATGTGGCACCCGGCGACGTGATCGCCATCGGCGGCGGCACCACCGCATACGTATTCGCGCAACATCTGTTGGAATCACAGCAGTCGTCGGGGATCACCATCCTCACCAACTCCATTCCGGTGGCGGAACTGGTGCAGGCGCTGGAATCGAAAGACGTGGAAGTCATCGTGACCGGCGGCGTGACCACCCGATCCAACTCGCTCGTAGGCCCGATCGCAGACAAAGTGGTGGCCTCCCTGCGCGTCAACACAGTCTTCCTGGGCACGCATTCCGTGTCCATTCCGCGCGGCTTCCTCATGCCGAACTCGCTTGAGGCCGCAACCGATATGGCAATGATGGACATTGCCGATCGCACCATAATTTTGACCGATCACACCAAGTGGAGCTGCACATCATTGTCGCTTTTCGCACGCTTCGACCAGGTGGACACGGTCATTACCGATGATGGACTAGACCCCGATTCGGTTGGGAAAACAAGGGATTTGGTTAAAGAGCTCGTGCTGGCACACCAGAGCGAGCCTATTCAGGAAGGTGAATAACCATAATGAGTGAATTCGCAAACTACACTCCCGGAGAGTACGCGAAGGAGCACATTCGCATCACGCCGACCACGCTCGCCGATGGCCGCGCTTTCTTCTACCTCGACGATGATCCGGAATACGTTTCCGGCGCGAAGACGCGCGAACTGAACGATCCTCGTCAGCTGGCATACCGTTTCTCCAACCAGCTCAACGCGGCCGGTGAGGAAGTGCCGTACGCTGCTCCGGAAATGCGTCGCGATCCACTGACCGGCGACTGGATTCCTATGGCGACCGCACGCATGAACCGTCCGATCACCGCGGGCCCTGGCGCCACCGCCAAAGGCAACCCGCTGGCCGCACGCAAGCCGGGCGACCCGTACCAAGACGGCGAAGTGCCGGACACCGACTACAACGTGGTCGTGTTCGAAAACCGCTTCCCGTCCATGGTTCGCGTGCCGGGCCGTTCCGAAGCCGTGGAATACGTCAACGGCAACCCGCTGTGGGAGAAGAAGCTCGCCGCAGGCCGCTGCGAAGTGATCTGCTTCGACCCGGACGAAAATGGTCTGCCGGCAGACCTGCCGGTCTCCCGTCTGCGCACCGTCGTGGAAGCATGGGCGTTCCGTACCGCCGAAATCTCCAAGATGGAAGGCATCGAACAGATCTTCCCGTTCGAAAACCACGGACAGGAAATCGGCGTCTCCCTGGCACACCCTCACGGACAGGTCTACTGCTACCCGTTCATCGCGCCGAAGATGGAAGCCGAACTCAAGCAGACCGAAGCCTACCATGAGAAGACCGGCGGCAACCTGCTCAAGGATCTCATGAACTCCGAAATCGAGGCCGGGGAGCGCATCGTCATGCGCAACCACAGCTGGGTGGCCTACGTGCCAGCAGCAGCCCGCTGGCCCCTCGAGGTGCATGTGGCCCCGGTGCGCGACGTGCTCACCCTCGACGAGCTCAACGACCAGGAACGTTGGGATCTGGCCGTCATGTACTCCACCCTGCTCAAGCGCGGCAACGCGTTCTTCGACAAGGGTGACGGCAAGGGTATGGACCTGCCGTACATCGCAGCATGGCATCAGGCTCCGATCCACGACGTACGCCGTGAAAACTACCGCCTGAACCTGCAGTTCTTCTCGTTCCGTCGCGCAGCCAACAAGATCAAGTATCTGGCCGGATCCGAATCCGGCATGGCCGCATGGGTTTCCGACACCACGCCGGAACTCATCGCCAAGCGCTTCCACGAGCTCGGACCAATCGATATCGAAGGCTGAAAGCCAATAAAACCCAAAGGACAAAACACCAATGACTGCTGTTGAATTCATTGAGCCGCTCTCGCACGACGAGGGTGTGAAGAACGCGACCGATCTGTTCCGTGCCACCTACGGTGAGGAGCCGGCTGGCGTATGGGCCGCACCGGGCCGTGTGAACCTGATCGGCGAACACACCGACTACAACGCGGGCCTGTGCCTGCCGATCGCACTGCCGCACCGCACGTTCATCGCGCTCAAGCCGCGTGAAGACACCAAGGTGCGCGTGGTTTCCGACGTTGACTCCGAAAACGTCACCGAAGCCGACCTCGACGGCCTGCAGGCCGGTGGCGTGGAAGGCTGGGCCGCCTACCCGGTAGGCGTTGCCTGGGCATTGCGCGAAGCCGGCTTCGATGCGGTGCAGGGCTTCGATGCGGCATTCTCCTCCTGCGTGCCGCTCGGATCCGGTCTGAGCTCCTCCGCAGCCATGACCTGCTCCACCGCCTTGGCGTTGGATGACGTGTACGGTTTGGGTTATGGCGCATCCGATGCCGGTCGTGTGACGCTGATCAACGCCGCCATCAAGTCGGAAAACGACATGGCGGGCGCGTCCACCGGTGGGCTCGATCAGAACGCATCCATGCGCTGCACTTTCGGCCATGCGTTGCGTCTTGATTGCCGTCCAGAGCTGAGCCCGCTGGAGAACGTCTCCCAGCAGGAATTCGATCTCGACAAGTACGGTCTGGAACTGCTGGTGCTTGACACTCAGGCTCCGCACCAGCTCAACGACGGACAGTATGCCCAGCGTCGCGCCACTTGCGAGAAGGCCGCCGAAATCCTCGGCGTGGCCAACCTGCGTGTGGTCGCCGACAGCATCGCCAAGTCCGACGATCCGTTCCAGGCGCTCAAGGAAACGCTCGACAAGCTGGAAGACGACACGATGAAGAAGCGCGTGCGCCACGTCATCACCGAAATCGCCCGTGTCAACTCCTTCGTGCGTGCCTTCGCCAACGGCAAGATCGACGAGGCCGGCCGACTGTTCAACGCGTCTCATGATTCGCTCGCTGCGGATTATGAAGTGACTGTGCCCGAGTTGGATATTGCCGTGGACGTGGCCCGTGCCAACGGTGCGTATGGTGCGCGTATGACCGGCGGCGGCTTTGGTGGCTCCATCATCGCCCTGGTGGATAAGGGCCAGGGGCACGAGATCGCACAGAAGATTGCTGACCGCTTCGAAAAGGAAGGTTTCAACGCACCTCGCGCCTTGCCGGCGTTCGCTGCGGCTTCCGCGAGCCGCGAGGCCTGATCGCAGAAGCTGATGCAAAAACGCGCGTTGGCGCACGTCCATGAAAAGGACGTGCGCCAACGCGCGTTTTTCATGATTCACTTGTGGGCCAGATGGGTGCACAGCTATCTCACGACGATGGCCAGCAGGCACGATGCCGTAGACCAGATACGGCTAGCTTGATGAGATGCCGAAGCTGCGGCTCCACCATTCTTAACACCATGCAGCAGGTGTTCGGCGCGATTGGCACGTCCATCGCCACCTGCCTGCTGTCGATGGGCTCCGGCGCCACCGATGCGGAAGGCTTCGTTGCGGGATCCCGCTACGGCTATGTGTTCGGCTTGGTGCTGATCGTCATCGTGCTGGTCTTCTCCTTCTTCCTGAAAGAAGACAAGATCAGCGAAAAGTGAATCGCATGACATATTGTAAAAAGCGCTTGCCGAAATCGTATTTCCAAACGATCGGCAGGCGCTTTTCTTTTATGAAATCCGATTTCACGTCGAAAACAGATATTCCAAAAAACGACTTTCCGCAACTTTTGAAACCGGTTTGACGGAAGAAATCGTCTCACAATGTAATGCGATTGCCGAAAAAACGACTTTTTTGACATCTGCCTTTTCTATACTTAAGGCACGTCCGGCATTTTGCCGAGACGGTAACTGGATATTCGCACCTAACGTTTAGGGAGTTCCATGAACAAGGCAATCATCACCGTCGTCGGCCAGGATACTGTCGGCATCATCGCACGCGTCTGCACATACCTTTCCGAACATCAGGTCAACGTGCTTGACATTTCCCAGACCATCATCGACGGTTTCTTCAACATGATGATGATTGTGGATTATTCCAACGCCGACAAGGAATTCGGCGAGATCGTGGACGATCTCGACAAGCTCGGCGAGGAGATTGGCGTGCGCATCCGCTGCCAGCGCGAGGAGATCTTTACCAAGATGCACCGCGTCTGATCCGCGGCATACGTGAGTCACTCAAGTAATCGAAGCCACGAATCGTACTAATCGTAAGGAAAAACCATGCTGAATATCATGGAGGTCCACGAGACCAACCAGATGATCGAGCAGGAGAAGCTCGACGTGCGCACCATCACCATGGGCATCAGCCTGTTGGACTGCGCGGCCGACAGCGTCGACGAAGTCTGCGACAACATCTACAACAAGATCACCACGTATGCCAAGGATCTCGTATCCACTGGCCAGGCCATCGAACGCGACTACGGCATTCCGATCGTCAATAAGCGCATCACCGTCACCCCGATTTCCCTGGTCGGCGCAAGCTCGTGCAAAACGTCGGACGATTTCGTGAAAATTGCGCATGCGCTTGACCATGCGGCGAAGAAGGTCGGCGTCGACCTGATCGGCGGCTACTCCGCACTCGTGTCCAAATCCATGACCCCCGCCGAAGAGCTGCTCATCCGCTCCCTGCCGAAAGCGCTGAGCGAAACCGACATTGTCTGCTCGTCCGTCAATGTGGGATCCACCAAAACCGGCATCGACATGAACTCCGTCGAACTGCTCGGCCACATCATCAAAGACATCGCACACGCCACCGCAGACAACGACTCCTACGGATGCGTGAAATTCGTGGCATTCTGCAATGCCCCCGACGACAACCCGTTCATGGCTGGCGGCTTCCATGGCGTGACCGAAGGCGACGCGGTCATCAACGTCGGCGTTTCCGGCCCCGGCGTGGTTTCCCGCGCGCTGGACGAAGCCAAGGGCAAGGATTTCGAGTTCCTGTGCGAAACCATCAAGCGCACCGCGTTCAAGATCACGCGCGTCGGCCAGCTGGTGGCACAGGAGGCTTCCCGTCGCCTCGGCATTCCATTCGGCATCATCGACCTTTCCCTCGCGCCAACCCCGGCCGTAGGCGACTCCGTCGGCGAAGTGCTCGAAAAGATCGGTCTCGAACAGGTTGGCGCACCGGGCACCACCGCGGCGCTCGCCATGCTCAACGATCAGGTGAAGAAGGGCGGCATCATGGCGTCCTCCTACGTCGGCGGACTTTCCGGCGCGTTTATCCCTGTCTCCGAAGACAAGAACATGATCGACGCGGCAACCAATGGCTGCCTGAAGATCGAAAAGCTTGAGGCCATGACCTGCGTGTGCTCCGTCGGCCTCGACATGATCGCCATTCCGGGAGACACCACCGCATCCACCATTTCCGGCATCATCGCCGATGAGGCCGCCATCGGCATGGTCAACCAGAAGACCACCGCCGTGCGCGTGATTCCGGTGGAAGGCAAAGGCGTAGGGGAGATGGCCAACTTCGGCGGCCTGATGGGCTATGCGCCGATCATTCCAGTCAACCAGACCAGCTGCGAAGCTTTCGTGACCCGAGGCGGTCGCATCCCCGCCCCAATCCACAGCTTCAAAAACTAGCCCCTCCCTTCCCTCTTCCCGATGCATGCTTGTCGCGTGCGATTCATTCTTGCGATCTGTGCTTGCGTTGGGTGCATAAGCTGCTGTAATGGGGAGGTCGCAGAAGAGCGGGATATTCTATTCGCGACACACTCAAGGCCGTTCGGCCAAGCTTACGGTCTCGAACAGAATATCCCGCTCTTCTGCTCGTTTCCGTACATCTCGTTGCGTCTTGCATAAAAGAAAAGAAAACTTACTTAAGTTGAACTCAGCGCAGCTGGAGAGGCGGCGGGGTCTGTTTCAGACCGTAAAGACTTGGCCTGAGCGGCCTGGAGCGTGTCGGGAATAGACCCCGCCGCCTCTCCAGCGGAACTTGCTATACAAAAGCAAAATTATTGAAAAACCTAGAAGTTGGCAGGCAGGGGAGGGATCACTGGCCGCCGGCGAAGCCTAGCTGGCGCCAAGCTTCATAGATGGCAATGGACGCGCAGTTGGTGAGGTTCAGGGAGCGCAGGCTTGGGCGCATTGGCAATCGCACCTGTTCGGTCACGTGCGGCCCGGCCATAATATCCATCGGATCGGGAATATTGCCCGGCTCCGGGCCGAACAGCAGAATGTCAGTCGGCTTGTATTCGATGTCGGTATACAGTTTGGTGGCGTGCGCGGTGAACGCGATGATGCGCGAATTCGGCATGGATTCCACCAGATTCTCAAAATTCGGGTGCAATACCACGTGGGCCATGTCGTGGTAGTCCAGTCCGGCACGGCGCAGTTTCGTATCGCGCAGATTGAATCCGAGTGGCTCCACCAAATGCAGAATCGTGCCGGTCACCGCGCATAGGCGGATTGCCGAACCGGTATTGCCCGGAATGCGGGGGGAGTAGTAGCACAAGTGGGGCGTGGAGGTTTCGGCTTTGGCCGCGTCTTCGGCTGACAGCATCGCGTCGACCACGGAAATCGGATTGCCGTGCGCGTCGGTCACGAGTTCGTCCGGCCCATAATTCGACTTGCGGTAGCCGTATTCGAACATTTTCTCGACTTTGGCTTCCGCTGCGTTTGCGCCTTGCGCGTCATTGGTATGCTCTTCGTTCGTCATGAATGCAAGAATAGGTACGATGAACGACACGAACGAGCCTAATACCGAAATTGAAAACGCCGAAGCTGTGGCGGACGCGCTTGCCGAATGGTGGCATGCTTCGGCGCGTGACCTGCCGTGGCGATTCGGCCGTGCCACGCCATGGGGCGTGCTTGTCTCCGAAGTGATGAGCCAGCAGACGCAGATGAGCCGTGTGGTACCGTATTGGAACGATTGGATGGAACGCTGGCCTGATGCGGTCGCGCTTGCCGATGCCGCGAAAGCGGATGTGATCACGGCTTGGGGCAGGCTCGGCTATCCGAGACGTGCCTTGCGATTGCAGGAATGCGCCCGCGTGGTCGCTTCCGATTACGATAACAAGCTGCCGCGTACGTACGATGAGTTGCTGGCATTGCCGGGTATCGGCGATTATACGGCCAGCGCGGTGATGAGTTTCGCGTTTGGTGAGCGCATCGCGGTGGTGGATACGAATATTCGCAGGGTGCTTTCGAGGGTTTTTCTTGGCGAGGAGTCGCTTGGCGGCGCAGCAAGCCCTGCGGAACGTGCGTTGGCGAAGCAGGTGTTGCCGCAGGATGATGCCTCAAAATGCAGACGGTTCGACCGTCCTTCAGTGGTGTGGAATCAGTCCGTTATGGAATTGGGTGCGACCGTCTGCACGGCAAAGGTTCCGTTGTGCGAGGCGTGCCCTGTTTTGGGACATTGCGTGTTTTTGCATAATGGTCGTCCGGGATTGGGGGAACGTCGCACGCGGCCGCGTCAACGTTTCCAAGGTACGGATCGTCAGGTGCGTGGGCTGGTGCTGAATGCGCTGCGCAATCTGCCGGAAGGTGCGATCGCCCTTAATCGCAAGTCGCTTGAACGACTGTGGGACGACCATATCCAGCTTGATCGGTGCATTGCATCGTTGGATGAGGATGGTCTTATCGAAATCCTGCCGAATGCGGATGTGCGTCTTCCGGTATGAAAGGAAGAATGCCGACGTTCTTTGGATGTGCGCACGCTAGACTGTGAGATCATGGCACAGAAGACGTCCTCGAAATCCGGCAAGAAACGTTCGAAAAAACAGCAGGCGATATTTCGTCGCCGTCGCATCGTCGTCGGCATCGCTGCGATAGTGCTGATTTCTTTTCTGGTGTTTTGCCTGTACTCCCTGTCGAGGGGGATTGTCGCGGTGAATCGTGAGATTCATCATGCGGACGTGTATGCGATTTCCCGTAAGGAAGTGCCGTCCCCGACCAAGGAGAAGAAAAGCGGGGTGCCGGATTGCGATGCGTCCAATGTCGCGCTTTCGTTGACTCCTGCGGCGTCAAGTTTCGGTGTGGGCGATTCGATGGATTTCACTACGGACGTCAAATATGACGGTTCCAGCAAGGTTGGTTGCTTGGTTGATGTGTCGGCTTCCAGCGTGGTGTTGACGATCAAATCGGGCGATGATGTGGTTTGGAAGTCGAATGTGTGCCCCGTTGACACCGACTATCGTCTGTTGGCGAAGGGCGACGAGGTCAGACAGACGATCACCTGGCCGGGAACGCGTACTGGCAGCGAATGCGTGGAGGATCAATCCACCCTGCCGAAGGTGGATCGTGGCGTGTATTCGGCGCAGCTTTCGATTGAAGGGCATCCCAAAGCGAAGTCCGATCCGGTCGGCGTCACTATTGAATAAAAATCTATAGGATATGTTATTCTCATGACTTTGCGTACATGCGTGTCATATAGCGGGCACGCTGACAAGGAAGAAGCGCCCGCGTACTAGGCATATGGTGGCCAATGGGAGCGCTTCCGGGGAAACATATCGAAACGATTTAGCGAGCGATAAGGAACGTCCATTGGCTGAGGCTACGACGAACACCACCACCATCATCGCACGCGCCGACCAGCACGATATTGATCTGCACAAGGCGTCGGACCGTGTGAACTTCGGCTCCATCCGCGAGCCCATTGATGTACCCTACCTGTTGGGTGTACAGACTGACAGCTTCGACTGGCTCATCGGCAACGAGCGCTGGCAGAAGCGTGTCGAGGAGGATCTGGCGAACGGCACCAACACCGTGTCCCACACCTCCGGTCTTGATGAGGTCTTCCAGGAGATCTCACCGATCGAGAACTTCGCTCAGACCATGAGCCTGACCTTCTCCGATCCGTATTTCGAAGAACCGCGCCACACCGTGCAGGAGTGCAAGGAGAAGGATTACACCTACTCCGCGCCGCTGTATGTGAACGCTGAATTCGAAAACGGCGACACCGGCGAAATCAAGTCCCAGACCGTGTTCATGGGCGATTTCCCGCTGCAGACCCCGCACGGCACCTTCATCATCGGTGGTACCGAGCGAGTGATCGTGTCTCAGCTGGTGCGTTCTCCGGGCGTGTACTTCGACCGTAGCCAGGATCGCACTTCCGACAAGGAAGTCTTCGGCGCGAAGATCATCCCGAGCCGTGGCGCATGGCTTGAGTTCGAGATCGACAAGCGTGACGTGCTTGGCGTGCGCGTGGACCGCAAGCGCAAGCAGTCCGCCATCGTGTTCCTCATGGCCATCGGCATGACCAAGGATGAGATCGCCGATGCGTTCAGGGATTACCCGCTGGTTATGGACGCGCTTGCCAAGGAGACCGTGCAGACCCAGGACGAGGCTCTGACCGATCTGTACCGCAAGATCCGCCCGGCCGACACTCCGACGCCGGAAGCTGGCCGCAATCTGCTGGATTCCTTCTACTTCAACACCAAGCGTTACGATCTGGCCCGCGTTGGCCGTTACAAGATCAACCGCAAGCTTGGTCTGGAAAAGGATGTCAACGATCGCAGCCTGTCTCGCGAAGACATCATCTCCACCATCAAGTACCTGGTCACCCTGCATGCCGGCGACACCAAGTTCCCGGGCAAGCGTGACGGCCAGGATGTGGATCTGCGCGTGGACGTCGACGATATCGATCATTTCGGCAACCGTCGTATCCGCCAGGTCGGCGAACTGATCCAGAACCAGCTGCGTACCGGTCTGAGCCGTATGGAGCGTGTGGTCCGCGAACGTATGACCACCCAGGATCCGGAGGCCATCACCCCGCAGTCCCTGATCAACATTCGTCCGGTGAACGCCACCATCAAGGAGTTCTTCGGAACTTCCCAGCTGTCGCAGTTCATGGATCAGAACAACCCGTTGGCAGGCGTCACCAACAAGCGTCGTCTGTCCGCTCTGGGCCCTGGCGGTCTGTCTCGTGACCGCGCATCCATGGAAGTGCGAGACGTGCACCCGTCCCACTTCGGCCGTATGTGCCCGATCGAATCTCCTGAAGGTCCGAACATCGGTCTTATCGGTTCTCTGGCAACCTTCGGCCGCATCAATCCGTTCGGCTTCATCGAGACCCCGTACCGTAAGGTCATCAACGGCCATGTGACCGACGAGGTCGAATACATGACCGCAGACCGCGATGCCGAGCACGTGATCGCACAGGCCAACCAGGAACTCGACGAGAACGGCAACTTCGTCAAGAAGCAGGCTCTTGCCCGAGTCGGCGAAGAAGAAGCAGTCGATGTGCCCGTCAGCTCCGTTGACTACATGGACGTTTCCCCGCGTCAGATGGTTTCCGTCGGCGCCTCCCTGATTCCGTTCCTGGAGCACGATGAGGGCCACCGAGCGCTGATGGGTACCAACATGCAGCGTCAGGCAGTGCCGCTGATCGAATCCGAGCGCCCGCTGGTGGGCACCGGTGCCGAATGGCGTGCGGCCGTCGATTCCGGCGATGTCATTCTGGCTGAGAAGCCGGGTGTGGTGACGTATGTTTCCGCCGACATCATCCGTGTGATGAACGACGACGGCACCACCAGCTCCTACAAGCTGGCCAAGTTCCTGCGTTCCAACCAGACCACCTGCTACAACCAGGTTCCGCTGATCCACGACGGCGAACGTGTGGAAGCCGGTACCGTGCTTGCTGATGGTCCGGCCACCCAGAAGGGCGAAATGGCACTGGGCAAGAACCTGCTCATCGCCTTCATGCCGTGGAACGGCTACAACTACGAGGATGCTGTGATCATCTCCCAGCGTCTCGTGCAGGACGACACCCTGAGCTCCATCCACATCGAGGAATATGAGATCGACGCCCGCGAAACCAAGCTGGGTGCCGAAGAGATCACCCGCGATCTGCCGAACGTCGGCGAGGACGCGGTGGCCAACCTCGACGAGCGTGGCATCATTCGCATCGGTGCCGAGGTCGAAGCCGGCGACATTCTGGTGGGCAAGGTCACCCCGAAGGGCGAGACCGAGCTGACTCCGGAAGAGCGTCTGCTCCGCGCCATCTTCGGCGAGAAGAGCCGCGAGGTGCGTGACACCTCGCTGCGCGTGCCTCACGGCGAAACCGGTACTGTGATCGCCGTCAAGGAGATCACTCGCGAGGATGCCGAGGAAGACGGCGACGAGCTGCCGAACGGCGTGAACCAGATGATCCGCGTCTACATCGCGCAGCATCGTAAGATCACCCAGGGCGACAAGCTGTCTGGCCGCCACGGCAACAAGGGTGTTATCTCCCGCATTCTGCCGGAAGAGGATATGCCGTTCCTTGCCGACGGTACTCCGGTCGACATCATGCTGAACCCGCTGGGCGTGCCTTCTCGAATGAACCTTGGCCAGGTGCTGGAACTGCACTTGGGCTGGATCGCGCACGCCGGCTGGGACATCTCCCTTGATCCGGATGCCGAAGCCGCTTGGAAGAAGTACATTCCGCAGGGCGCCGAAAAGGGCGAGCCGGGCACTCCGGTGGCAACTCCGGTGTTCGACGGCGTTCGTCCGGAAACCATCAAGGGCCTGCTGTCCTGCACCCTTCCGGATCGCGACGGCAACAAGCTGGTCGGCGACGACGGCAAGGCTGTGCTGTTCGACGGCCGTACCGGCGAACCGTATCCGAAGCCGATCTCCGTTGGCTACATGTACATGCTGAAGCTGCACCACCTGGTCGACGACAAGATCCACGCGCGTTCCACTGGCCCGTACTCCATGATCACCCAGCAGCCGTTGGGCGGTAAGGCTCAGTTCGGTGGCCAGCGTTTCGGCGAGATGGAAGTGTGGGCCCTCGAGGCCTATGGCGCCGCCTACACGCTGCATGAAATGATGACCACCAAGTCCGATGACGTCGACGGCCGCGTGCGTGTCTACGGCGCCATCGTGAAGGGCGACAACCTGCCGCCGGCAGGCATTCCGGAATCCTTCAAGGTGCTGCTTAAGGAAATGCAGTCCCTGTCTCTGAACGTCGAAGTGCTCAACGCCGAAGGCGTGGCCATTGACATGAAGGACGAGGACGATGATCCGTCTACTTCCTCCGACGATTTGGGCTTCAACATTGGCGCACGTCCTGACGCGGCCGCCAAGGAAGACCAGGTTGTGGAAGAACCTGAATTCCAGTGATCCCAAGGCTGGTCGCGTTGCCTGACAGCGCGGCGCGACCAGCCTGATGAAACGTGATTAAGCATTAAGAATCGATAGACAGGACAATAGAGTGCTGGACGTCAACGCATTTGACAAACTGAGGATTGGCCTGGCCACCGCCGACGATATCCGTAACTGGAGCCACGGTGAGGTCAAGAAGCCTGAAACCATCAACTACCGTACCCTGAAACCGGAGAAAGACGGCCTGTTCGGCGAGCAGATCTTCGGACCTACCCGCGACTGGGAATGCGCCTGCGGCAAGTACAAGCGCGTGCGCTTCAAGGGCATCGTCTGCGAACGCTGCGGTGTGGAAGTCACCAAGAGCCGTGTTCGTCGTGAGCGCATGGGCCATATCGAGCTTGCCGCTCCGGTGACCCACATCTGGTTCTTCAAGGGTGTTCCGTCCCGTTTGGGCTACCTGCTGGACATCGCTCCGAAGGATCTGGAAAAGGTCATCTACTTCGCCGCCTACATGGTCACCAGCGTCGATGAGGAACAGCGTCATGAGGATCTTCCGGGTCTGCAGGACGAGTTCGACAACGATATCGCCAACTTGGAGAAGCGCCGCAACGCGGAAATCGAAGAGCGTGCCAAGAAGGTCGAAGCCGATCTGGCTGAACTTGAGGCCGAAGGCGAAGCCAAGGGCTCCGCACGCGCCAAGCTGCGCAACAGCGCCGAGCGTGAAATGGCCGCCATCCGCGTTCGTTTCGACGAGCAGATCCAGCGTCTGAGCGCCGTGTTCGACCGCTTCAAGAACCTGAAGCCGGGCGACATGGAAGGCGACGTCGACCTGTGGCGTGAGATGGAAGACCGCTACGGCGATTACTTCGAAGGCTGCATGGGCGCCGAAGCCATTAAGAAGCGCCTGCAGGACTTCGATCTTGAAGCCGCTTCCAAGCAGCTGCGCGAGGAAATCGACACCGGTACCGGCCAGCGCAAGGCCCGCGCCCTGAAGCGTCTGAAGGTCGTCAACGCCTTCCTGACCACCGGTAACAAGCCGGAGGCCATGGTGCTCGACGTGATTCCGGTTATTCCGCCGGATCTGCGCCCGATGGTGCAGCTCGACGGTGGCCGTTTCGCCACTTCCGATCTCAACGACCTCTACCGTCGTGTGATCAACCGTAACAACCGTCTGAAGCGACTGATCGAGCTCGGCGCTCCTGAAATCATGCTCAACAACGAGAAGCGCATGCTGCAGGAAGCCGTCGATTCCCTGTTCGACAACGGTCGTCGTGGCCGCCCGGTCACCGGCGCTTCGAACCGTCCGCTGAAGTCCCTGAGCGACATGCTCAAGGGTAAGCAGGGTCGTTTCCGTCAGAACCTGCTCGGTAAGCGTGTGGATTATTCCGGCCGTTCCGTGATCGTGGTCGGTCCGTCCCTGCGCATGCACCAGTGCGGTCTGCCGAAGCCGATGGCCCTCGAGCTGTTCAAGCCGTTCGTCATCAAGCGCCTTGTCGACCTCAACTATGCCCAGAACATGAAGAGCGCCAAGCGTCTCGTGGACCGCGGCGACTCCGAAGTGTGGGGCGTGCTCGAAGAGGTCATCGCCGAGCATCCGGTGCTCCTGAACCGTGCACCTACGTTGCACCGTCTGGGTATTCAGGCATTCGAGCCGATTCTGGTGGAAGGCAAGGCCATCCACCTGCCGCCGCTTGCCTGCGCCGCATTCAACGCCGACTTCGATGGCGATCAGATGGCAGTCCACCTGCCGCTGTCCGCTGAAGCCCAGGCTGAAGCACGCTCCCTGATGATGGCTTCCGACAATATTCTGAAGCCGGCTGACGGCCACACCGTGACCATGCCGAGCCAGGATATGATCCTCGGTCTGTACTACCTGACCACCGTCATCGACGGTGCCAAGGGTCAGGGCCGCGTGTTCTCCTCGCTGGAAGAGGCCGAAATGGCCCTCGACAAGCATGAGATCGACATGCAGGCCAAGGTGCTTATCCGCCTTCCGGAAGACTTTGTGCTGCCGAAGGGCTGGGAGCCGAGCGAAATCGAAGTCGTCGATCCGGAACCGGGCAGCCCGGCCGTGGTGAAGGAAGAGCGCTTCCATGATGGTTCCGTGCTTTTCGCAACCTCCTATGGCCGTATTCTGTTCAACAGCACGCTGCCGGTGGATTACCCGTTCGTGAACGATCAGGCTCCGAAGAAGCGTCTGAGCAAGATCGTCGACGACATCGCAACCCGTTACTCCACCGCACAGGTGGCGGCAACGCTGGACGCGCTGAAGGATATGGGCTTCACCCGCGCACCGTGGTCCGGTGTGTCCTTCGCGTTCTCCGACGTTATCCAGCCGTTCGAGCGCGACGAGTACATCGAGAAGTACGAAGCCGAAGCCGACAAGGTCAACGAGAACTACGAAATCGGTATGCTCACCGAAGAGGAGCGCCGTCAGGAACTCATCGACCTGTGGACCAAGTGCACCAGCGAGGTTTCTGAGGCGGTCGAGGAACACTTCGACTCCAAGAACAACCTGGCTATCATCGTGCAGTCCGGTGCACGAGGAAACATGATGCAGATCAACCAGATCGCAGGCATGCGAGGCCTCGTGGCTAACCCGAAGGGCGAGATCATTCCTCGACCGGTGAAGTCCAACTACCGTGACGGCCTGTCCGTGCTGGAATACTTCATCTCCCAGCACGGTGCACGTAAGGGTCTGGCCGATACCGCACTGCGTACCGCAGAGTCTGGCTACCTGACCCGTCGTCTGGTGGACGTTTCCCAGGACGTAATCGTGCGCGAAGAGGATTGCGGCACCAAGCGTGGCCTGACGATGAAGGTCGGCGAGCGTGATGCTGAAGGCAACCTGCATCTGGTCAAGGCCGCCGATGGCGGTCCGTACTCCCGTCTGCTCGCAACCGACGTGATCGATCCCGCCGACGGCGAGACCGTGCTGTACAAGGCCGGTGACGCGCTGTCCATGGACGTGCTCAACGATCTTGTTGCCCACGACGTGGAAGAGGTCAAGGCCCGTTCCGTGCTTACCTGCGAATCCAAGCGCGGCGTGTGCGCCAAGTGCTATGGCTGGTCGCTGGCCACCAACAAGCTGGTGGATGTCGGCGAGGCCGTTGGCATCGTGGCCGCACAGTCCATCGGCGAGCCTGGTACCCAGCTGACGCTGCGTTCCTTCCACTCCGGTGGCGTTGCTTCCGCATCCGATATCACCCAGGGTCTCCCTCGTGTTACTGAGCTTTTCGAAGCCCGTACTCCGAAGGGTGAGGCCCCGATCGCAGAGTTCGCTGGCGTGGTCAAGGTGGAAGACACCGAGCGCGGCCGTCAGGTCATCCTGAAGCCGGACGACGATTCCGTCGAGCCGATCGCCTACCCGGTGACCCGTCGCGCCCCGATGATGGTCAAGGACGGCGATCATGTCGAAGCCGGCACCCAGCTGATCGAAGGCTCCGTCGATCCTAAGAAGATCCTGCGCATCCTCGGCCCGCGTGCTGCCCAGGTGAACATTGTGGAGGAAGTGCACACCGTGTACCGCTCCCAGGGCGTGGATATCCACGATAAGCACATCGAGGTCATCGTGCACCAGATGCTGCGTCGTATCACGGTGATCGATTCCGGCGATACCGACCTTCTTCCGGGTGAACTGGTGGATCAGGCCCGCTTCAAGGCCGCCAATATGAAGGCCGTGAAGGAAGGTGGCAAGCCTGCTGCCGGTCGTCCGGAGCTGATGGGCATCACCAAGGCCTCGCTGGCAACCGATTCCTGGTTGTCCGCGGCTTCCTTCCAGGAGACCACCCGCGTGCTTACCGAAGCCGCTCTGAGCCAGAAGGTCGATGACCTCAAGGGCCTCAAGGAGAACGTCATCATCGGTAAGCTCATCCCGGCAGGTACCGGCCTTGCCCGTTACCGTAACGCCGTGGTCGAGCCTGACAAGGCCATTCGCGACACCATCTACCCGAACTTCGGTTTGGGTGGCGACGAGTCCGATGCCGCCTTCGGCGACGCCGATCTGTCCGAAGTCGACTTCTCGAACATCGACTTCGGAGATCTGAAGCTCGGCGACGACTTCAATCCGGATGACTTCCTGGACGACAATGGCGGTCAGATGGATTTGGGCGACACCCTGTGATCCGAAAAGCGATGATGGAATGGCATAACGTCTGAAATCATCTCAATACATGAATGGGGATTGGCTGGAAACAGCTGATCCCCATTTTTTTTTAATGCGGAACTGCAGTTGCTGCGATCCCTACGACAACAGTCAGCCTATTGCGGAACCGTACGTATTGCAGAGCGGATATCTTCATCGCAAAATCGCATGGCAAATTACAATGAAGGTATGAGCTTTCTTCCATATCCGCCTCCACCTGAACCAGGTTGGTATGACGATGATGCCACAGTAATGTCTTCTCTCGTTGAGCCCGCCATGGCGGAGGCTGCGCAGTCGCAGCCAACATCGCAGCCAACATACGAATCACCGGAATCCCAAGCATTCCAAGCATTGGAAAATGTGCAGGAATCCGCGGAATCGTATGCGGCGAACATACAGCCGGTGGAACAGGCTGCCGCAGCGCTGGAACCGTCCGACGTCGAACCGGTCAATGACGATGATGACATCGACTGGGATGGCACGGTGCTGTCTTCGGCGTTCACCATGAAGCAGCCGAAGCTGGAGTATGTGCTTTACAACGAGCAGACCGGCCAGGAAGTGATCGTCGATATGGGTGTGCTGCTGGGGCGCAAGCCTTCCGCTGAAGTGCCGGAAGGTGCGAAATTCGTGAAGTTGGAGGATCCGACGCGCACCATCTCACGCAATCATGCGGCGATCAGCTTCGATCAGGATGGCGTATTGTGGATCGAGGATTACGGTTCGCTCAACGGCACGTACATCATTCAAGGCAATGAGGAGATCAAGGTCGAACGCAAGCCGATGAAGCTTGACGCGCCTTGCACGGTGCGTATCGGAGACCAGTTCTTCACTTTCGAACAGCGCTGATTTCCTTCGCGCCGCGATACATGTTGCGTCGTCAATCCATAAATGAGGATGACGGCGCAACGAACATATTATGGTACGAAAGCTTACCAATGCAAGCGGCTTTTATTAGGCCTTATTAGGCCTTGTTTGGCGGCTTTCGTCGGGCTTTTGCCAAGTTCTACCAAGGGTTACCGTCGCAGACGGATGGCTGCGTTGATGGCGGAATCATTGAGACTGGCAAGCCAGTTGAGCAGATCCGGGTAGATATGCGGATTGCGCGCAAGGAAGGGGTGCAGCTCCGGAGCTTTGCTTGCGATTTCAGCCATCAGCATCTGATCTTCCGTGGTCATGGCCAATTCCGCGGTGAAACCAGCATTCGACGCGACTGGCTCTTGCGGCTGAATCGGCGAAAAATCAGCCACTTCAGACAGGTCTGCGGGGTTGGTATATGGGTCGACGTATTCCGTCGAAGCATCGTTCGCCATATTCGATGCAGGTGTTGCCGCAAACGGTTCAGGCTGGCATTGCTGGGTTGCCGGCGGCTGGTGCTGCGCCTGATATTGCACTTCCGATGATTGCTGCGGCTGCTGGTATTGCACCTGCTCGCTTGGCATCTGGTATTGCGCCTGCTCGCTTGGCATCTGGTATTGCGCCTGTTCAGAAGCCGTCTCGGCCTCCTGCTGCATGATTCCGTCCTGCGGAACCGGCCACCCCATCGCGACCAGCTGCTGTCGTGCGCGCTCATCGCCGAATTGGGCGACCCAACGCTTCAGGCCTGGGTACGCACGCGGATTGGCAACCACATTCGCGCCGAATTCCGGATTTTCGTAAGCGATTTTCGCCAGAAACACGGGATCTGCGTTCGGATCCTGCACGGCCGCCACCGCGGCATCGAAATCGACCATCATGATCTCCTTATCTCGTGTTCTGTAAATATTGTATTGAATACGCTGATATAACGTGACAAATCCGATTATTGACGATTGTCATTGCGAGAACATGCGCATTATTGGACGGCACGTAACGTTTGCAATGTGCTTTCCTGTAAATCGCCGATATCCTCGTGATCGTCGATTTTGCTGACGTTCCAATCGTCATTTGCCGAATAATCCGATGATTTGCCGCATATATCAAGCACAATCACGGTGACGTTGTCGTTGCCGCCCGCGTCGAGCGCGGACTGCACCAGCATATCCGCGGCGACTTGCGGATCGCCATATGAGGCTGCCACATCGGCGAGCAGTTCCCGATCGATCTGCGCGTGCAGGCCATCCGAGCAGATGATGAAACGTCCCGTGGAGCGCGCCGCATACCAGTCCGGCTGAATGCCGTCAGGAGCGCCGACGCATTGGGTGATGATATTGCGCGGTATGCATCGGTTCGCCTCGTCCGGTAGCATTTCGCCGGTGTCGATGGCGTTCTGCCGTTCGGAATGGTCACGTGTGATCCGGGTCAGCGACTCCGCCATCCAATGGCCTTCCGCATCGGCGCGCATATGGTAGGTGCGTGAATCTCCGACATTGATGACGTAGCAGTACTCATCGATGGCTTGTTCATGCACGCTATCTTCAACGCGAGTCGGCAGCACCACGCCGGTGATGGTGGTTCCGGCGATGCCGCCAAGCTCCTGGCCAAGTTCGAGCACCTGTTGCTGCGATTGGCTCAACGCATGTTCGATGGACGTACGGTTGCGCGACGGCTGTTCGGCAAGCTGCGAGAAACATGCCGCCACCTGTGCGCTGGCCCGCTCGCCGCCTTTGCCGCCGCCCATGCCATCGCATACGACATATACGCCACGGCTGGCGAGAGCGTTGTCTTGGTTGTTTTTTCTTTTGCACCCGACATTGCTATTCAGGCCGGCCTCGATGCTACGGAAGATCATGAGTCCCGTCCTTTCTTACGATTGTGCTTCCGATCGCTGCCGTTGTTCCGCCCGCTGCGGTTGCTGCGGAAGTGGAAAACGTCGGCAAGCGAAAGTTTGGCACGCCATCGGCGTAACGTCGGCAATGACTTGAGCATGTACTTGCGTTCCTGCGCAATATCGTGCCAATACTGCTGCACATGCTCTTCGTTGACGAAATTACCGGAGAAGGCCGCGTAATCGGCTTGCGCGCCCAAAGCGAGCAAGGTCTCGCGGGAAATATCCATCTGATTCGCGATCGAAACCGCCTGTTCGCTGCGTGTGCCTCGAATGTCGAGTCCGCTTTGCCGTGCGAGCGCGGCGACCGATTGCCAGCCGGCTGCCACACGCTGCTGCGTGCTGCCATGTTTTCTTGATCGTGCCAGTGCGATCGCTTTGATGGCGAGCAGGAGACCGCATATGATGAGCAGCGTCCATAGAGGGCTTCCGTAGATGGCTACTTTTCTTGCGATTCTGCCGAAATGCTGCCAGAACAGGTTGGCTGAGGTTTCGTCGGCCATGCTTCCGCCGATTGAGGACTTGCCTTTGGCCTGGGTGTCGTCGCGTAGCGGGTCGGTGAGTGGTACCGGGGGCTGGCGTACCAGGGTTTGCGGATTCGGTGGGGTGAGGTTCTGGTTTTCGTCGGGGACTTTGGTTTCCTTTGGCGTTGGATAGAATGCCACCCAACCGTAGCTGTCCAGTTTGATTTCCACCCATGCGGTCACGTCGTTGCCGGTGAATTTCGTGATGGTGGTTTTTCCTTGTTCTTCGGTGCGGCTTTCGCTGATTTCACCTTCGTCGTCTTTTGGCAGGAATCCGAGTACCACACGGCTGGGAAGACCTAGGCTGCGTGCCATCAATGCCATGGCGGAGGCGTATTGTTCACTGTCTCCGACCATGGCCGTTCCGGCGAGCAGTTGGTCGATGCGGTAGTTGCCGTGGCCTGCGGTTGACGGGTAGTCGCCGCTTAATCCGTGTGAGAACCAGCCGGTTTCTTTGAGCTTTTCGGCTAAGGCCTGGGCTGCTTCGCCGCCTTTGGATTGGCCTCCGGCGATGGCTGTGGCGAGTTTGTCTACGCAGTCGGGCACATCTTCGGCTTTTGGCTGGCTGATGGCGGCCGCGTCTGCTTTGGCGATCTGTTTGTCGGTGGGAACCGTTGGCATGATGCCGGTTTCCGTGTAGATGAGACCTTCGGAGGTGCGTGAGGGGCAGATGGCCGACATGGTGTCGCTGTTGTAGTAGAACGAGTCGGAGTTTTCGCTGTTGTCGAATGTCACGCTGGATGCGGCTCCGGCCATGGGCAGCCAGTAGTCGCTGAGTCCTTTGTCCACGGTGAATGTGGCGGTGAATTTCTTGCCTTCGGCATTGTTGGTGATGGAGGTGCCGACACGTCGGTAATTGGAGGAGTCCGACGACATGGTGGAGTCGGACAGATTCCATACGTTGCCGTCGAAACGGTCCATGACCGCTAGTCGCACGCTTGATCCAGCGGGCAGGTTTTCGACGGTGAGGAGCACGTCGTCCTTACTGTTTGTAATGTACGAGCGCATGCCGCTTAACGGACTGGTGTAATTGTACGGGCTAAGCGGCGGATCATAATGGTCGCGCAGAATGGTGCGGTCCTGATCGACGACGAGGCATCCTCCAATCGCCAATGCGACGGAAAGCACCACGATCACGACGGAACTGAGCCAACGTCCCAATTCCAGTAATTTCCAACGTGCGCTGATCCAAATCACCAATATGAGCGCCATTATGGTGCCTACGAACATGCGGTAATAGCCGGAAGATGAGCCGAGCAGCGCGCAAATCGCAAGATTGGCGGTAACGGGAATAATGGCGATCATGGTGAATCGGCCATCTTCAGTCACTGCGAAAATGCCGGTCAGTAGCGCGAACCACAGGCAGATGGTCCATACGGCCAGCAAACAGCCATCGGCGGTACCGGTGGGAGGCTCGACCGACAGAATGAATTTGAACGATCCGAGCATGTTCATCCAGCCTTGTGTAAGCGTGCGCAAGGTCGGAACAATATGGGCGATGGTGGTGTCGTTGAGGAACAGTACAGGGCCGACAACCAGCTGGGCGACGGCCATGAACAGCATCTGCCACCAGAGACGAAGCGTCGGAACCGTGCCTGCGAGCGCCACGAGAGATCCGATGATGGTGGCCGGAAGGGCGGCGAGCGCCCAGGATGCGGCCGATCCGTAGACGTCGATGAGGTTGCTGGCGGCGGCGAGGGTGAGTAGGGCTGCGACGAGCAGGCTTGCGTATTGCGAGGCGCGTGTCCGGCGTAGGTAGGGGAGTGCCTGTGATTTGCCGTCTCGTGACATCCAGATGACGGAGTGTGTGGAGTCGGCCCATGAGCCGGTGCCGGTTCCGGTGAAGGTGTTGCCGAATCCGGTGGTGCGGCCGGTGTCGCCGGTGTTGGTGTTGTGGGTGGAAAGTCCTGTGGTGCTCATTCCAGTACCCCCATGATCATTGGGAGATCGTCTAGGTTTCCTACGGTCGCCAGGGTGAAATCGGCGTATCGTTTGATGGCGCGTGGCTGTCCGATGGCGGTTTGCAGTACCACGCAGGTTGCGGATCGGGGGAGTGCGAGCGCCATGTGTTTGATTTCGTCGATGTTTTTGAGCCTGCCGACGGTGATGTAGTAGAACGATGAGTCGGGGGCATGGGCGAGGGTGGTTTGCGCCAGATTCGGATTGTCGCTGATATCGGGGGAGATGGCGCTGCAGCCGTCAAGGAATTCCGTGGAGTTGCGTGGCATGATGTGTTCGGTTCCCGCGTGTGAGGTCACCGGTCGGTTTTGGAGCAGGCATCGCACGCCGATGGAGGCATGGACGGATACCGCCAGTTCGAATTCGTCGGAGCTCACATAGTCGTCGGGGCTCACGCTGATGGTCAATGCGGTGTCGGTGCGTCGGGTCGCCTCGTATTGACGGATCATCAGTGCGCCTGTTTTTGCGGAGCTGAGCCAGTGCACGTTGCGTACGTCATCGCCTGGCTCGTATTCACGCAGTCCGTAGAAATCGAGGTCGTCGTCGACGATTTCGCCGCTTGGCTGGCCTTCGAGATCTCGCGGAATTCCGGCGTTGAGTGTGTTCAGCATAACGGTTTTCGGGTGGATGAACACGTTGATTTGGTCGACAAGTTTCTTTTCGTGTCGTACGAGTCCGAATGGGTCGCCTTTGCGTATGGACAGGGGACCGACCGGCAGTACCGCGCGGGAGACGGCGGTGAATTCCACGGTGGTTTGGCGTGATTGGCCGGCGGCGAGCATGGGGATGGCGAATCGTTCGTGGCTGTCTCCGATGGGCAGGTCGCCGCGTGCTGATGTGGTTGGCGTGCGCCCTGGATTGTCGACGCACACATCGACTTTCACCGTGTCTGACACGGTGACACGCCTGCTGGACACGTCTATGGTGGCGGTGAACGACGTGTTGCCGAGCGACAGCATGATGGCGGCGACCATCATGCATGCGAACACGATCGCCATGGTCAGCAGTTCATGCCAGCTGAGGATTGTGAACGCTATGAGTGAGGCGATGGCGAGTCCGGTCACGGCCCATCCGAGCGGCGACACGTATGAGGTGACCAGTCGTTTGATGCGATGCTTGATGCGACGCAGGGATCGTTGCATGGTTCTCCTGCGCTGCATGGTTTTGGATTGTCGCATGCTTGACCTTTCGGGGGTTTACGAACGTTTCGTGTGGGGTGTGCGCTTTGCGTGTGCCGTGCCGTACGCGGCTGGCTGCGCCGTGTGTTTCAGGCGGTGGCGCCCACGGTCGGTGAAGGCACTTCATTGAGGATCTGTTCGATCATCTGTTCGGGGGTGGATCCCGCGAATGTGGCCTCCGCGGTGAGCGTGATGCGGTGTGCGAGCACGGCGACGGCCAGTTGCTTCACATCGTCGGGCACCACGTATCCGCGATTGCTGGACGCGGCCCACACGCGGGCGCATCGGGTCAGCGCGAGCGCGCCTCGCATGGACGATCCGACTTGGATGCGTTCGTTGTGGCGCGTCGCTTCCACCAAGCGCACGATGTATTCGATGATCGCGTCGTCGAGACGCACGGTTTCGCTGATGGCGCGCATGCGCAGCACGTCGTTGCCGGTGAGCACCGCATGTACGGTGGAGGCACGGTCGGTGACGTTGACCTGCTTGAGGATGTTCACGCTTACGTCATGGCTCGGATAGCCGATGGTTGTTTTGATGAGGAAACGGTCCATCTGCGCCTCAGGCAGTTTGTAGGTGCCGAGTTGCTCGATGGGGTTCTGAGTGGCGATGACCATGAACGGCTGCGGTACCGCATGGGTTTCGCCGTCGACGGTGACTTTCTGCTCTTCCATGACCTCGAGCAGTGCGGACTGCGTTTTTGGCGAGGCTCGGTTGATTTCGTCGGCGAGCACGATGGATGCGAAAATCGGACCTTCGCGGTATTCGAATTCGCCGTTCTTCTGGTCGTAGTAGGTTACGCCGACCACGTCGGACGGCAGCAGATCCGGAGTGAACTGGATACGTTTGAACGACATGTCGATGGAGTTGGCGAGGCCGCGGGCCAGCTGCGTTTTGCCGGTCCCCGGATTGTCTTCGAGCAGAATGTGGCCACCGACGATCATGGCGGTGGCGCATTGGCGGATCGGCTGTTCCCTGCCGACCACGACTTGGGAGACGTTACCGACCAGTTGGGCGAACAGTTCATGGAATTCGGTGATGTCGGCCTGCGGCGCGGACATCATGAAAGAAGCCCTGGCCGGCTGCGCGGGCTTGACGCTTGGTGCCGTAGTCTGCGGGAATTGGCGCGTTGCCATTACGGGAGCCGATTGCGATTGTGGTAGCGGCTGTTGTGTTGGAGCGGATTGCGTCGGTTGCGCCTGCATGGGCTGCGCCATTGGAACCGTAGGCCTCGTCGGCCTGGAAGGAGTTGCGTTATGCGTGCTGAGTACCGTGCCCTCCTCGTCGGCGTCGAACGTGTTGGCGGCGTAGTGGGTAGCGTTATGCGTGCTGAGTACCGTGCCCTCTTCGTCTCCGTCCTGTTCCTGCGGATGCGTCGGCAGGCTTGGAGCTTGGAATGCGGGGCGTGCCTGCGGATTGCCGGGCTGTTGCGGCTTGCTCATATGGCGCCCAATGGAACCCAGCTGGGTGGCGTCGTCGTTTTCGTTGCTCATAGGTACTCCTTGGTTGCTTCTATTGATCGTATTGATGATTGGTTGTGATGTTGAATTTGCTTATTTGACGGTGAATGAGATGCCTCGCGCCTGTTTTCCTGCCAACCCTGTTCGTAATGAGATGGCTGAAGCATTGGTGTCTATCGAGGATTGCGTCTCTCCATTATCAGGGGTTGGTCCCGGTTCCGGATCGGGGGTTTTCTCCTCGTATCGGACTCCGGTCACGGGATCAGAGCTTTTCTTGGTCGCATTGATTTCTGGTTCCCCGGCAGTGGTGATCACGCGAACCTCCCAATCGCATCTGGTACCGGAAGGACTGGTGATGTCGGAAACATCCAGTGTGCCGTTAGCTGGCCAATCGTAGGTATGCGAGCTTTCCCCTGCCGGAGTGATGACGATCTGGCCTTTGACACTTCGCCCGTGGGCCTCCCAACTACCGCCATTGACATGAATGATGTTGGCGTTCTGTGTATCCCACGTCAATGAGGATGGCAGTGTGATTTCCGCTGGCTTTTTGTTGCCGACGGTATTATCGGTAGCGATTGCTGGGTCGCTGAGATGTGAGGTGTCGATGAAGTACTGTTGCACGCTTACCGTATCGCAGGTGCTCCAATCACCGGAAAGCGGCCATTCGGCTCTGCTCTCATGAACATCATCATCGTAATAACCCTTGGCCTTTACAACGAAACCTGTGACGCGTCCACCTTTTCTGGACCAGGTCGCCACACATGTGTTGTTGTTGAGTTCCAGCTTCACATTGGTTGGAGGATCGACTGCTGTGAAAGTCGAAACGGACGCTTCGTTGCGCAATGAGCCACTGCGTTCCGTAACCACGGTAATCGTCGGCTTAAGTTTTCTGTAGTACCACTCGTTCTTAATGTCGAATTCGACGGAATAATCCTTGGCGCTTGTCTCCACGGATTTGTCTTCGCCCTCGATGCTTACCGTAATCGACTGGTATTTCGAGTTACGTGCGTCATTGATCCGCCCTCTCACCACGATCTTGTCGCCTGATTGATCGGCGGAAATAGTCGGATTGTCAGGCGTACCCCAAGGCGAAACGGCATTGGATGCCGTGGAGGGCTGGCTCCAGTTCACTTTGTTATGCGCCTTGACCGTGGCGGTATAGGATGCGCCGTCGGTGATCGCATTGTCGTCGAATTTGAACGTGATGCTGGTGCCAGTGACTTCCTGGGCCGGATTCGCCACATTCGGACCGCTCAACGTCGCCTGATACTTGTCGACGGCGGAGAAATTACCCTCCAAAGCCTTCCATGTGACAGTGATGGTGTTCTTGCTAGCTTCGGCCTTCACATCGGTCGGCGCGTCCGGAAGCTTGTCAGGCGTGCCTTCCACGCCATTCGACTCCTTCGACCAGCCGACCTCATTCTTGGCCTGCACCTTGAACGAGTACGTCTTGCCGTTCTTCAAGCCGGTGATTTGGCAGGAGGTCACGGATCCGCACGATTTCTCGCCGGAACCGTCGCCGCCCCACGACACCTTGTATTCGCTGATCGGACTGCCGTTCGAAGAGCCGGCCGTCCAACTCAGATTCACCGCGCCATCCTGCGGGTCTCCGGCGATGGGGGAGAGCAGCGGCGCATCCGGCTTGTCCATCACCGAAACGTTGATGGTGCCCGTCACCTCACGTTCCTTCGTATTGGTGGCATCGCGCACGTTGACGATCACCTTGTTGGTGCTCGCGCCGATATCGGACGAGGCGCTGATCGACACCACACCGTTGGACGGGCAGTCCACGGTCAGCTTCGACGCGCCATCGGACGTGCATCCGGTCACGGTCAATGCGGAATCGGGGAACGGATTATACGCATCGGACAGCAGGTTCACTTCCTCACTGGATCCTGCCTTGACCTTCACGGTTTTCGCGTTGATGCGTGCCAAAGGCCTGTTGGAGGCCGTCACGCGAACCGTGACGCCCGCACTCACCGTGCCCTTCGAATATTGAATCGAAATCGGCACGCTCACCGTTGTTCCCGGCGAAGCGGTCTTGTCGGCGGACACGGTCAGCTTGCCGTTCGAACTCACTTTGGCGCTCACCTGGTCGGAATCGGTGCCACCCGAATACGTGTACTGCTTTTCATCGTCGTACAGGTCGGACGCCGAATGGGTCAATGCGGTCAGATCGATGGTGGTGGCGCTTTCTCCTGCGACCACGTCAATGGTGGGCGAAGAGAACGTCGGCGCGGGCACGTCGCGCCCGATCACGGTGATCGGCAACGTCAATACCGCCGAATTGATGATTTTCACCTTGTCGTTCTTGTCGCGCTTGCCATCCACCGCGGTGAAGGTGATGGACGCGGGACCGGAGTAATCCTTCGGCGCGGTGAACTTCAACGTCTGGTCGTTCACATACAGGTCGCCGTCCGCGGCCTTCGTGGCGCTCACCGAATCGGCGCCGTCCACATACGCGGTCTTGCCTGCGCCCACACGCACGTAATCGGCGATATTGATGGTGATCGTCTCGTGCGCGTTCACCTTCAAAGCCGGCGCTTTCGGTCGAAGTACCGGCGGGAACACGCCGTATGCGGGCACTTGGATGAACGCCGTGGACGTGATGTTATACGTCGTGTTGGTCACGGTGTACGGCACGGCTAGCGCCTCGTCCGTCAAGTCCACGGTAATGGTCGTGGACTTGTCTCCGCCCTTGACATGCGCATGGTCGGTAGCCGAATCATCAACGGCCACCTGCAGTTCGTCGGCGCTGCCGGAAGGGTTCGCGATCCATTGCGAAACGTCCACGTCGATGGATTTCTTATCGATCGTCGCGGAAGATGGCACACGGTAGTCGTATGCTGTCGGCGGTTCGATGGTGGCGTTGTCGTCCACGTTCACCGTCAATGTCGCGGTGTCGGACAATCCTGCCTTGTCTTTGACCGTATACACCACGTAATAGGTGCCCGCCTGCTGAGGAGTGGTGAAGGCGAGCGCATTGTCCGCCACGGTCACATTGCTGATGTCTTGCGATTCGACGTTTTCGCTGACGGCCAGGTCGGTGTTGTCTCCGGAGATGTCGTTTTGCGCCACGGGCACGGTTGCTGCGGTGTTGGGGCGCAATGTGATTTCGTCGTCGCGCGCGTATACGCCCGAATCGGTGCCGGATGTGAATACGCCTACGCGGATTTGCGCTTGGGATCGTTGGCCGGTCCAGTCTTCGACGGCGTATGAGAAGGTGTCCGTTCCTGTGGAGTCGGCATAGGCTTCGTATACCAGGTAGGTGGCGCCGACTTCGCTGATGCGTCCGAGTGTCGGCGCCTTGTTGCCGAGACCGAGCAGCTGCACGTCGTCGCCGTCGGCGTCGATGCCGGTCAAGGTGATCGGGATCTGGACTTTTTGGCCGGCCGCGACTTGCGCCTCGACGTCGGATGGTGTTGGCGCAGCCTTGTTGGAAGCGTCTTTTTGATGCACGTTGATGGTGATTGTGGCGGATGCCGCGTTGCCGAGATTGTCTTTGACGGTGTACGTTACGGGGAAGGATCCGGTTTGGTCGGATGCTTGGTATCGTACGGTGTTGCCTGATACGAATACGAGTCCTTTGAACGTGTTTTTGTCGTATTGCAGGTCGTTTTGCAGGCTTACCGTGGTGCCGTCGGAGTAGGTCACGTGGTCGAGCACGTCGATGGAGACGATGCCGTCGGTGCGTACCTGCGTGGTGATGTTGTCGGCTTTCGGCACGGAGTTGGAGGTGGTCAGTGCCGGTGGCTGCAGCACGATCACGCCGGTTGACGTGCCTGCCGCGTTGGCGACGCTGTATGTGATCTGCACGGGCTCGGTCGGTACCTGCCGTGCGGTGATGTAGACGCGCTTGTTGCTTACGACGCCGGTTTTGATGCCGCTCGCCGCATCGGCGGTCACGCTGGTCACGGATAGCACACCGCCCATCGGGTCGACGTCGTTAGACAGTGGTTCCACGATTGCGGTGTTGTCGGCGCCGAGCAGCGCCACGTCGTTGGCTGCGATGGGCTTGGCGGAGTCTCCGGCCACCGCCTGCACTTCGATGCGGGCCAGGCCGGTCGAGGGGATGGATCCTTGTGTGATGGTGTAGGGCACATAGTAGGTGCCGGGGTTGGATGCGCTGAAGGTGAACGACATGTCGGTGGCGTTCATGGTGGTGGATGCGCCGGATGGGGTTTCCACGGCGGTCAGCTGCGCGGGTTCGGCCGAGGTGCCGTGCACGTATTGTTTGAGCGCGATGGTGGTGCGGGTGTCTGGCGTGGTCTGCTTGACGGCCGGATCGATCACTGCGGCCAGCGTGTTGGCCGGTTTCACTGAGAAATACACCATGCCGGTGCCGGTCTGCTGGCCGTCGGAAACGGTCACTTCGATGCCGGCGCGTCCGGAAGACATGGATCCCGCGTTGAACACGAGCTGCCCGTCGGCGCGTGTGGAAACGGTCACCTGGTCGGTGTTTTGCGGGGTTGCGGATACGAGGGTGAGCGGGTCGCCGTCGGGATCGGAGAAGCTGCCCAGCGCGTTGGTGGTGTAGGTCGCTCCTTGTTCCACGTCGATTTCCGGTGGCGTATCGGTTTGCTGGGGCGCGTTGTCGTCCCCGCCTACCAGTGTGAGGCTTACGTTGGCGTTGGAGGTTTGCCCGCGTCCGTCGGAGATTTCATAGCTGAACGATACGGATCCTTCGGATGCCGCGGAAGCGTCGAGCTGCAGATATCGTCCGTCGTATACGGGGGAAACGCTGATGTTGGCGCCGTCGGGGGCGCTTACCGAGGTGATGCGCAGTACGGAGCAGTCGGTCTGTTCGTCGTTGCGGAGCACGTCGAGGATCTGCTGCGATCCTGTTCTCGCGCCGAACGAATCATCTTCGGCTTTGATCTGGCCGGATTGCGACGAGCAGGTCTTGCTGAAATTATGCTGGTTGTTGGCGCTGTCGTTGTTCTGTTCCTGTTGCTTCGACTGTTTGGTTTCCACCTTGTTCCATTGGATTTTGATGACTTTGGTGGATTCCTGCGGATTCCAAACGTTGCCGTTTACCACGTCGTTGAGTATGACCAGACGATGGTTGGTGCGGAATATCAGTTCCGAAGTGGCGTTGATGTTGGTCAGGGTGTCGAATGTCATGTCCGAACTGTCGACGGAGCATACTTTGGCGTAATTGTTGGCTTTCTGCGCCCATGCGGCGAATACGCATCCGCCTGTGGATACCGGCTGGGCGGGCTCGCCCTTGCCGGAATTCGGTGTTTCAGCGGTTTTCTTGGTGCTGAGGTTCACCGTTGCGAGCCCGCGTGGTGTCGCCACGGCCACCCATCCGTTCTGTTTGCCGTCCGTGGAAGGGGCCTGCAAGGTCATGCTGCCCTGCAGATTGATGGCTGCGCTTCCCTGCGGCCAGTACACGGTGCTTTTTGCCGCCACGACCGGGGTTTCGCCGATGACGGTGAACGATTCGGCGTGCGGTGCGCCTCCGATCGTGCCGACTTGCTCGCGCGTGTCTTGCGGCCCTTTGATGCTCAGCACCGCGCCATCGGAAGTTCGGTATCCGTATACGGTTCCGTCATGCGTCACCGCGATTTTTCCACCGGATCCCAATTTCATGTTCGGCTTGTCGGTGGTGGGGTTGACGGATTTCACATCGGCAGCGGATCCCACCCACACATTGCCGGTTTTGGTGTTGATGAACGCCGCGGTATTGCCTCCGATAATGGTTTCGATATCCGTTTTGATGGCGGTGTTGCCGGTTTCGCTAATGGTGGAAGCCGCGATATTGCTGGCTTTGGTGCCTTCGGAGATCACTGTGTCGCCATCATGCTGTGCCACGTCGAAACGGGAGGCTGCGGATGAGACTCCGGCGTCCACATCCTTGTTTTTCGCATTGAATCGTGCGGCTTTGCGGTCCTTCAGCGACGTGATCCACACGGTGCCGTCGTCAAGTTGCACATGCCGTTGCGTCACCGAACTGACGATGAACGCGCCTGCGATGATGCCCAGCAGCAGAAGCAGCATGACGATCGGCGTGATCCACCGCCTGCTTCCCGATGGCAACAGCAGTTTGCGTACCATTGATCCGAAACGTAGTTGACGTTCATATGATTGCGCCGATTGGTTGGCACCGTTCTTGCGTTTGCCCATTTTCGGTTCTTCCTTGAGTGTTCCGATGGTCGTTGTGTTCGTTCCGGACATCGCCTGCGATGGAATAATGCCGTCGGCCGACCCTGTTGGGAAGTGCTGTGATGCTTATGGTTTGGCCGCGCACGCGATCGCAGGATTCTGCGACATCTGCCGGTCCGCTCGGATGAGGCTCACCTGGATGCAGGTCTGCGAGCCGTCGGCGGGTTTGATGCTGATGCGCGTGTCGGTGGTGGTGGTTCCTTGGGCGTTCGGGTCTACTCCTGCATCGCCTACCAGCGACCATGCGTACGAATCGCCGTCCTGAGGGTCGGGGTTCACCCATGTGAACTGCACGCTGCTGCCATCGGCGGAATATGAGCCGGCCAGATTCTCGACACTGGGTACGCTACTTGTGGTGATGGCCGAATCAGGCGAATCGTTGTCCTGATCGTGCGTTCCCGGAGTCTTGATCTGCACGCTGCTGTTGTCGGAAGCCGAATCCATATTCGGCAAGATCACATACGCGAACGCCAGTTCGACGGCTGCAATCGCGGCGACCGCCGAAACGACGATCGCAAGAGGCTTGGCCCAAGTGCTGCGCTGCTTTGGGACGGTCGGTGAAACCTGAATGTTCGCCTGGGACTGTGCGTACAGATTTTGCGGGAACGGCGGTTCGCCTTCGACCGTGGTCGGCGTGGCATGGCCATACAATTCCTGCTGCGCACGCTGCATGTCACGCGCGAAATCGTATGAGGAATAATATCTGTCTTCCGGCGTTTTATTCAACGCCTTGCGCAAGATCCGCTCCACTTGCGGGGGAATATCCGGCCTATTGAGCTTAGGGAGCGGATCGGTGAGAATGATGTTTCTCAGCAGAGCACCGCGTTCTTTGCCCCTGGTCGAGCCGAGGGCCGCGGAATAGCCGTATTCATATGGCGACTGGCCCGTCAGCATGGCGAACAGCGTTGCTCCCAGCGAATAAATATCGGAGGATTCGTTGCCTCCGCCGTTCTTTGCAAGCACTTCCGGCGGAGCCCACGCGATGGTGTAGCCGATGCCGGGACGCCCGTAGATCGTTCCCGCGATGCCGAAATCGGAAAGCATGGGCATGCCATGCGTGTTGATGAGAATATTGCTGGGCTTGATGTCGCGGTGGATGATGCCTTCGCGGTGCGCTGTGGAAAGGGCGCTCGCCAGATTGATGCCGACGGTGAGCATCTGGTCTGCGTTGAGCCTGTTGGATTCCAGGAAGGTCTTGTAATTGCCTCCCGGAGCGTATTCGAATACGGTGTAGCCGTTGCCCGTGGTGGTGACGCCGCTTTCGTACACCGAAAGAATGTAGGGATGCGAGGAGATCCTGCCCATGAAGTTCGCTTCGGAACGGAACCGCGCCGCCGCGCGCGGATCGAGCGTTCCCTTGCTGACTTTGATGGCCACTTGTCGGCTGGGGGAAAGCTGCTGGTACAAATACACGTTCGCTTCGGAACCTGAACCCAACTTTTGGGCGAATGTATACCCAGGGATTTGAGGGGGAATGCCGTTCATGGCTTCCATATGCTCTCTTTCCTCGTGGTGCGTATGCTTTTCGGCCGCTCTCTCTGGATCCTATCCTAACTGAAGACCAACCCAGAAACCTATCAGCAAGGGGTCAAAATGTCCATATACAAAGACGGGCATCTGAGACATGTTGTGGCTGAATAATAGAAGTCGTAGTGATAGAAAGAACGTGCGAACCTTAAGAGACGGCCTTCGTGGCGACGATGAGGGTACATACATTCAGTTGCTGGATGACGGGCATCTGGCTCAAATGGAAATGACCATTGATGTGTTGTCGGCGTTGCTGCAGATGCCACGAAGGAGTGGTTGCACCGCAGATTGTGTTGGATAAAGGTTGGCTTCGAGACAACTTTGTAGGTTCCGGATTTGTCGGGTAAAGGAGGGCGAGACTAGTAGTGTTGGGAGGCATGATGAATTTGGAAGACCTTGACCGCGTCACGTTGGTTGCGGGCGCGCCGAGCAGTGGAAAAACCGAGTTTGCGCTGGGCATGCTGGTTGCCGCAATGAGGCGGTATGGTGACGGGAATGCCGTGATGACGGTGTCTGGCAGGCAGATCGCTGATGCGTTGGGCGATCGGGCGATCCGCGAATTGTCGGCCGTGTCGCAGGCGCGACCGGTCACGACGTTGCCTGCCGTCGCATTCCGTCTGCTGACGGCCGTGAGATCAAGTCAAGGCGAACCGTTGCCGAAACTGTTGAACGGTGCGGAACAGGATGTGATCATCCGCAAGGTACTGGCTTCGCATGTGGAGCATAGGCAACATGGCGACGATTGCGCCACCTGCGATCTGCTGCGCACCTATTTCGCGGTTTCCGAATGGTCAGGACTGGTGGCCGACGATTCCACCGACGCATTCGCCAACCAATTGCGCGACATGCTCGCACGTATGAACGAGATTGGCGCGAAACCGCAGTTCGAAGACATGCTGATCGCCCGTGCGGCCAGCAGGGACGGCATGCTTGACGAACGTCGCGAACGCCTGCGCACTCAATGGCGTCTCGCCTTCGCCTTGCGTGAGGAATACAATGAGGCGATCCGTTCGTCTTATCCTGGCGAATATCGTCTCGACGCGTCGCAGCTGATGATCGACGCCACCGAAGCCGTGTCTGGCATACAGGAAGCCGATATTGCGAACATGCTGATCGTCGACGATTTTCAAGATATGACGTTGGCTGGTTTCGCACTGCTTGAAGCCCTGCATGAACGCGGGGTGCGCCTGCTGTTGGTTGGCAATCCCGACGAAGCCGTGCAGACGTTCCGAGGATCATATCCGGAATATCTGTTCAACCAGGCGCAGACGCGCATGGGAGCGAGGCTTGAACGCATCGAAGGTCTGCAAACGGCGCACGAAGGCGATACCGCGCAAACCGTGTCGAACCAGCAAGGCGTGCATGGCGACTATCGCACGCTTGTCGCGACGCGAGTGAGCCTGTCGATCGCAAGCACGGAGTCGACGGACGTGCCTCTGCCCGATCGTCCCGGCAAAATGAGCGATATGCCAGGCGCGATGCCCATCGAAACGTTGCCGGCCGACGATACGGGCGCTCGTGTCACGCCGGCCGACGGCAGTGTGGAAACGGCCTTGTACCGTTCCTCTTCCGAAGAGCTCGACGACGTGGTGTGGAAGATCAAAACTGAGCATTTGCAACGTTCCCGTGTATGGAACGACATGGCCGTGATCGCGCACGACAATGCCACCGTGCGCGCATTCGGCGAGCGGTTGCGCGCTGACGGCGTTCCCGTGCGCTATTCCAGCGTGACCCGGCCGTTGAAGGATGAGCCGTTCGTGCAGGGTCTGTTCGCGTTGATCGAGTTGGCCGAATTGAAAAACCAGACGATCGCGGCTTCGACCATGGACCTGCAGACCGCCGGATCCTATATTCGTTCGCGCGTGGCGTTGATTATGGGATCTCCGCTGATTACGGTCGGTGGTGATCAACGGCATGAGGGGCGTCCGGCCCGTCTCGCATCCATCGAATCCGCGATGAACGCGTTGGTTTCGCTCGCTTCGATTGTGGAAAGCAAGGCTGCGAACCATGATGAGGATGCTGCCGAAGAATACGACGAAGATGATTTCGAAGATGATGAGGATGCGGCGGACGCTGCCGTCGAACAACAGGCGTTGCTCCCTCGTTTGATGGAAGATTGGCGCGATTATATGACGGACTATCATGCGATTCGCGCCGATGGCGAGCATGATAGTGAGCATGAAGACGAGCATGAAGGCGATTTCGCGCTGAGTATGGAAGCGCTGTACGTGCTTCTTATGGAGGGCAATACCGATCGCGTGGTCGATGCGATCGCCTCCGTGCTGGGCGCGGATCCGCAGATCAAGGCGTTCGCATCATTGTGGAAGGTTCTTGACAAAACATGCGAGTCGGAAGCCAAACTGGTTTCGCGTGAACCGCAATATGTGTTGGATTGCGCATGGAGGGCCTGCGGCAAGGCGGAAGTCTGGCAGCGTGTGGCGCTGGAGCATTCGGCTGCCGGCCGTGCCGCGAATGATCGGCTTGACGCGGCGATGCGTTTGTTCAACTATGCTTCAGGCGGCGAGTCAAGCGGGGAATTCGCGGTACACACCATCGAGGCGTTCATCGAACAGGTGCGTTTGCTGACCATTGAGGCGGATTCGCTGGCGCATACCGCGCCCATTGATCAGGCGGTGACCCTGACGACTCCCGCAGGAGCGGCGGGAAAGCGCTGGAATCTGGTTTTTCTGCCGGCTTTGCAGCAGGGGCAGTGGCCGAATCTCACACCACGCAACACGTTGTTCGGCGGTGAGGAACTGGCCGATGTGATGCTGCACGGCGTATTGTCCGACACGATCGTCACTCCGGCGGGCAGGCAGGACGCGCAACTGGCGTCGGTGCTCGCCTCCGAGCAGAAGAGCCTGTTGGTGGCGTTGACCCGTGCCAGCGAGCGTGTGGTGGTGAGCGCCGTGCTGAATGACGACAATGTGCCTTCGGATTTTCTATACGGATATATGCCGGAGTGCTTCGACCGCGATCGCGACGCCGATATGGAACGGCGAGAATATGCGTCGGTCGGCGGCCAAGGCGATTACGCGGGGCTGGAAACCGATCCCCGTGGTCTGGTCGCGGCCGCCCGAAGCGTGCTTGCGTCGGAACCTGAGGACAGCCCGAAGGCGCGTGATGCCGCGGAAGCGTTGGCATTGCTGGCTTCGCATGGTGTTACGGCGGCCGACCCTGACCGTTGGCCGTTTATGGGGGAGACGGTCGAGGCCACCATGCGGAAGATCGCGGCCGTCATGCGGACGGGCATGAGCGACACGTCGGAAAGCTCGACGTCGGGCCGAAACGGTAAATCGCGGCGATCCGACGTGGTGACTTTGTCTCCTTCTGCGGTAGACAATCTGTGGGCGTGCCCGGTGTGTTGGATGTTGGAAAACCGCTTCTCCGGCCCGCGCATGGGCAGCGTCGCCACGAGTTTCGGCTCGCTGATCCACAAGGTGGCGCAACAGGCCACCGAAGCCGGACTTGATATGCCGGAACACCATACCGCCATCAGCGACGTGGACAATATCAATGCGATCACCGAATGGATGTATGCCGAATACAAGCGTCTATGCGGCGATTTCAACGCCATTGCCGATCCCGCGCAACGGTATCAGGCGTTGAAGAAAGATGAGCAGGCGCAGGAGGCGTTGCGTAACATCGCCACGTATTTCGTGCAATCGAATCATGGTGATTATCCGATTAAAAATAATGATGCATTCAGCGTTGGAAAACTTACGAAAGCCGAACCTGAGCTGAAATTTACCGCAAAATTCGATTTCGACGATATTCTCGACGCCTACAATGCGATGGACGGCGTTCACGCGATTTCACGGAACGAATTGATCGCCATTATGGGAGCGTTGGTCGGAGGATGGCCGGAAACCGGCATGAGCGAGTATCTCACCGTGCGTTTGACCGGCAGGATCGACCGTTTGGAACGGCGTGAAATGGCGGATGGCACGCAGCAGGTGCGTCTGATCGACTACAAAACCGGTGTCAGTCCGACCGGCGAAGGCCTGTTCAACGATCTGCAGCTCGTCTGCTATCAGCTGGGACTCGTATTCCCCGAGGAAAGCGGCATGCGCGGGGCGCAGGCGGTGGCGAACGCGCCGAACATCACGCAAAGCGCGCTATTCCATGTAGCCAAGCACGCATACCCTGCGCCGTATGGCGACACCGCCGCCGAATCGCATATGCAGCAGGCGCTGTTCGCCAATGGAAGTCTCAATACCGGCGAATTCATACCGCGCTATTACGTCAAAAAACTCGACAAGGATTTCCACGACGGACTCGATGACATGCTTCCTCCGTTGGAAGTGAGCGACGAGCATTGGAATGAGTTCCTTGGCTTACGCGGCACGATGGCGGTATGGTCCCTCACCATGATCGCGAGGGTCTTCTATGCGGCCGCGGCCAGCAGGGCGAACGAAATCACCGCAAGACCGACGACGGAACATGTGAGATACTGCAGAAACACTACGATCTGCCCGGCCTGTGCGGGCGAACAGAACACCGTATTCGAAAGGAGAACGGCATGAGCGGAACCATGAAGTTCACCGACAGTCCTGAGCAGGCTGCCGTCGTCCAAGCGCCCTCGTATGCGGATGTGGTGGTGGTGGCCGGCGCTGGATCCGGCAAAACCTACACGATGACCAGACGCATCATCACGCTGATCGAACAGGGGGTGAGCCCCGAAAAGATCCTCGGACTGACCTTCACGCGCAAAGCGGCCTCGGAACTATTGTCTCGAGTGTCTGCGGCCGTGACTCGCGACCAGCGCGAACGCGGCCTGAAATCAGCGAACATGACGTTCCTCAAACCGGAAGTCTCCACGTACGACGCTTTCTTCCAATCCATCGTGCGCCAATATGGACTGCTTGTCGGCTTTGACCAGAACACGCAGCCATTGAGCGAAGCAGGTGCCATGCAGCTCATCCACACCGTGCTTGACAGGCATATGGATGATCTTATGGCGTTCGATGGCGATCTGAAATCGTTCAACACCATAGCGGGCAACGTGTTCGCCCTGTCCAACGCCATTTCCGGCGCCATGATCGGCGGCGACTGCACCAGCTTCGACGAAGCCGTGCAACGCGTGCGCGACTGGGATGAGGCGTTCGTCGAACAGATCGCCAAGGCGCTTGACGGCGAAACCGTGCCAACGGAAGAGCCGAAATCGCCAAAGCTGCCGAAACGACTGAAAAAGGATTCCGACGCGGACTACGAAAAGAAACTGGAGAAATACCGCGAACTCGGGCACGACATGTGCGTGTTCAACAGCGCGCAACTCGCATTCGTCGCCAAGCAACGCGACCTGCTGCTCGATCTTGTGCTTGACTATCATGCCGAAAAACGCGCCTGCAATATGGCGGAATTCAGCGATTTCACCATCGCGGCATTCCAGCTTGTCTCCCGATTCCCGTCCATCGGAGCGGCCTACCGCAAACGCTATTCGCATGTGCTCCTCGACGAATACCAAGACACGTCCACCACGCAGGCGGCACTGCTGAGCGCGCTGTTCCACGTGGACGATACGCATCGCAGCGCGGTCAACGCGGTCGGCGACCCCTTCCAATCGATCTACGCATGGCGAGGGGCGAGCCCTGGCGCATTCCGCATGCTGCAACACGATTTTGGCATGGACGCCACCAGCAGGCCGTTCGCATTGACCGTGACGCGGCGCAACTCACGCATGGTGCTCGAAGCGGCGAACAATCTCACCAAACCGCTCCGCTTGCCTGCCAGACGCCTCAGCAGCTCGCTGATGCGCGAAGTCGACGTTCCGGCGCTCGTCAATACCGACGAAGCCCCCGAAGGAACGGTGGGCGTGCTTGCGTTCGACACGTTCGGGCAGGAGGTCGACGCGGTCGTGCGCTTCGCCAAACATGCGATCGCCCTGCACACGCCTTCCTCGCGCGACCTCGACAATGGCATGAAAGACAATCGTCCGCACGTGGCGGTGCTGTTCCGTTCCAAAGGAATCATGCCGCAATTCGCGGAAGCGCTCGAACGCGCAGGCCTGACCACGCTGGTAGTGGGGCGGTCGGCGTTGCTGGAACGCCCGGCGGTGCAGGACGTGTTCGCTTTGCTACGCGTCGTCAGCGATCATACCGACAGTGCGGCGCTTATGCGATTGCTGGCCACGCCGCGATTCTCCATCAGCGCCAACGATCTGCAGGCGCTCGCCGATACCGCGGAACAGGTGAACACGATGTGCCGGTATCGTGCGCTTGTTTCAGCTGGAATCGTGCAGGAGCAATCCAACAAGGAAGAAAAACCGGAAAATCTGGGAATTTATGGAGTAACTCCCAAGTCGGGTCCTTCCGATGCTGAAATCCATGCCATCGTACGTGAATATCGAGATCAAGTGCCGAATGCGGTTTTCCTTGTGGACCTCATGTTGCGTGACGATCTCGCGGAACTCATTGACGGCAGGGTGAGTCGTGAAGGGACGAAGGAAGTGCTTCGCGCCGCGGATGCGATCCGTCAGGTGCAGCGCATGCTTGGCCACCCGTTGCCGGAAGTGGTTCGTGAGGCCATCGTCGCATTGAATCTCGATATCGACATGCAGCTGGCCGAGCATATGCGCGGCGGTCAGGCCGATGCCACGCTCGCCGCATCCCGGGTGGCGCTCGCCAAATCGCCGATCGATGCGTTGCTGAAGCTCGTCGACACGTATATGCAGGAGATCGCGTCGCAGGGAACGCCGAGCCTGCGCGCGTTCATCTCATGGGCGGATTCGCTGCGCGACGCACACGAGGAGCACGCGGTGGCTCCCGATGTGCCTGTCGACGTGGTGCTGATGACCGTACACCAGTCGAAGGGCCTTGAATGGGATGCCGTGGCCGTGGTCGGCATGACCGATGGCGGATTCCCCACCAACAAGGGCAGCGATCTGCGTGTGGTCGTTGATGAAGAGCATCTCAACGGTTTCCAGGATGGCGTGTGGACGCCGCCCGAATATCATGAGACCGCCAAAACGTGGCTGACCGATCCTGCTGCGGTGCCGGTTCCGGTGCGTGTGGACGCCGATATTCTGCCGCGATTCCCCCATGACGCGCTTGTGGGTGGAAATCCGTTGGAAGCGTTGGAAATGCTGGAGGATGCGGAAATCATTGACGACGAAGTGTTCGGCACCTTGCGGAATATGAGCGTCGATGACATGGAAGGTATTGATCCGGACGGACTGTATTTGACGCAAATCGAGGAGTATGGCCGTCGGTTGCATGCCGACGAGCGTCGCCTCGCGTATGTGGCGTTGACTCGCGCCCGTCATGAGGCGCTGCTCACCTGCAGCGCAACGAATGCGGAAAGCCGTGATCCGCGTGCCGTGGGCGATCGCAAACGTGTGTCCAAACCGTCGAATTTCCTAGTGGAAGTGCGCGATTCCATGCTCAATATCGTTTCCAGAGCGGCTGAGCCGAGCAACCTGGCCGATATTGCGGAAGTTGAGGATGTCGATTCCTCTGAAAACGGCATGACCAGTCTGCATTCGATCGATGCGCCGTTGCCGGATGGATTTTTTGTGGGCGAGCATGCCCGCGATTTTGAAGATGCGGTGGTCGGCGACGCTTGGAATGCGCCGCTCGAGCCGTCGGAAGGCAACCAGTTCCTGCCATGGCCGTGCGAGTTGAGCGATGAGACCCTGCAGACGTTGCGTTTGTCTGCGTTGCAGGTGGATTCGGCGATGAACAATGCTGTCGGGCAGACTGATGGGCGGGCTGGCGAACGGGCCGGCGGGCAAGTTGGCGGGCCTGTCGGTGGCGAAGGTGCTGGGCGTTGCGAAAATACGGGTGCTTCGCTGCTGCGATGCGCGCAATTGCTGGTGGCCGACAGCAATCTCATGCCTGACATGCTTGGAGAGGCGTCGCAGGATGCGTTCGACAGCGCGGTGCGTGCGAAGGGCGAGAGGATTCTTGCATCCGGTCGTCAGAACGTCACCTCGCTGCAGGCGCGCGCAGGCATGATGGACGAGCGTGGCGCCCGCACTTACTGGCGTGGGCTGGTGCGTCCGATACCGAACGTAGCGTCTCCGGCCGCGCAACTGGGCACGCAGTTCCATGCTTGGGCGGAACGGTTCATCATGGCCGATGCGAATGATGCCGGCATTGGCGTTGGCGCGAGCGGCAATGGCGGTACTCGCGTAGCTGAATCGCGATTGGCGATGCTTGCCGAGCTGCGACGCAACAATGCGGCGCAATCGCAAGACAATCAAGACGATAATGGGGCAGACAATAACGGGATATTCGATTGGCAACAGCGTCTCGCAACGTCGACATGGGCACGGCGCAAGCCCGCGTGGGCGGAACGGCAAATCGTCGTCAACGTGCCGCAATTGGGCACCATCGTCAACGGCAAGCTCGACGCGGTGTTCTTCGGGGGTCTCGATGGGGCGGATCGGTCGAAACAATATACTATTGTCGATTGGAAAACTGGAAAAAAACCTCGCAAAAAAGAGGAAATTCAGAAAAAATTAGCACAGTTGGATATGTATCGTATCTTGCTGTCGGCAATGGAGGGCGTACCGCTTACCGCTATCGACGCCTGCCTCTACTATCTGAGTGAACCCATTGAGGGCGATCGACAGCTCAATGCCGTCGACAAAACAGAAGAAGAGATCCTTGCCGAGTTGAGCTACGGAATTCCGGAACAATCCGACAACGACTAGTGCTGGTGCGCCGAACGTGCGGCGCTTTCCAGCCTGCCCGTAGGGTAACGCACTATGGGCAGCGTTGTGGAGGAGCGCCGCTACCCTCGTGCAGCATGTGTGGGCGGGCACACGTGCCGGACGCAACGAAAGTTAAGGAGCGATAATCATGGCTGCCACCAGCGCAACCGAAATCCCGAAGTCGCCATATTCCGTACTGTTCTCCATTCCGGGAACCAAAGCGTTCTGTGCTTCCGGAGCCTTGGCGCGACTGCCGATGTCGATGATGAGCCTTGGCATTATCCTCGCACTCAACCATTTGTATGACAATTGGACGATCGCAGGCGTGATGAGCGCGGCATATGTGCTTTCCACGGCGGCGGTCACGCCACTGTACGCACGACTGTTCGACCGATTCGGCCAGCGCAAGGTCGGATCGGTGGTGCTTGTCGTGCAAATCATCGCCATGCTTGGCTTTGCGTTCGCGGCATTGGTGCGCGTGCCGATTCCACTGCTGTTCGCCTTGGCTGTGGTGATGGGGCTCACGCAATTCTCGTTCGGCGCGCTTGTGCGTACCCGTTGGACGTATGTGCTTGACCGTACCGGCAACGGCTCATTGCTGAACACTGCGTATGCATTGGAATCCGCCATCGATGAGATCGTATTCATTTTCGGACCGATTCTGGCCGCGTTCCTGGCGGCTTCCGTGCATCCCGTTTCGCAGTTGTTTGTGCCGACGATTGCGTGCGCGATCGGCGGCACGGTGTTCTTCGCATTGCGTGACACGCAACCGCCGGTAGTACGTGAAATCACTGTTGTTTCGGCATCTTCCGACGATGCGGACGTGCGATTGGCGGTTGACGGCAATACTGGAAATAATGGCGGCGCAAATTCCGTGCAACAAGACAAACAACAAGACAAACTGACCGTCGCGCAGTTGAAGTCGAATGACAATCGCAAGAAACGCAATGTGCTCACCTATGCGGGCGTGATTCCGCTTTTGATGGTATTCATCGTGTTCAACATGAGTTTCACCGCATTCGATACGTCGATGACGGCCGTTATGAAAGCGTTGCATCTTGATTCCCTGCTTGGTGTGCAGCTTGCGATGTTGGCGGTCGGCTCGTGCATAGGCGCGCTGGTTTTCGGCACGCGCGAGCTGAAGGGCTCCCGCTGGCGCCATATGATCACGTTCCTCGCGATCATAACGGTAGGCTTCTTCATCATTCACATGTGCCAAGGCAATCTGATTATGATGGGAGTGTTTGAAATCCTTACGGGTCTTACCGTTTCGTCGGTGTTCGCTTCGGGCAATCTCGTTATGAAGGAGACCGTGCCGGAAGAATCGCTGACCGAAGGCCTCGCGTGGGTGAGCACCGCGGGAACCATCGGCGCGTCATTCGGTTCGATGACCACGGGAATCATGCTCGACCATTTCAGCCCAGACATAAGCCTGATGCTGCCATGGATTTTCGTGCTCGCTTCGATTCCGTTCGCCTTGATCGGCTGGGCGGTGACGCGTCGAAGCGTCTCTTTACATTCGTAAATGGAACATTCCTCAGTAGAATGAGTGAGACTGATTTGAAATGCTGTTCGTACGCTCGTACGTGCGACATGCTTGAAGGAGCTGCAATGATCAAGGTTTCTGTAGTTGGCGCCAAAGGACGTATGGGTTCCCATGTGGTCGATGCCGTGAACAACGCGGCCGACACCGAATTGGCGCTCGCGCTTGACGCCGGCGACGACCTCACCCAAATCACCCCCGGCAACACTGACGTGGTGGTGGAGTTCACCGTGCCGAGCGTGTCTCTTGACAATGTGCTCGCACTCGTGGCGCAAGGTGTCGACGTGGTGGTGGGTACCACCGGCTGGACCGACGAGAAGCTCGATCAGGTGCGTGCCGCGCTCGCTGCCGCGCCTCGCGAGGGCCAGAGTGTGTTCATTGCGCCGAATTTCGCCATTTCCGCCGTGCTCGCCGACTATTTCGCCAAGGTTGCGGCTCCGTACTTCGAATCCGCTGAAGTGATCGAGCTGCATCACCCGAACAAGGTGGATGCTCCGTCCGGCACCGCATTCCACACCGCGCAGGGCATCGCCGCAGCCCGCAAGGCCGCAGGTCTTGGCCCTGTGCCGGATGCCACCGAAACCGATGGCGGCTCCCGTGGCCAGGTGGTTGACGGCATTCACGTGCACGCCGTACGTCTGCGCGGTCTTAACGCCCATGAGGAGGCCCTGTTCGGTAATGACGGCGAGCAGCTGACCATTCGTGCCGACAGCTTCGACCGCATCTCCTTCATGCCGGGCGTGCTGCTGGCCGTGCGCAAGGTCTCCACCGGCGCATACCCAGGCGTGACCGTCGGCCTCGACAACTTCCTCGACCTGTAAATCTACCTCGTAAATCTATGGGGTCTGGAACTTTTCCGGTCTGATCATACGATCCCCGATTTGGCGGCGATGGTGAGTTTTCGCTTGCTGGATCGGGGATTGACATGTTTTGCGGTCTACGATTTTACGAGGCGTGCTATGGCCGCGCTTGCCTCGGCGATTTTCGCTTCGGAAACTTCCCCGCCCTCTTCGATGGCTTCTTTGACACAGTGGTTGAGATGATCGTCGACGAGCAGCAGCGCTACCGATTTCAACGCACTGTTCACGGCTGATATCTGCGTCAGGATGTCGATGCAGTATTCGCCGTTTTCCGTCATTTGGCGTATGCCTCGCACTTGCCCTTCAATGCGGTTGAGGCGCGCGATGATTTTCTTCTGGTCGTCCGCGTATCCGTGATGGGTTGCGTTCATGATGCTGCTCCTCGTAACGCTGAAATCTTGATCTTACCGCTGAAGATACCGCTTTTCTCTTGCAAATATACCCTATAGGGGTATATTGTGATGATAGTCATTGAGACGTGAACGTGAATAAAACCCTATTGGTGTTGAGGTTGGTGAGAATATGCAGGCTTTGATTGCCGTCATTGTCGCGTTCATTGTGGCGGCAGCCGTGTTATGGTTTTTCTTCGCGCCGCGCAAAGCATTTCGCGCTCGTGTCGATAACGGTGTGCAAGAGGCGGTTGTCGAAGTCAAAGGTGGGTATAGTCCGGCAATCATCGAAGCTGAGGCCGGCTTGCCATTGCGATTGATATTCGATCGCAAAGAAGACGGTGAATGCTCGTCGCATGTGGTGTTCTCCGATTTCGGTGTCGACCTGGCATTGCCCGCTTTCCGCACAACGACATTGACGCTTCACCCTAACGAACCGGGGGAGTACGGTTTCGCATGTGGCATGAACATGCTGCATGGCACATTACGGGTGGTGCCGGGAAAACATCATGCCGCAATGCCGAAAGAACATTTGGAATCGGAAGAGAGCACGAATACTGCTGAATCTCACGTTCATATGCAATCGCAACAAACTGTTGTTGATGAAAAATCGTATGAATCCGCTGAATCTTCCAATATTTCTTCAGATTCTTCTGATTCGTCAAACGATTCTTCCGAATCTCGTGAGATGCGAACGCTGATTGCGCGTCTTATTGTGTCAGCCATCGTTACGATTCCAGTATTCGGTTCGACGATGTTGATGCTGTATCCGATGCCGAATTGGGTGCAATTTGTGCTGATGCTGCCAGTGATGTGCTATGCCGCATTACCGATTTTCCGCAGTGGTTTCGCGGCGATTATTCACCGTTCGCCGGAAATGAATGCGCTGGTCAGTCTGGGTACCGTATGTGCGTTTGCCTACTCGTGCGTGGTCACGTTTATTCCGCAGATTCTGCCTGAGAATGCTCGCGAACCGTATTTTGAAGCGGTTGGTGTGGTTATTACGCTGATGCTGGTCGGCCAATTGCTTGAAGCGCGCGCTCGTGTCGGTACTGGAGAGGCCATGCGCGCGTTGGCGGGATTGCAGCCGAAAAACGCTCGCGTGGTACGAGGTGAAATTGAAGAGGAAATTCCGGTCGAGCAGGTGGCGGTCGGAGATATTATTGCGATTCGCCCCGGCGAACAACTTCCTGTTGACGGTGTGGTTATTGCTGGTTCGTCGGCTGTTGACGAATCCATGATTACCGGCGAATCCATGCCTGTGGTGAAGCAGGCCGGCAGTTCCGTGACCGGCGCCACCATCAATGGCACTGGATCGCTGCGGTATCGTGCCACGAAAGTCGGCAAAGACACGGTGCTCGCGCAGATTATCGGATTGGTGCAATCCGCGCAAAGTTCAAAAGCGCCGGTGCAGCGCATGGCGGATAAGATTTCAGGCATTTTCGTGCCGATTGTGGTGCTGATTGCCGTGTGGTCGTGCGCGTTGTGGTTTGCGTTTGGGCCGGAACCACGCGTGGTGCATGCGTTGGTGGCTGCGGTTTCGGTGCTGCTGATCGCATGCCCGTGCGCGTTGGGTCTTGCCACGCCGCTTTCCGTAACGGTTTCGACTGGTCGTGCCGCGCAGATGGGCGTGCTGATCCGTTCCGCCGAAGCATTGGAAACCTGCGGCAAAATCAATGCCGTCGTGCTTGACAAAACAGGCACGATCACCGCTGGAAAGCCATCGTTGACCGACGTGTTTCCGCTTGGAAAATGGCGCAAAATGCCGGATGATCTGCTGGCAATTACCGCCAGTGCCGAACGGGATTCCGAACATCCTCTTGCCGCCGCGATTGTTGCGGGCGCGCAAGAGAGGCATCTTACGTTAGGCGAGACCACGCAATTCCGTGCGATTTCCGGTCGGGGCGTCACTGCGCACGTCGCGTTGCCGTTAATATCTGCAAATAATCCGACTGTTGCAGCCGACGAATCCTCTGCATCTTCCGTGACCTTCGAATCATCCATATCTTCTCCCGAAACCGCAATGTACAACGCTGCGGTCGGCAATACCGATCTGATCGACGATCTTGACGTGGCCATGCCGAGTGTCGGCAACGAGGATCTTGACGACATTATCGCAACCATGGAACGGCTATCGGCGGAAGGGAAAACGCCGATGCTCGCAGCAATCGACGGCGAGCTTGCGGGAATCGTGGCCGTTGCGGATACGGTGAAAGCCGATTCGCAGCAGGCCATCGCAGCTTTGAAATCGCGTGGCGTCAACGTGGTGATGCTCACTGGAGACAACGAAACGACGGCGCGTGCCGTGGCCGATCAAGTTGGCGTTGGCAATGTGATCGCGGGAGTGCGCCCGGAAAACAAGGCGGACGAAATCGCGAAACTGCAGGCGCAAGGCTATACGGTGGCGATGGTCGGCGATGGTATCAACGATGCTCCGGCGCTTGCCCGCGCGAATGTGGGATTCGCCATCGGTACCGGTACGGATGTGGCGATCCAATCCGCAGACGTGACATTGATGAATGGCTCGCTGATGGGTTTGGTGCATGCGCTCGACTTGACCCGCGCCACCATGCGCAATATCGCGCAGAATCTTGGATTTGCGCTCGGCTATAACAGCGTCGGCATTTCCATTGCGGCGGGCGTACTGTACCCGTTCACCGGCATGATGCTCAATCCGATGATCGCGGGCGCGGCCATGGCGTTCTCGTCGCTATGCGTGGTGACGAACGCGAGCCGACTGCGCCTGTTCGATCCAGACAAGGCGGTGCGTGCCGCAAATAAGACGTATCAGGTTCGCCAGCCGAACCCGAACGATAATAATCACAACAACCATAGTCAGAAAGGATTCATCATGGGACTGTTCAGTGATCACAAGGCCAAGAAGGAAGGTATGCACGAGGGTATGGAAGGCATGGGCGGCGCGCACTCCTGCTTTGGCGGCCACACTGCCAACGGCAATCAGAGCGCGCCCGCCAAAGATCCGGTCTGCGGCATGAGCGTGGATCCGGCCACCGCTGCAGCCACCCGAGAATACAATGGCACCACCTACTACTTCTGCAACCCGGGCTGCGCCGCCAAGTTCGAGCAGAACCCCACCCAATACCTTGCCTGAGTTTGTTTTGGTGGGCGCACTTTTCCCTCTTGGTGATCGCACTGTTTTGGAGTGTTGTGCGGTCAGGAAAGCAAAATCGTGCGATATTCCGAAATCGTGCGGTCACCAGATCAAAATCGTGAAGTCATTTGGCTTGAATCCCCCTGAGTATGCGGCTAAGCGTACCGATTCTTCCACTTGCTGGGGGATTTTGGACTGTGGGAGGCTTGGCAGCGGGAGGATTGTTCCATTAACTGGAGGTTTTGGGTCTCTGGGAGGCTGGTTGACGGGAGGATTGTTCCAGCGGGTGTAGGTTTCGGGAATGTGAGGGGTTGTTTAGCGTACCGATTGTTCCAGTGACTGGAGGTTTCGGGACTCTGGGAGGCTCGGCAACGGGAGGATTGTTCCAGCGGGTGGGGGATTTTGGTCTCTGGAAGGCAGTTCATATTGCGATATGGTCGCGAACTCGGGCGCTTCGGCGTCCGTGGCGGGAAGTACCGTTGGCACTATGACTGACGGTACTATGCATCTTCTTGATCCTGCTCCTTTCGGACGTATTCTTCCGGCTATGGTCACCCCCATGAAGGCCGACGGTTCCGTTGATTTCGAGGCCGCGCAGAAGCTTGCGAAGCAGCTTGTCGCCGATGGCGCCGATGGCCTTGTGGTCAATGGCACCACGGGCGAGTCTCCCACCACCCACATGGAGGAGAAGGTCGAGCTGGTTCAAGCCGTCAAGGATGTGGTGAGTGTGCCCGTTATCTCCGGTGCGGGTTCCAACGATACCGCCCACACCGTGCGCATGGTGGAGCAGACCCAGGAAGCAGGCGCCGATGCGGTGCTCGTGGTCGCTCCGTACTATTCGCGCCCGTCGCAGGAAGGCGTGTTCCGTCACTACAAGGCGGTCAATGATTCCGCGGACAAGCCGATTATCGTTTACGATGTGCCTGGCCGCACCGGTCTGCACATTCAGTTGGAAACCTACCGTCGTTTGGCTGAGCTCGGTCACGTCAAGGCAGTCAAGGACGCCACCGGAGATATCGCGGGTGCCGTGCGTAAGCGTATGGAAACCGGTTTGACTTGGTATTCGGGCGATGACGGTCTGTTCCTGCCGTTCCTTTCGGTTGGTGCAGTCGGCATTATTTCCGTGATCGCACATGCTGCTTCCGGTCCGATGCGCGATTTGGCTGCCGCATTCGACCGCGGTGACATTCATGGGGCTCAGCGCATTGCCGTGCAGCTTGCTCCACTGGTCGAAGCAATGAACGGCAACGGTTTCCAGGCTGTTATGGCCAAGGCTTCGCTGAAGGTGCGTGGCATTCTCGACTCCACGACGATGCGTCTGCCGAACGTCGGTCCGGGCGAGGCTGAGATCAAGCGCGCGGAAGATGGCATGCGCGCTTCCGGCTTGCTGTAATTGAAGAACTTGTGATTGCGAAACTTGTGATTGCGAAGCGCTTGATTGTCGGCGATTGCGCTGATTCCGGGCATTGTTGCGATCACAAGTTTGCTGGGTTTGCCGTAATACGGCAAACTAACTGAATTCCTCGTTTCCGCACAGGCGGAGACAATTAGTAATAGAAATCCAACTAGGAAATGGCTATAGAAGAAACCAAAACAGTAACTACGCACAAGCGCGGCAGCAAAGCTGCCAAGCGCACTGAAAACACGCAGACCGCGGATGTGAAATCCGTGAAGTCTGTGAGCTCTGAGAAGGTCAGCAAGGCTGAAACGACTTCCAAGAAGGCGAAGTCTTCTGGCCGTGGCGGTGGCCGTGGCAATCGTGCGGGCGATGCGTCCGGTTCCGTTCGTGGCGGTTCTCGCGGCAACGGCAGCGGCTCCTCCAAGGGCTCGAAGAGCACGAAAAACGTGAAGGCCGCAAAGAACACGAAGAACTCCAGAGGTTCCAAGAACTCCAGCGCGGCAAGCTCTTCTGCTGGAAGCCGTCGCAATTCCCGTCTTGCTCCGCAGACCACCGCGCCCCAGCAGGATGACGTGTTGATCGCTCCGCCGAAGTACCGTAAGGGCTCCATGCGCATCGTGCCGCTTGGTGGCCTGGGCGAAATCGGCCGCAACATGAACGTGATCGAATACAACGGTCACCTGCTGCTCATCGACTGCGGTGTGCTTTTCCCCGAAGAGGAGCAGCCGGGTGTCGATCTGATTCTGCCTGACTTCCACTACATCAAGGACCGTCTCGACAAGGTCGAGGCTCTGGTGCTTACCCACGGCCACGAGGATCATATCGGCGGCGTGCCGTATCTGCTGAAGCTCCGCCCCGACATTCCGCTGATTGGTTCCAAGCTCACGTTGGCTTTCGTTGAAGCCAAGTGCAAGGAGCATCGCATCAATCCGCGACTGGTTGAGGTCAAGGGTCGTGACAAGCTGAAGGTCGGTCCGTTCAATCTTGAGTTCGTGAACGTCACGCATTCCATTCCGGACGCTCTGGCTGTGTTCGTGCAGACTCCGGCCGGAAGCCTCATCGATACCGGCGATATCAAGCTTGACCAGCTGCCGCTCGACCATCGCATCACCGATTTGGTGGAGTTCGGCAAGCTCGGCGAAAAGGGCGTGGATCTGCTGATGATGGATTCCACCAACGCTGAGGTTCCAGGCTTCGTCAAGCCGGAAACCACCATTGGCCCAGCTCTTGATCAGGCGTTCGCCCAGGCCACGCGCAAGATCATCGTGGCCAGCTTCTCCAGCCATGTGCACCGTGTGCAGCAGGTTGTCGACGCCGCCCACAAGTACGGTCGCAAGGTGGTGTTCGTGGGCCGTTCCATGGTTCGCAACATGTCCATCGCTGCGGATTTGGGCTACTTGAGACTTCCGGAAGACACGGTCATCGACCTGAAGAAGGCCCATGACGTGCAGGACGACAAGCTCGTCTACATGTGCACCGGTTCCCAAGGCGAGCCGATGGCCGCGCTTGGCCGTATCGCCGACGGCAATCATCGCGACATCACCATCAACGAATTCGACACTGTCATTCTTGCGAGCTCCCTGATTCCGGGCAACGAGCATGGCGTGTACAAGATCATCAACAAGCTGGTGCAGCTTGGCGCTCGTGTGGTCAATCGAGACAATGCCGCCGTGCATGTGTCCGGCCACTGCAATGAGGGCGAACTGCTGTACATGTACAACATCGTCAAGCCGAAGTGCGCCATGCCGATCCACGGCGAGAACCGTCACTTGGTGGCCAACGGCATGATCGCGGTCAAGACGGGCGTCGATCCGCAGAATGTGGTGCTTGCCGAAGACGGCGATGTGGTCGATTTGTACCACGGCCAAGCTGCTGTTGTCGGTTCCGTGCCATGCGGCTACGTGTACGTCGATGGCGATTCCGTTGGCGAACTTACCGAGGACGAGCTTGAGAAGCGTCGTATTCTTGGCACGGAAGGTTTCGTGTCGAGCTTCGTCGTCGTCGATACGGAAACGGCTGACGTTGTCGCAGGTCCGAAGATCTATCTCAACGCGGTGGCCGAAGACGAAAGCGAATTCGACAAGGTTCGTCATCAGATCGTCGAGCAATTGCAGGATGCGATGATGGCTGGCACGCACGATACATACAAGTTGCAGCAGATCATGCGTCGTACGTTGGGTAGCTGGGTCGCACGTCAGCTGCATCGCAAGCCGATGATCGTTCCGGTCGTTGCCGATATCGCACAGGATGTTGACGAAGCGATGGGATTGAACGCAGCGCAATGATGAATCGACAGATAGTCAATATTTTTCGCAATATCGCCGATTCCAGCGAAATCAATATTGGAATAATATTGAAATATCGACAGATCGTCAATAATTGTTGATTACATAATCAAAAGAAGGACGGCGTAACCGGCACAACCGGTTGCGCCGTCTCCTATTCAATAAATAGGAATCTCAACACAAATAAGGAGTGACATGCCAGGAGCAAATCTCACCCGAATCGAAGCGGAAGAACGCAAAAGCGTTATCGCAGCACCGGTTCATTACACGGTCAAACTTGATCTGACCCGTGGAGCCAAGAATTTCGGTTCCGAAACCACCATCACGTTCGACGCCGAGCCGGGAGCTACCAGCTTCCTTGACCTGATCGCCACCGAAGTGAGCGAAATCGTACTCAACGGCGAAACTCTCGATCCGGCCGAAGCGTTCGCCGACAGCCGTATCGAACTGAAGAACCTCGAAGCGCACAACGAAGTGACCGTCAAGGCACTGTGCCAGTATTCCAACACCGGTGAAGGCCTGCACCGTAGCGTCGACCCTTCCGACGGCAACATCTACCTGTACTCTCAGTTCGAAGTGCCGGATGCCCGCCGCGTGTATGCCGTGTTCGACCAGCCCGACATCAAGGCCGTGTTCGATTTTTCCGTGCTTGCAGCCAAGTCGTGGATCGTCACCTCCAACATGCCTGCCGCATCCGTGACCGACAATGAAACCGTTACCGAAGAGGGCACGCTCGGCACGCACGAAGCCGAAACCACCAAGCTGTGGGTGTTCGAATCCACGCCGACCATGAGCTCCTACCTCACCGCCATCTGCGCAGGACCGTACGCCGAATGGCACACCGAATACGCCAACGAAGACGGTCGCACCGTGCCGATGGCCATGTACTGCCGTCAGGCGCTCGCCGAAGCGTTCGCCAAGGATGTCGACTACCTGTTCGACATCACCAAGAAGGGTTTCGCCTTCTATGCGAAGACTTGGGGCGTGCCGTATCCGTACGCCAAGTACGACCAGATTTACGTGCCGGAATACAACGCCGGCGCTATGGAGAACATCGGCATGGTCACCATCCGCGACCAGTACGTGTTCGAATCGAAGGTCACCGACGCGTATGCCGAGCGCCGCGTGGTCACCGTGCTGCACGAGCTTGCACACATGTGGTTCGGCGACTACGTGACCATGAAGTGGTGGAACGACCTGTGGCTCAACGAATCCTTCGCCGAGTTCACGTCCACTCTCGCCACTGCCGAAGCCACGGAATGGAAGGACGCTTGGGCCACATTCAGCTCCGGCGAGAAGAGCTGGGCACTGCGCCAGGACCAGCTGAGCACCACCCACCCGATCGTCGCGCCGATCAACGATCTGAACGACACGTACGTCAACTTCGACGGCATCACCTATGCCAAGGGCGCTTCCGTGTTGAAGCAGCTCGTGTTCTATGTGGGTCGTGAGAAGTTCTTCAAGGGCATCAACAATTATCTGAACAAGCATGCGTACTCCAACGCTACGCTCGCCGATCTGCTGGCTGAACTCGAGTTGACGTCCGGCCGCGATCTCAAGGCGTGGAGCGCCCAGTGGCTTGAACAGTCCGGCATCAACACCATCGCCACCGAAGTTGAGGAAAACGAGGATGGCACGATTCGCCAGCTTGCGTTGCGCCAGTCCGCTTCGGCTGAGCATCCGGTGCTGCGCGCACATCGTCTGGCTGTCGGCTTCTACAATGAGGATCCGGAAACCGGCAAGATCGTGCGTACCGAACAGTTCGAACTTGATGTTGACGGCGAACTGACGATTGTCGAAGCAGCCGCCGGCAAGGCACGTCCGGCGCTGATTTTGGTGAATGACGACGATCTGACATACACGAAGCTGCGCTTCGACGAGAAGAGCCTCAAGTTCGCTGCGGAGAACCTGTATCGTTTCGACGATGCGTTGGCTCGTTCCGTGATTTGGCTTACATTCTGGGATATGACCCGCGACGGCGAATTGCCGGCAAAGCAGTTCATCGAAACCTCTTTGGCTGCGCTTGCCACGGAACATGAGTCCACCACGTTCCGTTACGCTCTGGCGCAGATCAGCACCACCGCATGGCATTACACCGCTCCGGCCGACCGTGCCGAAGTGGTGGAGCATGTGGCTGCCGAACTGTTCAAGCTGTCTCAGGCCGCCGAAGCCGGTTCCGACGAGCAGTTCCAGCTGATCACCGCCTACTTGGGTTATGGCGAGCCGGGCGACGCCGCTTTCGAAGCGAATGCGAAGGGTCTGCTCGATGGTTCCGTGAAGCTTGACGGCTTGGAAATCGACAACAACTTCCGCTGGACCATCATCAACGCACTGAGCACGATCAACGCCATCAGCCAGAGCGATATCGACGCGGAGCTTGCCAAGCGTGAAACCACTGAGAACCGTGAGTTCGCATTGGGCGCTCGCGCGGTCGCAGGCACTGCGGAGGCCAAGGAATGGGCTTGGAATGAGGCTTTGCACAACGATGAGCTGACCAACATGCAGTTGGAATCCGTGGCCCGTGGTTTCGCATCAACTCCACGTGCCGACTTGGCTGAACCGTATGCGGCCAAGTATTTCGAGGTTGCCGACTGGATTTGGCAGAACAAGACCTTCCACATGGCTGAGGCCCTGCTGGAAGGCCTGTATCCGAGCTATGCCGATCCGGCCACGCTGGTGGATCTCGGTGATGCTTGGCTGGCTTCGCATGCGGACGCCGACAACGCGTTGCAGCGCATTGTGCGTGGCAATGTCGAATCGTCGCACCGCACGCTCAAGGTGCGCGATTTCAACGCGTCCCTCTGATGCCGTTTCTAAATGCCACTTCCGGTAGCTATTCTTAGTAGCTACTTCTGATAACTGCATCTGATATCACTCTTGTGATATTGCCTTACAAGACCGGACCGGCGGCGCGGCTTATCCCGCTGCCAGTCCGGGCTGGTTCGCCTCCAAACAAGCCATCCCAAACAAAAGCTGGTTTCCATAACGGTCAGGCCGAATCCATTCTCACTAATTTGCAGATGGGAGCCAAATATGTCTCTGGTGTCGGAACGAGACGGTTTTTTCGGCTGGCGTCAGGCGGACGACCCGTATTCGCTTGAGGAGCGTGGCTGGGTGGAGGATGTCGGCTCGACGGGCTCCTATTATCCCCTGCCTAGATGGCTGGTCTACATGTGCATGGGCGGCTGGAACGAGCCGATACGCGGCTGGACCGGTGGACTGTACGAAAAACACTGCTACTGTCGTTCCGCCCATCATCGCGACGGCTGGGATGGCGTCGTTCTGGACAGCGAGCCTCTGTACTATGACGAGTTCGCCGATGGGGGACGGTATCGTTTCCGATCGGTGGATCCGATGATTTCACGATTCGGTCTAAGAGGGGTCGCCGTAAGGGCCCCGTTCCCGTTGACCGTTGACCTGAACCTGTTCCAATACGCCGCATGCAGCGTCGGCGAGCTGGCATGGACGCCATACGCCGACCTGCGTAACGGTTCATGTTCGAAACGTATGCTCGACCTGATGAACACGTTCCCCCACAAGCCGGGATTCTTCGTCTACAAGGGGTACCTGTACGCGTGGATCAACCGAATGCTGCAAGCGGGCCGCGAACCGCATGTCGCCATGCACTGCGCCTTGGAGCCGTACACGGAGCTGGAGCTGTTCCGCGCCTACCGCGTCTACTACGAGCAGCTGCAGCGGGAAATCCCGGCACCCTGCATGGGCGACATCGTCTGGCCGGACCAGTGCGACCCGCGGTTTCCGTTGGAGAACGATCCGCGTGCCGCACACTACGGCATGTGGGTGTATTCCGGCGGACTGTCGTACGGTGGCAAAACGAGCTGAATGGGCGTCAGCGCCATGGGACGCTAATATGATCTTCTTTTCCTATGGACGAGTGATTACTTCGCGAGGGACTGCATAAGGCGGATGCCGTTCGTTTCTCTATGAATAAGTGTTCAGATCGGCATTAATTTCAAATGACTATCTGAAAATATCTAATTATTCTAGTTAAAACTATGCTCATTTGTTGATATACTTTGCGAAGTGTTCTTTCGCGCGGTCTTTCGCGCGGTCCGTACAAGCCATGCCACCATATACGCGCAAAACACGGCGATACTGGCAGCTTCCACGAATCGTTTGAAATTCGTATCAGGATCTTGGATTTTGTGCAATACAAGCGGTTTCATGGACGTTTCGGCATTATTCTGGGCGTGCATGCCACCTGTTGAAGTCGGGCCTCGAAGACTGTCGGAAAGCGCTATGTTCAGCGCGGTTTGTGGGTCCACCAGTCCCCATCCAATGTTGTTGTCTCGCTGGTCGGAATTTGGTCGATTCGCTGAAACGAGCAGTCGTTGCCGCCATTGTGCGGGTGTTTCATTCGGATATTGTGAGGCGATGAGGGCTGCCGCGCCGCTTACATATGCGGTCGCGAAGCTTGTTGAGGCTGCGTCGGTGGCGTAAAGGCAGTCCACGCCGCCGGGGACGGTTGAGGCAACGTATGCGCCGGGGGCCGCGATGTCCACTTGGGTGCCGTGGACGGAATCGTCGGTGATATTCAAATCCGTATCCACGGCGGTGACTCCTACGACTTGGCTGTAGGCTGCGGGGAATCGTCGTCCGTCCTTGGTGCTGGCTGACGTGAGCCGGTTTCCTGCGCTGGAGATGATGAGACTGCCATGTGATTCTGCGTAATCCACGGCTCGCCTCATTTGAGGAAGATCGGTGATGTCGCTTAATGAAATATTGATGATTTGCGCATGGTGGTCCACGGCTTCGATTACCGCTTTGCTGACGTCTTCCATGCTTGGTCCGCCGGTTTGCTTTCCGTTTTCTTCGTGGAGCGATTCGAATATGCGGATCGGCAGTATGGTCGCGTCTGGGGCGAATCCTTCTACGGACGACCCGTCTACTGCACGCGCCGCGATGATTCCTGCGATGATGGTTCCGTGGGAGTATATGTCGGTCATGCCGTTGGTGGCGTCTCCTGAAATATGACTTACCCCAGGTGTTACGGCGTTTGCCAAATGTGGATTATCCGCATCTACCCCGGAGTCGACTACCGCCACGGTTACGCCTTTGCCCGTGGATTGACGGTGCAGTGTTTCGAAGTCGAAGAGCGTGTTGGTCCAAGGAGTGTCATTGATGTAGTTTTCGACGCCGGCTTGGCATTGTGCTTGCGCGTCTGCCGATGCGGCGCCTGTTTCAGGATCATCCGTTGCGTTAGTGGCTGCGTCAGTGGTCGTATCGGCGGTTGATGACGACGCATTGCCGCCATCGTTTGTTTGCGATGCGCTGGATTGGTTGCTTCCTGGAGCGGATCCTGCTGCTTGGGCTGATAGTTCGACGCCTTGGCTAAATAGGTCTATCCATGCGCGGGGAATGGCTTGCACGTCGTTTTTGGCGTATCCAAGCCGTTTGAGGGTTTCTTTGTTGGCATTCGCAATGGGATACGCGGTTCCTGTGGAATCCACGGCGAAAATGTAGCCTTTGTCGGATGTGCCGATGGAGGCCTGCAGTAATGCTCCGGTGCCGCCTTTGAGCTTCACTGTTGAACTGGTATTGCTTGACGGGTTTGTTTTGGATGTGCCGCTATGTGCTGAGTTGTTTTGTTTGACTGCTAAATTTACATGGGTGTCGGCTTTTTTCCTTCCTGCCGTTTCCAAATTGTAGATTGCGCACGCGGAGACGTTTCCGGATGTTGCCGATAGCTCTTCGGAGGGCCAATCTTCCGGAATTGCGGATTCGGTGGAGTTTGAGAAGAATTGGAAGTCGGCCGCGCTGAGAACGTTCGGCTGTGTGAATTCATCCGTTTTTCCCGTGATGTACAGGCCGTAGGTAAAATCGGTGAGTGGGGAAAGCGATCCATCGGAACGAACCACATATTTGGTTTTCTTGGCATCGCCTTGCTGCATGACTACGCTGCCGACCAGCGCTTCAACGCCGTGGACGGTAATGCTGTTGCCTGCTCCGTCCACCGAGATTTGTTCGATCGGGCTTCCTTGCTCGAACAGGTTGATCCATTGTGTGGTTGCGTCGGTGGAAGCGGTTTCGGGAATGCCGAATGCTCTGAGGAACGCGTCTCGTAAGGTCGCTTCCTGAGGAAGCTGGTATCGGTGACTTCCGTTGACGAGGTAGCTGATGCCGTCCACATTGGCGACAATTGCCGTTGCCGTGTCTGTGACTTGAGACGAAGCGTTGCTGAGCGTGGTTGTGACGTTGCTGTCGGAGACGCAGCTATTGATGGATCCTGCGATGAGATTGTTTTCTTCCGGTAGCGAATCTGGCGCGCCGAGGATGCCTATGGTGGAACCGATGGGAATGTTTTTGAGCTGGTCGTCGGCTACCGTGAGCACTTTGAAGTCGGATGACGGAATGAGCAGTCGTGCGCTGATGGCATTGATGACGGGGTGCAACGTTCCATTTGAACTGACATATCGTGCCGCTGAGTTTTTTGCGACGATGAGCTTGTTGTTCTCCCAACCGTCTGGCAATGATGGACTTACCATGCCGTAGAAAAGGCTGACAAGTATTGCTATGACGGTAAGCCCTACACCCACTATTACGGGAGTCTGGTTTTTCTTCGGAGTGAGTTCCACGCCGTCTGGAATGCCGCTGCTGAAAGCGGTGACAAGTCTGCGGCGCGAGTAGCTTTGAGCTTCGGCAAGGTCTTTCTTGTTGGCCATGAGCGTCCTTACAGCGTGATTGCCAGGTATGCGAGCGGCAAAATAAGCATGATGCATATGGTTTCTGCGGCGTCCGCCACGCGTGTGGCGAATAGCGTATGCTTGCGTAAGACATAGGTGAACAGTATGGTCGCGAAGGTGCATGCGAGCATGAGTAGAATCAGCGGAATGCTGAATTCCTGATGCGTTTGCACGCTGAGCGATCCGGTCACGATGATTCCTATGCCTGCGGCGCCTACAGTTACGCACATTTCGCGGAACGTATAGATCTGCCTGGAATCGAGCAGCATGCCGAGGAATGCGGCGAGGCATAATGCTGACCCGAGTGGCGTGCCCAACGTGTTGAGGAGCGGTGCCGCTATGAGCAGCAGCGCGGCGACGCAGATTCGTCCGATGAAGAGCATGGTCGAGCCTGCTATATATCTACGTTTGATGTCTTGGTAGTCAATGTCGTTAGGAAGCGCGAAGATTTCCGATTCGCTATGCGGACTGTCTACGCTGATTCTTGCAAAAGACAGACACATCCAAGGCAGGGCGCTCGCGGTGAGTGCGGTTACGGCTGATGTGAGGATCCAGATATGCCCCATCTGCTGCGGCATGAGTGTGCTGAGGACGCTTGGTATGGCGCAGATGGCACCTATCAAAATGGGAATATAACTGTATGGGCGTGTTTTGGATGCGGCGAGACTCATGAGTATGCCTGCGGCGGCGAGTCCCAGGCTCGCTCCAAGAAGTGGCAGGGCATGCAGTGGCTGTTTGCCTGCGAGCAGGTTGACGAGTTGATATCCGCCAATCGCAGTAAAAATGCTGGCGATGAGTCCGATTGCGGTTGATTGCACGAGCAGGTTTTTGCCGCATAATGCGGCTGTGAGCGCTAGAAGTATTGCGCTGAATCCAAATGCGAGAACCGATGCCCATATGGATGCGGGGAAAAGCGCGATCCATCCGGCGCTGATAACAAGCATGCCGAGGCCGATGACAAGTGACGTGAATGTGGTGTGGTCGCTGGTCCAAGGGCGGTATACGTGCTGTACGCTGGCGCCTACTGCCTCTACGACGTCATCGTAAATGATGTCGGTGTCTGATGATGCTCCGGGCTCAAGCGTGAGCGTGGAGTGGTTTGGAACGTGTTGTTCGCGAAGAGTCTTTGCGGGGGAGAGTGGATCGCCGTCGCTGGTGAGCAGCCTGTACCCTCCGTACACGATCGACGGATCGAGTATGCCGAGTCGTCGGGCTATGTCTGGTAGAAGATCGGCGATGATGGGGCCGTCGTTCACCCGCAGCGCGATTGTGCGCGTTTTATAGGAGACGGTGATTTGGAGTGTATCTGTCGTATTGATGGGGGGTGAAGATGGGGTATTTTGTCTTCCGTGCGGGAGCGGTGGCAGGGAGATGTTCATGCTCTTCCTTAGAGAATGCCGTAAGGCGCTGTATCGTGTCTATAAACAATACAACTATAAGGCATTGAGAAAAATGATTGCATTTTTGCAGTGATTGTCATTTGTTTCTGAAAAAATTGCTTAATTTTCAGTAAAATTGCTATGCCTAAGTGACTTTTAAGTTAACGTCAAACGATTGACGTGAGTTCATCTCGGGTTTTGGATACTTAATGAATTTAAATTTTACTGAATTTGTTATTGCTGTTATTGTTATTCCTTGGGGGAGTCGTGTCTCATTGTGGCTTCCCTAAGAAAGAATGCCTCCAAGGAAGGAAACAAGATGGCGGAACAGATCAGAGCCGAAGAAGGGGCAATTGAGAAGGGTGCCACTGCGGTCGACAATGCGCGCTCGGGTATCGAGAACCGAATCAAAGATATCGAAGCGAAGATGGCGGAGCTGGGCTCTTTCTGGAGTGGTGACGCGGCCGTGTCGTTCAACGCGCTGATGTCCAGTTGGCAGGAGAAGGCCACGTCCTTGAACAATATTCTCATTGATCTTTCGGATAACCTACGGGGTACAGCCAAGGATCAGGCTGCGAATGAGGAAGACAACCAGTCCCGTACGTCCAAGTTGCAGGCGTTGCTTGGCTGACATCATCGAATTGAACTAGAAAGCTAAAGGAGAAAACATATTATGGTAAGTTCTTTTTCGGTTCGTCCGGAGCAGGTGGATGTTTTGGCGAGCGATATCGCTGCCGATGCCAAGAGCATTGCTCAGGAGCTTGAAAACCTCAATAGCCAGGTGAGCGCTTTGATTGGTCAGTGGGACGGTTCCGCTCGTGAGGCATATCATCAGGCGCAACGCAATTGGGATGGCAAGTTGCAGGAAATGAATCAGATTCTTGGCCAGATTTCCCAAGCCACCTCACAGATCGCACAGCAGTACGTGGAGTCTGACGCGCGTTCGGCGGGTCGTTTCTGATGTCGTGTGATTCCGTGTGTGTTCCACGAAAGGTGTGGGGCGCACACGGAATCTTTCCGGTTGGGAATATGGGTGTTGACGAGGAGCGGATCGGGTATGGTAGTTGAGATCAAAGCGGATGTTGACAATGCGCGTGCGATAGCGAATGACATGGATTCATATGGCGAGTCGGTTTCTGAATCTGCAGGGCGTTGCGGCCAGGAAGCGTATAGCCGCGATACTGCTTTTGGCAAGGAATTCATGAGGAGCGCTTCCGCGTATACCCAGCTGCTACAGGGAACTGGAGCGAATATAGGCGAAGCCATGAGTAGTTTCTCGCAGCGCGTTTGCAGCGCTGCGAAAATATTTGAACAGGCCGAAGAACAGCAGGTGGCTTCTATCGATAAGGCTGAGGTAACAGTTCAGGAGGCTGCACCTGTTGTTGGAAAAACAAAGGGTAAAGCATCCGACATACACGAGACTTCTAAGAAGAACGAGAGCGATGAGGCGTTTGAGCCGCTGCTGTCATTAGTGGATAGTGTGGTGAATGTGCTTTCGATTCCTCCGCTACCGCCGAAGACTCTTTGAATTTGCTGATTAAGTGACGTGTTGCGTTTGTTATTTCCATACGAGAAGGGGTTATTGATGACGCGAGATTTGTGTGCATCGCATGTGCGAAAGGTGCGCGGTGTGCTGTCGGCGTTGGCGGCGGTGTTGGCTTGTGTGGGGTTGTGTGTGCCGTCGGCGGTGGCTTCGGATGGTGTGGATTGGCGTGTCGATGGTATGGGCGTGCGCGACGCATGGGCGTCGGGTATCACCGGCAAGGGCGTGAAGGTCGCCGTGCTTGATAATCAGATTGTGTCCGACTATCCCGCGCTGGCGGGCGCGGACGTGTCGTACAAGCTGGTGACCGAGGGCGGCCAGCCCTGCTATCTGGAAACCGGTGATGGTTCCGTTTCCTCCGAGCCGGTTTCCACGGATGATCCAACGGTCCTTTCGTCTAGTGGATACATGATGACGCATGGCACTCACATGGTGTCGCTGATTGCGGGTAACGGTAGCGGCTGGGATGGTGGTTCCGGTATCCAAGGCATCGCTTCTAGGGCTTCCGTGATTGCCTATATGCTGGACGCGGACTCAAAGGGCAATCTGGGAGAGCTTAATATGCCTCTTGCCTGCAGAACTCAGAATAACGAATCCACTGTGCAGACAATAGGTCCGAGTGTTCGTGATGCGGTTGATTCCGGCGCGAGGATCATCAATATGTCGTTCGGGTATGGGGATGTCAGTGATGCTATTTTCCGAGACTATATGTTGTATGCGCTGCGCCATGGCGTGGTGATGGTCTCAGGTAGGTCCAATGGCTCTTGGGCTGGCCTATATGATCTGGTGGGCGCTCCGGGCACGACTGATTATTTCCCCGGTGTGGTGACGGTGAACGCGGTGGATTCGGCGGGGAATCTGCAGGAGTCGTCGGATGTGATGGACGGGAACGTTTCGGTGCTGAGTCCGGGCGTGGGCGTGCCGTCCTACCGGAGCACGGATTCGCGTGAGATGGATTTGACTGGCGGCGGCACGTCGACCGCGGCGGCGAATCTGAGCGCGTATCTCGCGCTCGTGATGCAGCGGTGGCCGGATGCGACGGGCAACCAGATCCTGCAGTCCCTGATTCGCAACACGAAGGGCAACGCGTCGGGCGGGCCGAAACTGGATCCGGAACACAAGCGTGGTTTCGGGATCGTGGATCCAGGCAAGTTGCTGTCGGTCGATCCGACCCGGTACCCGGATGTGAACCCGCTCCTGGAATGGGCCGTGAAGACCAGCGGGGAGCATGAGGAGACCAAGGGCATGTACGAGTATCCATCCCCATTGGGGAGGAATGGAGTAGCGGATACCGACGTGTTCTCTCCGAACGGGGAGAGGATTTCGGCTACGGTCGAGGCGTCCTTGGTGGGTCGTGAGCTGCAGCGTCAGCAGGCCGCGTGGGAGAAGGTGGAGTCGTGCCGTGCGGACGGCGGGAGCGATTGCATGAAGTATTCCGCGACGGCCACGGCCGATGAGGAGGATGGGAAGGTCGCCGGGGATATGGCGTCGGATGCTTCGGGTTCGTCCGTGGTGCCGTCGTGGGTGGTTCCCGTGGTGCTGGCGGGTGCCGGTGTGCTGGTGTTGGCTGGCGTGGTGCTGGCGGCGGTGCTGGTCCGCAGGATGCGGAGGGCGAGGGATGCGGGCCGTGCCGTGCCGGTTGGAACCGTCGGTGGGGCCGGTGTTCCGCCGGTCTCGTATGGTGTGGCGCCATCGTATGGCGGTCCCGCGGCGCGGTCCGCTCCCGTCACTGGCTCGTATCCGAACGCCGGTGCGCCGGCCGGATACGCGTACCCTCCAACGCAGGCTGGGAACGGGCAGGTCGGTCAGCACGTTCCTCAACCGCCATTGCCGCCTAGGCAATAAACGATAGCGGGTAAGAAGACACGAGAGGAAGATTTATGGAAACATATGAGGAAAAACTGTCAGATATCGCCAATACCGCCAAGTGGTCTATTGAGGAATTTGACGATTTCAAACGGTTTGAACGAGTCATAGATGATGCCGCCGCGAAACTCAAAACCATGAAAAAGGAACTTGAAGAAGGTTATGTTTTTGGGGGCGAAACCCAAAAGGTAGCTTTGGAATGCGCTCAAGGAATTTCCGAAGGTATTGAGGATGTGGACATACCAACAGCCTTGCGTAAACTATTTAAGACTGTTGACGCATACAATCAGGCGATCGACGATGCGAGGAATGTGGAGCTGCCCGGCACTAGGTTGACCAGTGATATTGAACAAGCTATTAAAGCGGCTGAAACGCCATTGAATATTGTCGTTCCCGGATTAGGAACATTAACCGGGATAATTGGAAATGCCGGCGTCAGCCTGATCTCAAACATGCTTGCCGATAAACGAGAGGAGACTGCAAAGAAGGAATACCAGCGAATTAAGTCAGAATGTAAGCAGAAGTGTCCTAGAAATGATTTACCGTCTGCTCCCGTTGTCGATATCAACGGCCTGTGGCCAGCACAGGATGGTGAAAACAATTCTTCGGAAAACGATGGTGTGTATCCCCCCTCGTTTGGCGACACTGGAATCTCAGCTGCTGTAGCAGGTGGCGCTGGTCTCGCGGCCGCTGGCGGTGCGGCTGTCGCATCATCGAAATTCTCCAATACCCCCAAATCAGGTTCGGCCTCAATCTCCCGGCTCAACGTGAGCCCTACGCCGCCTCTTCCTCCACGTAACAACCCTACGGACGCTGCCGATACGGGCGGTGACAATAACAATAGCCATAATGGTCGGGTGTTTGACCCGAACACCGGTGAATGGATCGACACAAGCAAATACGTGTATGATCCGGCAAGCGGACGTTGGCTTGACCGTAACCTATACGTATACGATCCGGCGACAGGCCGCTACGTGTATCGGAACCACATGGCCGTGGATAGCGATATGAGCTATAACGGTTCCGGTTCCGCCCATGGCGGCATGTCCGGAGGCTCTGCGGGATCGGGTTCCGGAATCGGGCGTACTGCGGTGGCGGCTGGCGCTGGCGCTGGCATCGGTGCCGGTGGAGCGTTAGCCGTATCCAAGCTCGCAGGTGGAGCTGGTTCAAGTTCCGGAGCACTGTCTGAAGCTTCCATGGCAGCGGTTTCTGGCTCCGGCGTCGGTTCGTATTATGCGAACAATCCGGTCAAGGCGTCCATTGCATCCTCGTCGATCAAAGGTGCAACCGGTATGGCTGCGGGATTGCGCAAGGGAGAAATTGCGCGTGCCGAAGCTGCGGCGTCATCTCGTGCAAACACTCCGGGAATGATGGGTATGGGGCGTGGCGGTGCGTCTCAGAGCAAGGATAAGAGGCGCAACTCCTTGGGCTACATTGCTCCGACCATTGAAGAGGAAGAAGAATTCCAGCCCAAGCCGTTGGCGGCCATGGCAGGTCACCGCAGGCGTCCCGGTGAATGAGGCATGGGCGGAATGCGCTATGCGCATGACCGCACGTCGTTGAACAAAACGTTCTCTTGTTGAACAGGAAAGGAGCGAAGGCAGTGTCTTCCTCATGCATATGCGTTGACCCGTCCGATCTGGAAACGTCGGCGAAAAACTATGAACAGGCCGCACAACAGTTCGCTATGGCAAAAGCGCAGTTTGTGTCTGCGGGAACCCCGAATTTCGGGCTGATTCTCAAATGCCTGGAACCGGCGTATGAAGCGGCGAAGCAGTCTACGCAAGAATACTTGGCCAACGTTGAAGCAATGCTGAAATTGATTGCTTCGGCCATACAGGGGACCGTAGAAGATTCCACCACCACTGAAGAGGAGATACTTGAAGCGCTGAAGAAGATTCTGCAACTGCTTCAGCAGGTGGATGACAAGTTGGATTCCTCGGATCCTCATAACGCACGGTCCGAGGGAAATGGCGGAATAGGCGGCAATTCCGGCTATGGCGGCAGCTTTGGCAATGGTGGTGGCTCAAGAGCTGATTCCTTGCAAAGCAAGCAATATCAGCCAGTGGATCAGTTTAATGGTCGATCCGACGGTGGTTCCGAAGCGGCAGGAAGTCCGGCATCATCTGCGACAGGTTCTGGTGCAATGGCGTCGGGATCGCAAGAATTCGGCCATGATCAGAAAAAAACAACATCTGATGGTGCGCGTGATGCGGCGGAATCGAACACTTATCCGATTTTCAATGAGGTTCCACTTCCAACAAGACCAACCACGATTGGATTGGATGTGGATGGAAACGCCAAAGACGACTACTCTCTGAATCTCACTGATGGCAATACGCATGCCGTGATTGGGGCGGATGGTTCCGTTACTCTGACAAAGCGTGACAATTCCACCATTCCGATGCCTTCTGATGCAAGCAAAACAGGATCCGCTTCGTTTGATCTGGATGTGGACAACGATGGCGTGGACGACGTGTCCATGAACTCCGATTCAGGCGCGAATGCCCGTTTCAGCGTATATGAGGATGAAGATTCGCGGTACGTTGCCCTCGACTACGACAATGACGGCGATTACGATGTCGCCGTCCGCGTCGGAGATTCCGAAGCGGCAAGGGAAGCCATGCGTAAGCAAGCCGAGGATGAAGCCTGGCGAAGCATCGCAGCTAAAGATCCTCTGGGAAGAACGGCGGATGAGCTTCGTGCCTTGTACGAAGACAGAGAAACCATTCAGCTACCTGAACGCACGACGATTCAATAAAACAGGATGCTGTGCAAAGCATATCCGGCCGTAACCGGGTAAATATCACATTCAAACTATACACAAGGGGAAGAGTATGGCTGCAAAAGAAGATGATGGCTCTGCCAACGACTTGCATTTCGGCCCGATTACCATCGATGTTCCAGACGATTTAAGCGACATTAAACGCGACTTGAAGTTTTATCAAAAAGTCGGCGAGGCCTATGACAGTAGGAAAGTGGGAAAGGCTGCCTCAGCCCTCCTTTCCGGGCAGAAATTTGGCTACACGTCAGCCGACAAAGTGGTTGGGAGAATCCTGGAAAAAACAGGACTTGATAAGAAAGACATCGGAAGGAAAAGCCAGAAGTTCGAGGATGCGTCAAAAAGGTTCACAGAATCTTTGGAAGGGGATTTGACTCGTCAAAGTGCGCATGATTTGGCGAAAACGCTGGATAGCAAGATTACTACGCTTCGCATTGCCATCTCAGGTGTTGACTTCATTTGCAAGGCATTGTTTGGTGTCAGTCCTATAGATGAGTGGGTCAGGAAACCATTCTTCGGCGATTGGGATGAGCTTCGCGATACTGCGGGAAAATGGCAGTCGCTGGCTGAAACACTGCCTGAAGTGCAGACGGCGTTATTGGAAATTTCCAATAGTCTCGACGGGACAGTGTGGTCTGGGCAGGCCGCGGACATATATGTTGTTCGCAATGAGGCGGTGGCCGACGCGCTTGTGGAAGCTCCGGAGCCATGTTCGGAAATGGCCCAGGCGTTGAACGCTTTGGCGGACAATGCGGAAAAAACATTGAATCTGATATTCGACACGTTGAGTGAAATCATTTCGCTGTTGAAGCTTATTGCGGGTGAGCTGATTATTCCTGGAGCCGGTCCGGTGCTCGCTACGGTCACTGTCGCTGCGGAAGTCACCCAGGCGATTCAATGGGCATCCGATATCGTGGAATATCTTAACAATCTGTATGAAGCCCTTAACGGATTGTGTGTATGCCTCATGGTTATGCAACGGCTTTCCGTAAAAACAGAGGGCATGCTGAGCGTTTTTGGCGGAGGCACGTCGAACGGTGGAACTGGCAGTACGTCGAATGACGTAGCGTTTGCCGGGGCATCCGGTGGATCGTCCGATGGAAGATAATCGTCATGTCCTTCCAACCGCATCGTTATGACTTGCATTGCGAAACGGACGATGACCTCGGTACGACAATTTTATGTGCGAAGAAAAGAGAAGTGGAATGACATCAGCGGAATTCGAAGCTTTCATGAACCAAATGGATTCACTGTCTGCCCGGCTTGACAAGCAGCGGGCGAAATTCGAAAAAGAGAAAGTTCAAATAGATGAAAAAATAGCCGAAAAAACGAAAGAACTTGAAAATAAGCGGCGTAAAGGCGAATGTGGGCGCGCTTGGCAAGTATTGCAGCAGCGTATCGACATGGGGAAAACCTGTGAGGAAGACATCCTTGCTGGCATTGACAAGTCTCCGGAAGCGCGTGAAGTACGTGGTTACCTCGCGCAGAATATGAGTTATGTGCGAGATAGCGTGGAGGATGCGGACGACGAAGATAATGAAGCGGCCCAGGCTCGTGTTGCGCTCGATAAAGGAATGACTCGTCTGCGTGAGTGGGAAAGCCAATATGCGGCACAAAGAAACCAAGCCAGCTGACTTACAGGCGATATGCATTGTATCGCTCGTCTGCGCAGTGCTTTTTGCTGGTATTGCCGTTACGGTGCTGTCCGAAAGCGTGTTGCTTCCCGGTGGCGACGAGCGGATGCGAGGATTGCCTGTGCTGCTTGTGGCAAGCCTCATATTGCTGATGCTGTTTTGTGATCGGTTATGCGTGGTGAGCATACGCTCACACGAGCAAACCGTTGCGCTGGTTGCCATGGCTTGCGCTGTGCTGCTGTCGGTGTGTGCCGGTGTGGCGGCGAGCTGCGTTGAACCTTGCGCTCAGCCGATCGCGGCGGCGGTTTTCCTATCTTCTTCTTGCGTATGCCTCAATATGTCGTTAATGACGGTTTGCATTGATCAGCCGGTGCTTAATGGCGTGATATCCGCATGCTTTGCCGTATCGTTGCTGTTGCTGCTCGCCAGTACGGGAACGCTGATGTGTTCGTTGGACGTACGGCTGCTTGCCGGTTTGGTGCTTGCCGCTGCCATATGCTGTCTGCAAATGCTGCCGAACATCGTGGTGCATGTGCCGGACCGTTATCTTGTGCAATGGCGTGCCTACATGACACGTCGTTGGACGGTGCGCGGTGGCATTCCCGAAGAGGCCCGTGTATTGACCCAAGTTGATATTCGTGAAGATATGCAGACGTTTCAGGCCCGATACGCGACCGGTTTCGTGCTTTGCTTGGCGCTGCTGGTATTGCCGTACGCGGCATTGGTCGCATTCTGCGATTTCCATCGGATGTATGATGCTGTCGGCTTTCTCGTGCTTACCGCGGCCCTGTTTCTCTTTCTCACCCTTAAGCCGCGCCGGTCGGGCAGACCTTTCGAACGGTACTGCATGCGTTTGTCTGCGGTGATGGTGATGGCTATGGCCTGCGTGAGGGCCTGGGGCTTCATGACAACCGAAAACATGAGGCTGTTCGGCGTATGCGCGATTGGCCTGATTGGCGTTCTGCTGGTATATGCCATTCCTGTGCAAAAAGGCGGTTTTCATTCGCTTGTATTGTCTCGCGCCGGCGATGCGTTGTGCTTCCTGTCCATGATGGTCACGCCTGTGGCGGCTTTCTTCGCAGCTGGCGCGTTGCAGTATATAAGGGGATTGTGATGTCGGATTCGAATTCCGTAATGAGATGTCGTCCGGCAGGAGCCGGAAAACAATGTGCGGCCGCATTCGTCGATTGCGGTTTCGTATTGCTTTGCGGCGTGATTGCGGCTTTGCTCGGACATAATATTCCCGTCACGTTCCTGGTGATGCTCGAATCGGTTGCGGTGCTGGCTATTGGAGAAGGTTCGCGCGGTCTGACTCCGGGGAATATGATGTTCGGTTTGCGTACGGTTCGCGTGGAAGGCATGCGTGACGTCACGGCGGGAACTTTGCCCGCCGGAATGGGCCGGATTCTTGTGAAGTATTGTGTGCTTATCGGATCCACGCTTGCGTTGGTCATAGGTCTGATTGCGGTGATTTGCTCACCGTTGTTCGCCAAGGATGATTTGCATCAGGGATGGGCAGACAGACTGGCATCTTTGGGATGCGTCGATATTCATCAACGTGTTGAGGCGTTGGAGGAACAACCGGTCGTATCGAGGCAAATTCCTCCGGTTCCCATGCCTCGGATGCAGCCCACTCCTCCCGTGCCTCTTCCCAAAACAGTGGCGGACGTGTCCAAACCGGTTCCCATGCCAACGGCAAAACAGGTTTCTCCTGTACCCATGCCTTCGGAAAAGCCGATGTATCCGGTTCGGACAACGGTTGAACAACAGACGGCCTCGGTGCCAGTGACACCTCCTGAGAAACCCCAAACCTTTCTCTTCTTTGAAGATGGCTCCAAGCGAACTCTCAGCGTGCCTTCTTCATTGATTCTCGGGCGCAAGCCAGCCCCGCAGCAGACAGGGGACATCGCGTTGGCTGTGCCTGACCATACTGGTACGGTCTCACGAAACCATGCTCGGATCGAATTGGTGGACGACCAAATCTGGATCACTGACTTAGCGAGCACCAACGGTACGCGAGTGCTTGACGAAAGCGGCGAAGAGACGGAACTTGAACCGAACGTCCGAACGCGTATGCATGTCGGATCCCGCATCGGACTGGGAGACATGGGCTGCAGCATCATCACATCGAAAAGCAGGAGGCGTTGATGGCTATTACTGCGGAACAACAAAACAGCAGGCTCGAAGGTCCCAAACCTCCAAAAGGAAAAATCGTATTGCAGGCACCACCCGAGCTTGAACCCAGCGACGGTGTCAACACGCTGCTCACATCGTTGGTGCCATTGTTGGGCACCGCCAGCGCCATGGTCATGATGCTGATGACCAATTCGGGACTCACCGGCATGCTTACCGGCGGCATGTTCATGGTGTCGTCATTGGGATTCGTGGCGGTCAACGGCTTCCGCCAACGTTCGCAACGCATGGCGAACCTCGCGGCGGCAAGACGTGAATATCTCACTTATTTGGCTGGCATACGCAAAACCGTGCGCACCGCGGGAAGGAAACAACGCAATGCCGCATTGTGGAACGCTCCATCCCCATCCTCGTTGACGGCGATCGCCCAGGAACCGGAACGTTGCTGGGAACGTGTTCCCGCAGACGACGATTTCATGATATTACGTTGCGGCACGCATAGTGTGCCGTTGTGCCTGCAGCTTGAATCACCTGAATTGCCTCCACTCGCGCAGCTCGACCCGGTTTCGGCATCGGCGGCGCATCGTTTCATGCTTGCACATAAAACGTTGCACAATATGCCTTACGGCATTGACCTGAGGAAATACAAGCGTGTGGAATTGCTTGGAAACGAAAGCCAGACGCAGGCGCTCGCAAGAGCCATGATCTGTCAAGCGGCGGTTTGGCATCCGGCTGAATGCTGCAGAGTGCTCGTACTGGCATCCGCTGATCGCATGGGGCAGTGGGAATGGGTACGGTTGCTGCCTCATAACCGTGTGCTGAACGAGAAATACTTGGAAGGCACGTATAACGGTCATGGATTTATGCTGACGAGCAACGTGCGCGAAGTTGATGCGCTGATAGGCGAGGAAGTGCTGAACCGCAACAGGCGTACCGGAGATAATGAGATTGCTCCTCATGTTTTGGTGATCAATGATGGATTCGACCGGACTGTATTGTCTCGAGAGTCCCGATTGTTCGCTGAAGACGGCCTCGGTGGAGTGACCGTGTTCGACATGCCGAATGATTGGGGGGAGCTCGAGGAAGATGACGTGCTTCGTGTGCTGTATTCGCAGACCGTGGTTGAGGAAGGACTGAACGTTCTCGAAAAGCGCGACATCAATATGGTTGAAGTGTTTTCCACGGCACTCAAGCCTGTGGAAATCCAACCGGACGAATTGACTGTGGAAGAGGCGCTCTGCATAGCGAAACGCTTGAAGAGCGTGCATGTTAACGAAACCGGAGACGATTCCTCACAATCCGTCAATCGCAAGAAATCCCCCGAATTGCCTGATCTGCTTGGCATCAGCGATATTCGTCATATCGATCTGGCGAAACTGTGGGCATATCGTGTGGGCAAGGAGCGTTTGCGCGTGCCGATCGGCCTATTCGACGACACCAGTACCGCGTTCCTTGACATCAAAGAGATGGGCCAGCATGGCATGGGCCCGCATGGCGTGCTCGTCGGCGCCACCGGTTCGGGTAAATCCGAAGTGCTGCGAACCCTGGTACTGTCGTTGGCGTTGAGCCATTCCCCGGACCAGTTGAATTTCGTACTCATCGACTTCAAAGGCGGCGCCACTTTCGCAGGTATGGACGGCATGCCTCACATTTCATCCATCATTACGAATCTCGGCAAGGAAGCGTCGCTCGTCGACCGTATGGAAGACGCGCTGGATGGCGAAGTCAACCGACGTCAGGAGCTGCTGCGAGATGCGGGCAACCTTGCCAACATCACCGAATATGAGGAGATGCGTGTCAACGGCGGGCGTAGCGATCTTAAACCGTTGCCGTCACTATTGGTCGTGGTCGACGAATTCTCCGAACTGTTGAAGGCGAAACCCGAGATCGTGCAATCGTTCGTTCGCATTGGCGCGGTCGGCCGTTCGCTGGGCATACATCTGCTCATCGCATCGCAGCGTTTGGAACAAGGCAAGCTGCGTGGTCTTGACGAGCACCTGTCATACCGTATCGGTCTGAAAACGTTCTCCGCAACCGAATCCCGTGCCGTGCTGGGCATTACGGACGCGTACGATCTGCCAAGCCTGCCTGGCATCGGCTATCTGAAATCGCCTGACGGCACCATCACCCGCTTCCGCGCGTCTTACGTGTCGGGCGTGCCGAAGGGGTTGGACGGCGAAACCACCACCTTCCAGTATGCGGTGGAACAGATGCGAGGCAAAGGCAATCCCGCGCACGTGGTGTGGCTGCCTCCGCTGGTCACGCCGAATTCGCTCGACGATTTCATGCCGGACCTGACCGTCACCAAGGAGTATGGCTTGATTTCGCCAAGGTGGCGCAATGCCGGAGCGCTTGTCGTACCATGCGCGTTGGAAGACAAGCCACGCGAGCAGAGGCGAGACGTCATGGCCCTCAATCTTGCCGGTGCGGGAGGCCATGTGGCAGTGGTGGGCGGCCCGTTGAGCGGTAAAAGCATGATGTTGCGTTCCATCGTCGCATCGTTGGCGCTCACGCATTCGCCGCTCGAAGTGCAGTTCTATGTGATCGACTGCGGTGGCGGCGCGTTCTCCTCCATGGATGGATTGGAACATGTCAGCGGCATCGCGGCAGGCAATGAGGATGAAAAAGTCCGTCGTACGCTTGCCGAAGTCAGCGGCATCATCGACGCGCGCGAACGATTCTTCAAAGAACAGCGCATCGACGGCATGGACGCGTATCGTCGCCGTCGCGCCGAAGGCAAGGTCGACGACGGATATGGCGACGTGTTCCTCGTCATCGACGGTTGGGGCGTATTCCGCGGCGACTATGACGAATTGGAAACCAAAGTCCAGCAGATCGTTGCCCGTGGTCTCACCTTCGGCGTGCACGTGTTGTTCAGCGCGAACCGTTGGATGGAAATCCGTGCCAATATCAGCGACCTTATCGGCACCAAGCTCGAACTGCGTTTGGGCGATCCGAGCGATTCGCAAATCGACCGCCACGTTGCCGACACCGTGCCCAAGGGCGCGCCTGGCCGTGGCCTGAGCGCCAACAAACTGCATACGCTCGCAGCGCTGCCCCGCATCGATGGCGGGCATGATGCGGCGACGGTGTCCGACGGCATCAACGATCTCATCGCCAAAGTACGTTCCGCATGGCAAGGCCATCCGCATGGTCCGAAGCTGCGGTTGCTGCCCGAAAACCTGCCGTACGAGGCGATGATGGCTTCCGTCATGCGTCAAAAGGCATCCAACCAGCTCGCCAAAGGCAACATGGTGGTCGGTATCGACGAGAACGCACTGTCTCCAGTGGTGTTCGACTTCAACACCGAACCGCACTGTTACCTATTCGGTGACGCCGGTTCGGGGAAATCTACATTCCTTCGCGTGATAATCAACGAAATCGTACGAAGCTATCCGGATGGAAAAGCAAAAATTTTCATGTTGGATTATCGTCGTGCGAATCTTGCGCAGATTCCGCAGTCGCATTTTGGAGCGTACCTGACCAATGACGAACAGGCTACGGAAAGTCTCGACGCGCTTGCGGAATTCCTGAAAACCCGCATTCCGGGCCAGGACGTGACTGCCGAACAGTTGCGCGACCGTTCCTGGTGGACGGGTTCGGAAGTTTACGTGCTGGTCGACGATTACGATTTGGTCTCCACCAGCCGAGGCAACCCGCTGCGTGCGTTGGTGCCATATTTGGCGCAGGCCTCCGATCTGGGATTGCATGTGGTGGTGGCCCGCAGAACCGGCGGTGCGAGCCGAGCCATGTACGATCCGGTATTGCAGACGTTCCATGATCTCGGCATGACCGGCATTCTGCTGTCCGGAGATTCGAACGAAGGCCAGCTGATCGGCAAAGTCAAACCGAAGAAGGCGGCGCCCGGTCGCGCCCAAATCGTCACTCGAGACCAAGGCCTGTTCGTGGCGCAACTGTCGAATGCGGTATTGCGCGAATAACGCGATATTGCGAAAACGTGAGATTGCGGAAAAGCCCGCGCCGTTGCATACTGCGGTTTGCGCAACATTACGTACCGCAGTATGCAGGTATCGCAACATGCTCTCGACTGTTTCGTTGAATGGTGAACCCGTTGAGTACGATGGTGCACGGCAATATAACTTGAGATAGCGAGGACTTGAGACTCATGCCACGTATGTTCGGAACAGACGGTGTTCGAGGATTGGCGAATAGGGCTTTGACCGCACAGCTTGCGTTGGATTTGGGCGATGCTGCGGTGCGCGTGCTTGGCGATGATGGAGACAAAAGCGAATTCGACGGTCGTCGCCGTGCACTGGTCGGCCGCGATACTCGCGTTTCCGGCGATTTTCTTGCAGCGGCACTGTCCGCAGGCATGTCCGCAGGTGGTTTCGATGTGATCGACGCGGGCATTATTCCAACTCCTGGCGTCGCATACCTGACTTCCGTGCTGAACGTGGAAATGGGTGCCGTGATCTCCGCATCCCATAACCCCATGCCCGACAACGGCATCAAATTCTTCGCACGCGGCGGATTCAAACTGCCTGACACCAAAGAAGACGAAATCGAAAACGTGCTCGGCCAGGATTGGGAACGCCCGACCGGTGCAGGCGTGGGACGTATCAGCCACGACACGGCAACCGCAACCAACCTGTATATCGACCATCTGGTATCCACAATCGCCCCCATCGGGCCTGACAAGTCCCAGCCGACACCGTTGAAAGGCTTGAAAGTCGTGGCTGACTGCGCCAACGGCGCCACCTCCGTGGTCGCGCCGGAAGCGTTGCGCCGCGCAGGAGCCGACGTGATCGTGATCAACGCTTCGCCAGACGGCTACAACATCAACAAGAACGCCGGATCCACGCATCCCGAACAGCTGCAGGCCATGGTCAAAGCCTCCGGTGCCGATTTGGGCGTGGCTTTCGACGGTGACGCCGACCGTTGCCTCGCTGTGGATGAAGACGGCACCATGGTCAACGGCGATCAGATCATGGGCATTCTCGCGCGCGCCAAGAAAAACGCGGGCAAACTCAACCACGACACCCTCGTGGTAACCGTGATGAGCAACCTCGGTCTGAAGCTCGCCCTGCGTTCCATGGGCATCAAAACCGTGCAAACCGGCGTGGGCGATCGTTACGTGCTTGAGGAAATGCTGCGCGGCGACTATTCGCTCGGCGGCGAACAGTCCGGCCATGTGATCAACCGCGAATTCGCCACCACCGGCGACGGTACACTCACCGCACTGACCTTGTGCAACGAAGTGGTCAACTCCGGCAAGAGTCTCAAAGAACTCGCATCCGACTTCCCGCAACTGCCGCAAACCCTCATCAACGTGCCAAACGTCGACAAGCTCGCAGCCAAAACCAACGCCAAAGTGCAGGCGGCCGTCGAACGCGAAGAGAAAATGCTCGGCGACACCGGCCGCGTGCTCTTGCGTCCCTCCGGCACCGAACCGCTCGTGCGCGTCATGGCTGAAGCGGAAACCCAGCAGCAGGCCGACGAGGTCTGCGACCGTCTCGCCAAAGTCGTGGCCGAAGAACTCGCCTTGTAATCACACCGCCGATACACAGTATTTGGCAATCCAAAATCCCGAACCAATCCGCGAAGGAACCCCATGTTTGGACGTAACTCGAAAGTCAGCCTCGAGCTCAACCGCGAGGTCGAAAAACTCATCAAAACCGGCGGCAAGGAACAGCTGCTTCCCATCGTGCAGGCAGGTGAACCGGTACTGCGCCAGCAGACCGCAGCCTACGAAGGCCAACTGAGCCGCAAGACACTTGACAAGCTCATCGAAACCATGCGCGTCACCATGATCGAAGCGCCGGGCGTAGGTCTCGCCGCAACCCAGATCGGCCTCGGACTGGCGCTTGCCGTGGTGGAAGACCATGTGCGCGACGACGATGACGATGACCCGCGCGAAGCGTCCGAATTCCCATTCCACGTCATCATCAACCCCAGCTATGAGCCGATCGGCACCGAAACCCGCAGCTTCTACGAAGGCTGCCTGAGCTTCGACGGCTATCAGGCGGTACGCAAGCGCTGGCTCGACATCACCGCCCGCTGGCAGGATGAAGATGGCAAACAGCATGAGGAACATCTGCACGGCTGGCCGGCCCGCATCTTCCAGCACGAAACCGACCATCTGAGCGGCGAACTGTATATCGACAAGGCGGAAATCCGCAGCCTCGCCACCAACGAGAATCTTGAGGATTTCTGGTGCGACGATCCGGTTCCCACCGAAGCCGCCGCCGAACTCGGATTCGAACTGTAAACCAGGAGCGCACGTCGCAAATCGCATACATGCGCGGCGAAAAACGCTGCGGAATCCGATTGTCACGGAATCCTATCGTTGCGCAATCCGCGGAATATCCTGCAGGGGGAGAGGTCCACAGGCCTCTCCCTTTTTGTCATACCGTCATTTTTTCGTCATACCACCATGCGCATAACCAGTGCAACGCGCGCACGCATCACACTCCCCACGGCAGACGCACGTATGAGCGTAACCATGTTTGCATTTCGCGGCATTATCGACAATATCGGCGTTCGCGTTGCGATGGAATGATTTCGTACGCGACGTCGTGCTCCGTCTGCAACGCGCATGATCGTATCCTGACGACGAATGCTTGGTGAACATAATCGTTTTTCGTAGCATTGTTCTTTCTCTTACCGAAAATCAACGAAATAAAACGAACCCAAGATAACCTTTCGAATCTCAAAAAACTTAAGATTGCGCTATCCGAGAAGCATCATGGTTTTTTGTACGCGCCGACGTGTACTGCGCCCCCTCTCGGCTACCATGCAAAGTATGAACGAAGCAAAGACGGGCCGTTCCTGGCTTACCGAAGCCAAACAAGACATCAGCCAATGGTCGGCATCGATGCCGAAAAACGCCGACAATGAGCGCATCGACTGGCATTGGGTCATGTCTCTCGACTTGGAACACGGCATCGGAGCCGCCAAAAGCCAAGGCATCGACCTGATCGCCGTTCTGAATGCCGCGGATACCACGTTTTCGTCGACCTCGGAGAAAACGGATCCCATGCAGGATTCGGTACTATCCGTCCAACAGTTGCATAATCTGCTGAAAAAGGATTTAGCGGTCCGTGACCGGCTCGAATCCATCATCGCGCAATGCAATACCACCTTCATGACGGATTTCGACCGTCTGATCGCTTCATACCGTTTGCCTCGCGCGCTCGCCTATGCGAACCGTAGGTTGTGCGACGAAATTGCCGTGTTGCGGCGCATTGGTGTTGCGATGGGATTGTGGACGATTGCCGAAGAGCGGCGGGAGCGGGTGATAGTGCCCGTGCTGCAGTCTGTTGCCGGAGCGGAAAGCCTCGTGAATCTTAACGATATTCAGGATCGTACCGCGCAGATCGTCAATGGCCGTGCCGAACGTCGTGCCGCGGAACGTGAACAGAAGCGTGCCAGCGATTACGCCATGTCACGCGCGAATTTGAGCGGGGTGACGAGTCCGGGAGGCTCGAAGGTGTTCGACTATGGCTCCCTCGGATCCGCTGGCGGTTCCGCTGACTCGGCGGAAGCCGCGCAGGACCGACGTTTGGCGGATTACAAAAAGTCGGATTGGCGTGACGCCTACCTTCCCGGCCGTGACGTCGACACGGTGATGGGCATTGATATCGAAACTACGGGTACGGATCCGGCTCGCGTGTACATCATCGATGCCGGATTCGAATTCATGAACATGATCTCGCCTCGTCCTGCCGGCGAGCCCGCGGGCTACCGCTACGAACAGGATTATTACGAGACCGGCGATGCATATGGCCAGGCACGTCTTTCCTTCGGCGTTCCCGCGCAGAATGCGCTGCTTGGCAATCCTCTGATTCTCGACCTTACCGGTATTGACGTGCGCGATCGCGCCAGCGCGGACTTTCGTCTGTTCGACGAATGGCCCGAAGCTCAGATCGGATTGCTGCAACGACTCGAACAGCAGCCATATGTTGCGCATAACGCCCGGTTCGAGCATAGCTTTTTCATGCTGAACGTCGCCGGATATGCGGAAAGCTATCGTGCCGGCAATATCACGATCATCGACACATTGCCGATGAGCCGTCGTTGGGATGAGGGGTCGATTCCCGATGATGAGCATCCGCACGGCAACAATACGTTGGATGCGTATGCCAAACGTCAGGGCGCGTTGGATGCATCCAAAAGCGAACGACATCTTGGCTTGGAAGATACGCACATCATGCTGGTCGCCATGAAGCATCATCTGGGTGTGCTGCATGCCGAGGGGCGCGGGCCGTGGGGCGCCGGTGGCAGGCCCGGCAATGGTGGCAAGCGCTGTGGCAAGCGCTGGTAGACGGAGTCGCTCGCAGGTTGTGTGGCAAGGCGTAAGTTGGTCGGACGAATTGACGTTGCTGGATGTGTGTCAGGCGTAGTCGTGTTGTGTCTGTTCCCGCTGGATGTTTTGCCCGCTGTTTGTCTTGTACCTTTCTGTCATTCGTTCGTCTCGTGTGCGACACGCCCGGATGTTGACCTGCCGCGAGGTATGTTGAGGTTTTTCCAGCGGGATTGTGCTGTGAAATGGTGCTCATCACTCGATTTTCCTGCGATTTCGACACGCCGAGAGATACGTTATTTTTCAACGGTTTACACGGTGTTTACGGAAGGTCGATTTGCGTAGATCGGCAAGGACGTGTAAGTTTACATCTCGCTGCTCAGCACGGCGGTTCCGCTCCTGAGGTTCGGGACGGTCTGCTGGTGTGGTGGTGGTTTGAGAACTCAAGAGCGTATTTGTACTACTTCTTTATAGTCAATGA